>WNFS01004629.1_pt1 | contig 15723 bp, 14 predicted proteins | sample 5400141 | NCBI WGS metagenome assembly WNFS01 (sample SAMN13153358, study PRJNA577476) | soil metagenome | isolation source: 60 cm saprolite under Madrone tree | place: USA:California | collected 2016-06-14
CCCTCGTAATTCTGCGCCTCCAATCCCGTACTTACCAGACTGTAAAAACTGTGCTCCAACGGCTTCAAGACAATGCCCACGTGCCCGGGCCACACAATCAAGTCTCCGGGCTGCGGGTGTCTCACGCGCTCAAAATTGTTACTCCCGGCGTAGAGCTCGAACGAACTCGCATATGGATACTCAAAACCCGCATCGAGATATGTCTGATGGACAAGGTGCGAACAATCCTGGGCGCCACGCGCCGGCTGGTCCTGATCCCGTGCGGCATCCACGATTGCACGGCCTTCTTCCGCATTCAATAATCGCGAACTCGCCACCGATCCCTGCTGCGCAGATGTACTTTGAGCGTTCGCCAGTGAACCCGCCGCGAGGCAGCCAGCAGTCAGGCACGCCGCGAATGCAAAACCGCGAACCGCTCTCCAGTTGCATTTCTTCTTCGAGTTTCCCATCGCCCATTCGTCCTTGGCAGTTGCCCGGAGACAGTTTCCCCTCCTCTTAGAATCCACTCAGGACTGGGGCTGGCAATGGAACTTGCTCTGAACGTAATTGGCCGAATGGCCAGTCGCCTAACAGGCTTCAAATTCGCTGGGTTTTAGGACTGGATTCGATTTGTCGAAGGGGCTGGGTGCTCCGGAAGTTCTCTCAGTTAACTATGACTTGGACCGTTGTGGCGTGGCTGAGGTTGCCTGAAGTTCCCGTGATTGTAAGCGTGTAAGTTCCAGCAGATGTGCCTGGAGGCACCACGGTGAGTGGGGCCGTTTTGGTCACGCCAGCATACGATGCCGAGATGTTGACTTGAGTGGAGACGGTCACCGCGCTAGTGCTCACCGTGAAGTTCGCGCTGCTGGCCCCCGCAGCGACAGTCACGCTGGGAGGCACGCTAGCCGCCGCATTGTCCCTGGAGAGCGATACCTGCGCACCGCCAGAGGGAGCCGGCCCGCTGAGCGTCACCGTGCCAGTGGAAGTTTGTGTGCCACCAGTCACGCTCGTGGGATTCAGCGTCAACGATGAGAGCGTTGGAGCGGCTTGAGCAGGCGTTACGGTGAGCGAAGCCGTCTTGGTCACACCGGCATACGATGCCGAGATGGTGACCGGCGTGGAGGCACTTACGGTGCTGGTTGTTACCGTGAAGTTCGCACTACTGGCTCCGTAGGCCACGGTCACGCTTGCGGGAACCGTCGCGGAAGACGAACTGCTGGAGAGATTTACGGCCACGCCGCCACTGGGCGCTGATCCGCTGAGAGTGACTGTGCCGGTCGAGGGAGACCCGCCAGTAACGCTCATGGGGTTGAGCGTGACCGAAGAGAGCGTTGGGGACCCTGGCCCTGGCCCACCCGGAGAGCCGTAGCCACCACAGGAGTAGGTCCAGAGAGAAACGGCGAGTAGTCCGCAGGCGGCAGCAAGGCCGAGCCGGTGGCGAGGACCACGGCTCAAATTGAAAAGTGCCAACAAAACAGCTAGCCCCGCAAAGAACGCCGCTAACTTCGCCCACAGATACGTCGGCGGCGCACCTCGCGGCAAGACCATCGGCGTCGGCGTAACCAGCCCTCGGGCCACGGTCATTAATGTAACCGTCGCGCTCGCGGTGTTCGACCCGTCAAGCTTCACCGACTGCGGCGAAACCGTGCAGCCCGGCCCCACAGGCGCCACCATGCAAGTCCACGTCACCGTTTGGTCGAACCCATGCGCAGGCGCTGCGGAAACTGTGAAACTCGCCTGCTGTCCCGCGTTAATCGTCTGACTGGGCGGTGATGCAGAAACGTTGTAATCGGGCGTACCGCCCAGAGATCCGAGCGCCATCATGAGGTCAAGGCGTCCGTGGTTCAGTCCCAAGCTTGGATCGAGTGGGAACGCGTTCGCCACCGCGGTCTCCGCGCCCGACTGGCTAATCGCCCCCTGTAGGTTGTGCAGCAGTGCCCCCCCTCCCGAAACAAATGGAGCGCTGAACGAAGTTCCCCATCCCGCCGCGTACGTGTTGAACGGGTATGTGCTTACAATCGCCTCACCCGGAGCCGCCACCCACACGATCGCGTTCCCATAGTTGGAGAACGACGAACGCGTGTCCTGGTCACTCGTCGACGCCACTCCCATCACATCGCTTTGCAGCGCGGCGGGATAAACAATCTCCTGCATTCCGTCGTTCCCCGCCGACGCCGCGCTAATAACGCCCTTTTGGTTGGCGTAGTCGAGCGCCTTTTGCAGCTCCACCGAGCTTGTCTTGGTATCGAAGCTCATGTTGATCACGTTGGCGCCGTTCTGCACTCCGTAGTAAATCGCGCGCAGAATGTCGGAGAGCGAAGCGGTCCCGTCCGAATGGAATGCCTTTAGTGGCATAAGCTGCGCCGTCGGAGCCACCAAGTGGATGATGCCCATCACCATCGTGCCGTGGCCAAACGCTGCATATTGTGAATTTCCATCCAGCACCGCCGCTGTGGACTGGTCCAGCACTGCGGCGGTCGATTGATTCACTTGCGCGGGCTTGGGGCAGGTAGCGGTGGTACAGGGGGGAGGCGGACACGAAGTGAATGGACACGGCGAAGAAGAAATATCATTCAGCTCGGAACCACCAGCCCGGTTTCGCGTGAAGTCGTAACCGTCGCCCGGCACCAATACTGGTTGCAGTACCGGGTGAGTGGGATCCACTCCCGTGTCAATGTCAGCGACGATCCCCGTTCCCGTAACGTTAAACGTCTTCTGCGCGTTCTGAACGCCCACTATCGACGCTGCGGGCTGATTCACGTAGCTGTTCCACGCCGTCTGCGTCATGGAACCTGTAGGGTAGGGCGTTGAACTTCTGTCCTGCATCAGCGTGATGGGAATTGGCAAGGGAACCAGGTTCGTCAAATCAACCAGATTGAGCACCTGATTTACTTCGGCATCCACGAATCCGGTCAGGCCACCAACGGTTTTGCTCAAGAGATTAATGAAGATCGTTGGGTCCAGCGGCGTAGTTACAAGGAAGACTTGGCCTAATGTGCCGTCAAGCGCTCCACCAACAATGGTGCATGGCGATAAGGGAAGGCTGCAGAAGACTTGAAGCGCCGAGAGCCCACCCGTCGTCCGAATGATGATCCCAGTGTCTGCCTTCGCCGGCGCGGCCCAGAGCAGAGCCACCAATACGCCTACTAACCATATCCGGCGCTTCATGGCGTTGAATTCCCTGTTGCACCCTGTTTGCTTTCTTGCGGGGCGCCGTGCCTTGTCTCAGTTTTCTCGTTCAAACTCCCCTGCCCGGCTCTCGCCAAAAAATCACGCACGCGCATGGACTTCCCCTCCCGCTCATTCGCACACATCGGAGGAAAACCTTCTATCCACGGATGATAGGTTGGTGGCATCAGCAGTTTCCGATTGACTGGGGCGAAACTTCCGGACTGACCCATGTTGCCGATCCCCTCGGAGGCAAGTCGTACGGAGGCCAGTCACGCAAAGGTCAGTCCGGCTCGTCCCACTAGATAGGGTTAGTAGGGGTAGAAAAAATAGAGGGGAAATTCCCGAAAATTCACTAAGGTAAATACCCTAGTACGGCCTCGCCAGGAATGCCGGCAGAAGAATCCGTCCAGGGGCTAGACTCCCGCTATGGCCTGTTTGAGCACTTCGCGCGAAATGTTCGCTCCGCTCACCACAATGACGACATGATTGCCACAGTCACCGCAGCCTTGGAGCAGCGCCGCTGTGCTCGCGGCACCCGCCGGCTCCGCCAGCACGTGTTCTTCAAGAAGTAGCGTCTCGATCGCGCGCAACATTTGCTCGTCACTCACCAACACCACATCATCGACGAGGCGCTTTACATCCCGCACATTGGCCGCTTCCGGTGTTCGCGTTGCCAGTCCATCGGCGATCGTGTCGCATGTCTCCGTGCCCACGATTTTGTCTTCCTTCCACGACAAATAGTACGAAGGAGCGCCCTCCGCTTGCACGCCGATGATTTTCACTTGCGGCGCGATCTGCTTCGCTGCCGCCGCGATCCCGCGAATCAACGCCGTGTCCCCCATTGGCACAACGATCGCGCTGGTCTCAGGAAGCTGCTCCAGGATTTCGCAGCCAATCGTCGCGGGACCTGCCGGCAAATCCGTATCCGTTGCGTCGTTCAGGAAATATACCCCCGGCCGCTTGGCGTACTCCGCCACCAAAGCGAACGCAGACGCCGGGTCGCTGTCCTTACTCTCTACAATCGCTGCACCAAAAGACGCAATGCGTCCACGCTTCACAGGATTGCAGTTCGCCGGCAGAAAGATCCTGGCTTTAACGTCAAACTGCTTCGCCGCCAAGGCTACCGCCGCCCCGTGATTCCCCGTGCTGCAAGCCACTACCTCTTGGATCGGCCCTCGACTCATCCTTTGCGCCAGCGCCCAAAACGCTCCCCGCACTTTGAAGGATCCCGTCGGCTGCTCCATCTCCAATTTCAAATAGACGTTTTTGCCCGCAGCCTGACTGAGAAATGGCGCCGAAATCAGCCGCGTCGCCGCGAAATACTTGGCGAGAAATTCTTGCGCCTCCCGAATCGTGGAAATACCGGGAACAATCTGCAATTCAGCCTCTCCCGCCGATGAATTCATCCGCCCACCACCATGGTCAGTTCCCAACCATTTCCAGCACTGCGCCCGCATCTGTAACCAGTTCTTCCGCGGCTTTCCCAGGTCGTTGAAGGACCAAGCGGGCGAGCGCCAGACTATCATTCGCCACTTCAAACCGTCCCGAACAATCCGTCTTCACATACGGAAGACGATGCGCAAACCCTTCTCGTCCGCACACACTGACTTCCACACGCGCGCCCAGCGCATCGGTGCACTCCAGATTCCATTTAAGTTTCTGTAAATCGCGTTGGCTTTCGTGGAACTTTTGGAACGTGAGCTTCTGCCCGTCGTGCCAGAGCACTGCTGTGCGAGACGTCATGCCAAGCGGCATCTCATACGCCAGCGCTTCGAACGTCGACCCGTGGCCCCGCGCATTCGGAAAATGAATATGCGTCCACGTCCAGAAATTCCGGTGCCGGTACCCACAGTTGTGCCCTTGTATCCCAAATCCGAGCGGCTCACCGCGAAACACGTGATCATTCAGCGCAATTGCGCCTGAGAAAACCGCATCCGAATGTGGCGTCCGCGAGAATCCAATCCAACCCTTGCTGCTGAGCTCTCCGCGAAATGACGACCGGTATCTCAAATCCCAGCGAACTTTCCGCCCCTCAATTTCAATACATCCCCGGCATTCGTTCTCACTGATTCGGTTCTCCTCAATCTCCAGAAAAAAAGGACTCGCACCACGCTTGCTCAATCCAGCGCCGTCCACCCCAAGGCTCTCTGTCGGAAATCCCTGAATCCAAGTCTCCGGCTTCCCCTCTCGCGGAAACCAACTCGCCCACACTTGCACGGCCTGCCCCAGCCGATCGCCGGCGCACCCGCCCCGCCCCGGATTCATCAGCAAATACCGGAACCACCACGCCCCGCTCCTGTCACTCAGCCCTCCACTGTCCGTGTCAAATAGTCGAAGCCCATTAAATTAAGTCCCCTCGAAAATTCAAGTTTCCGCCACACAACCGTAACCAACGTCTGCGATTGTACTGGGCGAAGTGTCGGGACTTGAAGTGTCGGCCCGGGCTGACAGTCTGCGAGTGCAATTACAGACCGGCGTAATGAAAAACCACAACTTACAGATCAACCCGCTCCGGCCTCTAAACTGCAGCGTCCGCGGCAACAGCTTCTCTGAGCTACACGAATCGGATCCATGAGAGGCGTTTCATGAATAAAAGAGTCGGATTGTGCCTCGCTGTTGGTCCTGCTGCTCGCGACGGTCTCCATGGAGAACGGCTCTACCGACGGCGACGCTTAAGTTCTCGACTGCTTAGTTGCGCTTTGGCCGCTACGGCCCAACGGGATCCGCTTTGAAACCTCAGGAGGAAGGAGTCACACTTATGCAAATCAAGTCACACAAAGGGCAAGCCGCAATTCTAGCCCTTGCTGTTTTCTTCTTCTCGCTGGCCCCTCGCGCGGTCGCACAAAACGTCACTTACAAGCCGTACGTTCAGCCCGGTGACAATGGCCCCTTCGGCGCGAAGGATCAGATGGTAATCGCTTGGCAGACGGATGAAGCGTCGCCAAACCCTGGCGCTTTCGCCGTGCAGTTCGGCGAAAGCCCTTCTTACGGCCGCAGCGTAACGCCTCAGGGCCGTGTCGTGGACAACTACTTGTCCGCCGACCCCGTACTTCCGATTCCGCCAACTGCTTCCGGCCCACATTCCAACTATGCCGCGGTCCTGAAGGACCTCGAGTACAACACCACTTATTTTTATCAAGTGACTGGCCCCGGCATGCCGAGTGGCGGCTTCGCAGCCAGTTTTCACACGCGAAAGCGCGGTGACGAATTCTCATTCTTGGTGCAGGGAGATGAAGGCTTCTTTCCCGTCGAACCGAATTCGAATCCGCTTCGGCTCGCCGACTTCGAGGCCCGCATCACCCACCTGATGTACAACGTGCATCACCTCGAAGTTCCCGGCGTGCCCGACCTCCCCAAGCCGGACCTTGCGCTCAACACCGGCGACAACGTTTATAACAATGGCGCCGAAGGCAGCTATCGCGACTTCTGGTTCCCCGTCTGGAACAGCGACGTGGACTCCAACGAGACCGGCGCCCCCTTAATCCGCAGCATTCCGTTTTACATCGTCGTCGGCAATCACGACATGGGTGCCACCGGCGTGAACGCGAACATGCTAGGCAATGACACGGCGGGCCGTTTTTCCGGCAACACCGATGGCGGCGACGCCTTGGCGTACTTTAACAACTACTATTTCCCCCTCAATGGTCCGACGGGCGTCGACACGCAATTCACATGGAACGGCGACACGGTCACGCCCAACGGAATGCTCTTCAGCTTCAAAGGCAAGACCTACACTTCGCCCGCGGCCATCGCTGCTTTCCGTGCTTCCACTTCAGTTGACGCAGGCAAGGGCGCCAAGCAACAAATCGACCACATGCACAACTTTTCGTTCGACTCCGGCAACGCCCACTTCGTGTTTCTCGACGCCAACCCGCACCTCTTCAACGGCCAATTGGACAACACGGCGCTCTATGCCGAAGCCCCGCAGGCGTTTTCCTCGTATCCATCCGTCTTGCGCGACTGGTTGATCAACGATCTCGATTCCAGCGCCCAGCCCTGGAAGATTGTGGTATTTCATCAACCTGCGTTTTCCTCTGGCGACGCCACCGTGCGCAATTCGCAGATGCGTGCCGTCGCCAAGTTCCTCGAGGACCACGGCGTCAACATGGTTTTCAATGGCCATGAGCACAACTATCAGCGGACTCATCCCATCCGCGCTCTGAATGCGGCGACCACACCTGTGACAACTGGAGGCCCACTAGTGAACATTGACACCGCATTTGATGGCGTGAATCAAACTGTCCCGGATGGCGTGCTCTACCTGGTGGAAGGTGCCGGCGGAAACCGTGATTTTGACGGAGACTTGGGCCCTGCGCGCGGCTCTGGCCTCGGCATTGATCAAGATGATTCCGCGACCGGCACGACCACACTGCCTGGAGTTACGTCCTCGTTCCCCAACGGGCCCGCCTCCTGGCTGGACACCAATCTCACCAGCGCAGCCTTTTCGCCGGTTCTCACCGGCGCCGGCAACGGTCCGAAAATCACGGCTAAGTTCAAGGCCAAAGTGTTTTCCTTCGCGGATGTGATCGTGAGAGGCAACAAACTTACGCTCTACCAAATCACGGAACCACTGACTTCGTCGTCCTCCGCAACCCCGTCTAATCCAGCCCCTTTCGGGACGGACGTGAATGGAACGCCGCTAAATGACCCCATCCCAGACACGCTGGTTGATCCGACGACAGGCAACGTTGTCACCGCGTCAGCGACAGGAGCTTCCGCCCTTCTCGACAAGTTCGTCGTAACCAAGCCGGACCTTTCCGAGGACTTGCGTGTTCACCTTTCCGCTCCTCATTCTGTCGTCGTGGGCGGGCAGCTCACCTACACCTTGAAAATCCAGAATGGTTACTCGCACGGCCTCAACGGCACGCAAGCTGTCTTCCAGATTCCCAGCGGTGTGACATTCATCGCCTCTCCTGATGGCACCGCGACGCAGGCGGGCAACCAGATCGTTGTTACGATTGGGCGTCTCGATGGTGGCGGCAGCGCCGTCGTGCACATCCAAACTCATGTCAGTGCCGCGGCTGGCGCTGGGCTCACGGCCGCAGCGCTGCTGCGCTCAGGCACTGCTCTCTCAGTTCCATCGAACGTGGTACACACAAGCGTAGGCGAGGAATCCGAATAGCACTGAAAAAAAGAATGGGATGTGATCAAGTCTTGTCGCATCCCATTCTTATTCCTCTTCGAAGAGGTCTTTGAATTGTTCTACGCTGGTGCGGGGCCCGCTCACCAACTCAGCAAAGCATAGCCTGCTTGGCCGGGTTGCGGAGGGGGAGAGGAAATTGACCCGGCCCCACCACCGCCAAACTGCCCATTCGTTTGGAAGGCAAAGCCTGTGACCAGATAGCCCGTTCCTCCACTGTTAAGGGGAGAGAACGCTGGGGCGGAAGCCCCATTGTGGCTGATCATCGCGCTAGGGTCCGATGCACCGCCAGCAGCGCCACTGGGGGGCTGGACACATCGCACAGAGTCTGGTTGACCTCCGCCACCGCCGTGGGCAACGGCGAGCGTGGTGTTATTGGCGTCTGAGACTTGAGTATCGCCTCCATTGCCTCCAGGCGTAGAAGCTGCTCCGGCAGAACCTCCGATACCCACGTTAATAGTTAAGGTCTGACCCTCTTGAACTGCCAGGATCGTGCTCGTATAAGCGCCAGCACCTCCACCCCCGCCGTTATTGCATACCATAAACGTACCGCCTCCTCCGGCGCCGTACAGTTCTACACTCAGTCGGGTGACTCCCATGGGCACGACGAAAGTGCCGCTGCTCTGAAATTCCTGCCTGCCGATAATCCCTCCGGTCGGGCCAGTCGCACCCGTGTCGCCCTTGAGTCCTTGCGGCCCCTGCGGAATCAAAAAGTTGAGAACCGCGGCATTCGCCGTCCCGCCATTGAGAACCGAAGCCGACATGCCTGCGGCGACAGTCATGGTGGTTCCCACTTGAATCGTGGCCGCCGCCCCCGCAGCACCAGTGGCGCCGGCAGCTCCGGGAGCGCCCGGCTGGCCAGGGGCCCCAGGGTCTCCTTTCGGTCCTTGCGGGCCGATAGGTCCTGGAGGTCCAATTGGACCGATAGGGCCTTGTGGGCCAGTGTCGCCTTTGGTCAACGTGGGCAGCAACGTCACGCTGAGGTCGTTGTTGCCTGGTTCCACATCCACGCTTCGCGTGTCCGGCTTCCAACTTGGGTCCGCAACGGAAACTACCACTGTGTACGAGCCCGCAGGAAGGACAATACTCATCGGCGTAACTTTGCCGGTGTCATTTCCGTTGACCGAGACGTTGGCGCCCGTCGGAGACGAAGTCACCTTCAACACGCCGTTCTGCGCCCCCGCTTTGCTGGGCACCAGCAAAACCGCACCGATCAACACTATCAAGCAAACAATCCTGCTAGGGTGCGTCATCGAGTCCTCCTTGAACGCGCTTCTTGCGCTCAACCTTGAGCAATCCTGACGCGGCTGTGGCTTATCTCGAGGGGATACCTGGATGGAGTCAGGGCAACTGCCGCGCTATTGCCGCACCTTACCTAAGCCATTTGTTTTCCACAAATACGAGTGGCAATCGCGCCGCGCGATTGATACTTATTATTATATTTAATTGATTCTATGTTTAAGCATCACCATTCGAGCCTGGGGTAGCTAGAGATTTAGCGGCTCGCCCCCGCGGCGTGGACACCCGCAAATCATCCATTTGCGGCGGCCACGGCCTGCGCTTTCCTGAAGTCATTCCAAAGCCGAATGTAGGGTTCCAATTCTTTCATCAATTTTTTGGAATTGTGCGTCGACCGCTTCGCGGTAACACCTTAAAGAGGTCAGCTATTGCGCCATCGTGAAAACATCTTGCTTGGTCCACCCCATGACTCACCCCCGTGCTGACACCCGCATCCGTAGTACGGACACGCGTCGGCGAGGAGTCCGAATAGCGCTGAGAAGTAAAGAAGGGGATGCGATCGAGTCGAGGGCATCTCGTCCTCGTCGCATCCCCTGATTGTTCCTCTTCGGAGAGGTCTTTGTATCGGTCTACGCCAGTGCTGTCTGGTTACCAAGCGAGCAAAGCATAACCTCCCTGGCCAGGATGGGCGGGCGGTGAATTAATCGCCCCAGCGCCACCTCCTCCAAACTGCCCATTGGGTTGGAAGGCAAAACCGGAGACCAGATAGCCCGTTGCTCCGCTGTTTTGGGGAGAGTACCCCGGGGCGGAAGCCCCACCATGGCTGACCATGGCATTTGAGTCGGATGCCCCGCCAGCAGCCCCATTGGTAGGCGGCGGGCCACACGGCCAAGAGTCGGGTTGACCTCCGCCACCGCCATGGGCAACAGCAAGCATCGTGTTATTGGCGTCTATGACCTGAGTATCGCCTCCATTGCCTCCAGGCGTAGAGAGTGCCCCAGCAGGACCTCCTACACCCACGTTAATTGTTAAGGTTTGACCTTCTTGGACCGCCACGACCGTGCTCGTATATGCGCCGCCACCTCCACCGCCTCCGTTATTGCATCGCAGAACCGTACCGCCTCCTCCTGCACCATACAGCTCTACGCTCAGGCGTCGGACTCCAGCAGGCACGACGAATGTACCGCTGTTTTGAAATTCCTGCCTGCCAAGAAGCCCTCCCGTCGGGCCAGCAGCTCCCGTAAGGCCTTGCGGCCCGGTTGGCCCAGTGGGGCCGGTAGGTCCCGCCGGACCAGTGGCGCCCGTAGCTCCAGCTGGGCCGGTTGCACCAGTGTCTCCCTTAGGTCCTTGTGAGCCAGCGGGGCCTTGGAGTCCAGTCGGACCTGCGGGACCAGTTGCACCCGCAGCTCCTGTTAGGCCGGTTGCTCCGGTGTCCCCTTTAGATCCTTGTGGACCAGTAGTGCCTTGGGGTCCAGTTGGGCCCGTGGGTCCAACAGAGCCGGTTGCGCCAGTGTCTCCTTTAGATCCTTGCGGGCCAGCGGGACCGGCAGGCCCAGCAGCGCCAGTTGCACCAGTGTCGCCTTTAGGCCCTTGTGAACCAGCTGGACCTTGAGGTCCAGGAGGGCCGATGGGCCCTTGGGCGCCGGCCGGCCCCTGCGGGCCCATTGCGCCAACCGCCACGTTGGGCAACAACGTCACGCTGAGGTCGTTGTTGCCTTCACCCACCTCCACGGTTCGCGTGTCCGAGTTCCAGCCCGAGTTCGGCATGGAAACCACGACCCTGTGCTTGCCCACAGAAACCCTAATGCTCATGGGCGTCACTTTACCGGTGTCCGCGCCGTCCACAGAGACGTGGGCGTTCGTCGGAAACGAAGTCACTCTTAACCTGCCGTGCTCTTCTTCCTCCGCCCGTGCTCTGCCGGACATCAGCAAAAGCGCTGCGGTCAACACTGTCATCCAAACTATCCTGGTTATCCTAAGAACCTTGCTGGGCTGGTTCATCGAGTCCTCCTTGACGCTTCTCGCGGGTCAGCTTCTTTGCGCCGACTTGACGTGCGATGTGGCGTACTTCAGGGGAATGCTAGGTGAAGTAGCGGCAATTGCCTCGCCACCTCTTTGCATACCGCAAGTCATTTGTTTTCAATGAACAGGAAAGGAATTGCCAACCTCAAAACCCTGAGGCCGTGTAACGAAAGGTTACCTTTCGGGCACAAATCGCCGAAGCCGACCATAAATGTTCGCTGTAGATTCGCCTCGGTGCGAGGCCCATGAAATGCTCAACAATGAATTCTTCAACGCATTCAATCGCCCAAACTTCGCCAATCCGATTAGCAACCTCTTGCTTATCCGGTTGTTTCAGGTCGCCACCAGCCCTGGCTGTGCATGCCCCGGCGAAGCCCAAGATGTCGTGGTTTGCTGAAGCAACCGGATAAGGAGAAGCAACCTAAATGCTGCCTTTGGTTCAGGTGGTAAGATTGATCCCTCAACTGGACAGGTCCTCAACGCAGGCAACTTCGGCCGCATCATCTCGACAAGCAACAACCCTAGGATCGTCCAGCTATGCACGAAATTCTTCTTCTGACGGCCGGCGATCAAATGCGTTATTCGTCGCCGCTAACGACTTGCCGCGGTGGCAACTTCTTTCTTTCTCGACTCGTTCCACAGCTGAATGTACGGCTCCAGGTCTTTCATCATCTTTTGGAACTGCGCAATGTCCAGCGATTGTGCGCCGTCGCTGATGGCCTTTTCCGGCGCGGGATGCACTTCTACGATTAATCCGTCGGCGCCAATCGCCACGCCTGCGCGAGAGAGCGCCGGCACGAGGCTCCGCTTCCCTGTTGCGTGGCTCGGATCCAGAACCACCGGCAGGTGCGTCAATTCATTCAGCGCGGGTATCGCCGCAATGTCGCATGTGTTGCGGGTCACCGTTTCAAACGTGCGAATTCCCCGCTCGCACAAAATCACATCGGCATTCCCATGCGCCGTAACATATTCCGCGGACATCAAAAGCTCTTTTACCGTGCTGCTCAATCCGCGCTTCAGTAGCACCGGACGCCCGCATTTTCCCAACTCTTTCAGCAGCATGAAATTTTGCATGTTTCGCGCACCCACCTGCATCACGTCGGCATATTTCGCCACCAAATCCACGTCGCGGTCGCTCATCACTTCCGTAATAATCGCAAGCCCCGTCGCGTCTTTTGCTTTCTTCAACAGCTTCAAGCCCTCTTCTTCCATCCCTTGAAAATCGTAGGGCGAAGTCCGCGGCTTGAACGCGCCGCCGCGCAACATTTTTGCGCCCGCTTTCGCCACGCCTTCCGCCGCTTGCATGATTTGTTTCTCCGATTCGACCGAGCACGGCCCGGCCATCACCACGAATTCCGCGCCGCCGATCTCCGTTCCATTTACTTTTATTTTGGTTTTGCCCGCGCGAAACTCCTTGCTCACGAATTTGTACGGCGCCGAAATCCGCACCACGTTGTCCACTTGCGGCATGGCTTCGATCGATTCCATGCACGCCGTTACATCCCCTACCCCAACGACGCCGATCACCACGCGCTCTTCTCCTTCGATGGAATGCACCTTGTATCCGAAGTGCTCCACCTGTTTGCGTACTTCATCGATCTCTTGCCGCGTTGCGTGCAGTTTCATGGAGATGATCATCTTTCCGGCCCTCTCAATTTATTTTTGTCCCCTAAAACAAAAAAACCCACTCGGCTGGCGAGTGGGTCGAAACTTTTTTCTGTTTATTCGCTTACAGAAACGCCCCCCGCCGCCTGGATGGATTCCAAGTAAATCGATACCAGCGATAAAAGTTGGCGGGAGCAACGCTCATGGTGCGCATAGTGTATTTCTTCTCGTTCCCGGATTCAACAGTTTCTTTACATGCTCAGCCCGCCGCTGAATTTCGCTCCGTACTCAGAAAAGCAATACCGCAATGCGATAGTGCGAGAATCCTGTCGCCGCATTCGCGCGGCACGCCCCCACTGCTACTTTGCTGTAAGGGCCGCTGCGAATCTTTCGCTCGATGTCTTCCGGCAATTTGTTCAGGTCAGACGCTTCAAAGCGGATCATCAATTTTGCGGAATTTCCCGTGAGTCCTACATCGCTTTGGCACGTTCTCCGCGCTTCCTCCGTGGCGCTCGCAGAGCGGAATCCCTTCGTTGCGAGCAAAGAAACCACTTTCTGTTCTTGCTGCTCCACGCTCAATTCCGGAACTGACTGAGAAAAATCCTCGACGGCAAAGAGGCCACCCTGCCCGTGCACTGCTGCGATTCCAACGGAGGTGAGCCGCGAATCCAGAATGTTTTTCCGGTGCCCCGGTGAATCCATCCAGCCGGCATGAATGATTGGAGGAGTCGAACCGACGGCGATGTTTTCGGCGATGACGCTGAAGCGCGCGCCGGCTTCCGCGAGACGAGTTTCGAGATTGGATTCGCTGGGGAGCTGGTGCTCGAGCATATTCAGATTGGCCATGCGAAGAGCGTGGAGGCGAGCGGCCTTGAAAAGAGCGGTGTCCCACTGGAGCGCGGAGAGACCTTGCGCGGTGCGTTCGCGGTTGAGGGCTTCGAAGAGCTGGCGCTCCGAGTCGTTCTGCTGAAGTTGCGCGTTGGCGCGCGGAGAAAAGAAAAAGAGAATTGCTGCGGCGAGGAGAAATTTTAAATTTCTCATGCCGATGGGGATCAGCCGCGAACGCGGACGGCGCTGAAGCTGAGCACCACGTGGCCACCGGAAGTGGGACGGCCGAAACTCAGCATGGGGCTGAAGCGCGAGAAAAGCAGGATCTGGTCGAGATGGTGCCGGAGTTCCGAGCTCGTCGGCCCGGAGAGAATCTGGTAGTCGGTCATCTGGCCGTGCGAATCCACAGTGACATCAATCAGCAGGCCGTGGGGCAAAGAAAGTTCGAGGTCCTGCTGCTCGGGCGCCCAGGATTGCGGATAATCCGAAAGAGTAACCAATTCGGCGGGGCGCATGAGATTGAGATCCACGTCGTTCTGGACGGCGCGCACGATGGTACCCGGCATCATGATCTGGAGCACCAGTACAAAAACGAGAATGGCGGAGAAGAATCCGCCGGTGGCTGGAACCGTCAGCGGCCGGAGAACGTTGTCGAGCAAAATCTCGGCGCGATCCTTGATGCGGCGAATACGGCTGGGCCAATCCCGCGAATGCTGCGCCTGAGCGGCGGCGACTTTAATGCGGATAGCGAGATCGGCAGGAGGAATGTTTTTGGGGACACGCGAAAGCATAACAGCCAGCTTGCGAAAGCGTTCCAATTCCTCGCGGCAAACGTTGCACGCTTCGAGGTGCTGCCGAATCTGAACGCGCTCTGCAACACGCGCTCCGCCGGTGATGGCATCGTCAAGATAACCAGCCAGTTTAGTTCGTACCGTAGTGCACTTCATGGGAGACCCTCGCCCGTGGAACTTGCCCGCGGGGACTTCGATTCCGGTGACCGCGAAGCGGTCAACGTTTCTGATGCTTGCAAATCCGTCAACCGTTCGGAAGAAAGCGTGACTCGCCGCGCGGCCGAAAACGCATCCCCGAAAGGCGACGGCTGCGCTTCGGAAACATTGCCATGCGAAGACGATTGCGCGCGGCTCGCATGAATCTGCTGCGCCCCCAACAGCGGCTCAAGAATTTCTCTCAGCGCGCGGCGCCCGCGAAGGATGCGGGACTTCACCGTGCCGACGCTGCACTCCAGAACTTCGGCGACTTCTTCGTAACTCAGGCCTTCGAGGTCGCGCAAAATCACCGCGCTGCGAAAAACGTCGGGAATCTGCTGCAGCGCGTCGTGGACGACGACTTGAATTTCCAGCGCGGCCAACTGCTCAAAAGGCGTGGCGCAGAGATCCTCGATTTCGATGGGCGATTGCCCTTCTTCCGGTTGGGCGTCGATAGAAACATTTTTCTGCAGATGACGCTTGAACCAGCGCTTATGATTCAGCGCTTCGCGAATGGCGATGCGGTAGAGCCACGTTTTCAAAGAGCTGCCCTGGCGGAAATTGCGAATGCCGCGAAAGGCTTTCAAGAAAACTTCCTGGGCGCCGTCGGCGGCATCGGAAGTATCGCCAAGCATGCCGAGGATGAGGTTATAGACCGGCGCATGATAGTGAGTGACGAGCCAGTCGAATGCCGTCTCCGAGCCAGCTTGCAGCTCATGGACGAGTTCGGCTTCATCGCGGCCCCAAGAAAGG
>WNFS01007855.1_pt1 | contig 15713 bp, 13 predicted proteins | sample 5400141 | NCBI WGS metagenome assembly WNFS01 (sample SAMN13153358, study PRJNA577476) | soil metagenome | isolation source: 60 cm saprolite under Madrone tree | place: USA:California | collected 2016-06-14
TGAACAGCTCCGAAAGAAACGCGATCTCCTGGAGCATCGAGCGCGCAAGATAGGGACTATTCCCAGCGACGGCTTCAAGGAGCGCGCGAAACGGGTTTTCGACGATCGCGGGCGCAAGAGCGGCCAATGCGGCGACAAAGCGCTCCGCACGGCCGCGATCGAACACGGGCGGGTGGAAGGGGGCCAAGTGGCTGAAATCGACTGGCATGCGCGGCGGACTATCGCAACTGCGCGTGCAAACGAAAAGTTATGGTCAGTGAACTTCCTCGACGCGCAGCTCGGCCCGCGTTGAAATCGCTTTGACGGGACGCGGCGCCACTTCCGATTTCTTGAAGCGAAGGACCGCCCGCAAACCCGGTCGATTGTCCTCGAGCACCAGTTCCGCGTCGTGAAGCCGGGCAACCGCCGCGACCAAACTCAGTCCCAGTCCCGTTCCAGGCGAATTGCGGCTCGATTCCAGCCGTACGAAGCGATCGGTCACCCGGGTTCTTTCTTCAGGCGGAATCCCTGGTCCGTTGTCAGCAACCACCAACGCCGGTCCCAAGGGACCTTGTTCCAGGGCGACCAGCACGCTGCCGCCTGCGGGCGTGTACTTGATGGCGTTGTCGACGAGATTGGCGAGCGCCTGCGTGATCAGATTGCGATTGCCCCGGATCACGTCGCTCGCCGCCGGCATCTCCACCGCAAAGTGCAAGCGTTTCTCGTCGGCCAGCGGTCCGTACAACTCGCCAACGCCCTCGATGAGTTCGTCGAGGTCGAAATTCTCCATGGATTCGCGCACGCTGCCTGCTTCGGCCTCGGCGATGAGAAGAAGCGCGTTGAACGTGGCAATCAGGCGGTCCGTTTCCTGCACCGCCGCGTCGATGTCGCGAGCGGTCTCGGAATCGGGCGGCTGACGCATCGCCGCGAGCTCCAAGCGGTTGCGCAATCGGTTCAGGGGCGAACGCAAATCATGCGCGACATTGTCGGACACCTCGCGCATGCCGTGCAGCAATCGCTCGATGCGGTCGAGCATGCGATTGAGATGGCCGGAGAGATCGTCGAACTCGTCACCGGTTCCGCTCACCGGCACGCGATGGGAGAGGTCCCCATGCATGATCTGCCGGCTGGTGCGGTTGATGACGTCGAGGCGTGCGAGAAAGTTGCGGCTTACGATAACGCCGCCGGCAAGTCCCAAAACGATCATCAGGCCTGCGCCCCAGAACAGCATTGTGGTGAACAGGGCCTCGAGCTCGCGCCGCTCATGAACATCGCGCGCCACCAAAAGAAAAAAGCCCTGCGTCAATCCGAGGACCTTGCCCCGGGCGCGTCTGAGTTCCGGCTTGCCGCCGATGCGCCGCTCGTAGGAAAATTCCAGCAAGCCGTTGTCGGCGGGCTGCACTTGCGGCCAAGTGTCGAGGTTGCCGGCGATCACTCGGCGATCGTTGTTGGCGAGCAGGTAAAGGCCCTGTTCGCCTCTCACGGAGCGGCCGAGGATGACGTCCGTCAGCCCGGGCAAGCCCTGGCGCTGGTACTGCTCGACAAGGCCGGTGATTTCCGCATCGATGGTCTCGTCATTCTGACGATCAAGAACCAGCGCCGTATTCCAGTAGACGAAGCCGACGAGGGCGAGCGCCGAGACGGCGAAGATCGCCAGATAGATCGCGATGATCCGAAATGCTTGAGTGCGAAAGACTTCAGGCGTGCGCACGGATCATATAACCCGCGCCGCGAACGGTATGCAGAAGCGGCGCCTCGAAACCCTTGTCGATTTTGGCCCGCAAACGCGAGATGTGAACATCGATGACATTGGTCTGGGGGTCAAAATGGTATTCCCAGACATTTTCCAAAAGCATGGTCCGGGTCACGATCTGCCCGGCATGCCGCATCAGATATTCGAGCAGACGAAACTCGCGCGGCTGAAGCTCGATGGCCGACCCCGACCTCTTGGCCGTGCGTGAGAGAAGATCAAGCTCCAAATCGCCGACCGCGACCTTGGTCTTCACGGTGCCGGGATCCCGGCGGCGGACCAGCGCGTCCAGGCGGGCGAGAAGTTCCGCAAAAGCATAGGGCTTGGTCAGGTAATCGTCGCCGCCCGCGCGTAGACCCTTGATGCGGTCGTCGACATCGGATAGCGCACTCAGAAAGAGCACCGGGGTCATGTTGCGCTCATCGCGCATCGCACCGACCAGCTTGATGCCGTCGAGCTTCGGCAGCATGCGATCGACGACCGCCACATCGTAGGGGCGCGACAAGGCCAGCGTCAGCCCGGTGTCGCCGTCGCCGGCTTCATCGACGACGTGACCGGCTTCCTTCAGCCCTTTGACCAGGTAGCGCTGCGCTTCGACATCGTCTTCGATGACAAGAATGCGCATGACTCGCTTTCTCCTCCTTCGCTACGCCCAAACGAAGACCGCCGCCGGTTTTATCGTCGGCGGCGGCCCATATTCAGTTACGCCTTTGCCACTTTGAGGGCGACGTAGCGTTGCCCTCCTCTTCCGGCGACCAGGAACAGGACGCTGTCGCGGTTGGCGCGCTTGGCCTCCGCAACGCCCCGCTCGATATCCGCCGGTGTGCGAACGTTCTTGTTGCCGACGCTGACGATGACGTCGCCGGGGCGGAAACCCTTGTCGGCGGCTTCGCTGTTCGGATCCACCGACGTCACCACGACGCCCGACACGCTTGCGTCGATGTCGTATTGGTCACGCGTTTCCATCGTCAGCGCCGTCATCTCCATGCCCAATGTGGTCATGGTGGGAGCGGAATCCCGGTTGCCGCCCCGGTTATTGTTGCCCTGACTGGGGGTGGGCGTGGCGCTGGCGAGCTGCGCCTCGTCGCGCTTGTCGATGAGGGCGGTGATGTTGCGCCGCATGCCGTCGCGCAGAATGGTGAAATTGGCGCGTTCGCCCGCGATCAAGCCCGCCACCTTGCGGGTGAGATCGCGTTGATCATCCACCTCGCTGCCGTTCAGCGACAGGATGACGTCACCCTGCTTGAAGCCCGCTTTCGCTGCGGGGCTGTCGTCAATGACATTGGCGACGATGGCGCCTTTCTCGCTGCTGGCGCCCAAGCTTGCCGCCATATCGGGCGTCAAGCTCTGAATCTGCACGCCGAGCCAGCCGCGGGCGACCTTGCCGTGATCCTTCAGCTGATCGACGATCGCCTTGACCGTCGATGCAGGAATGGCGAAGCCGATGCCGACAGAACCGCCGGAAGGCGAGAAGATGGCGCTGTTGACGCCCACCACGCGACCTGAAAGGTCGAAGGTCGGTCCGCCGGAATTGCCCTGGTTGATAGGCGCGTCGATCTGGATGTAGTCTGTGTACGGACCATTCCCGATATCGCGTCCGATGGACGAAACGATGCCGGCCGTAACCGTGCCGCCCAGTCCGAAGGGATTGCCGACCGCCACCACCCAATCGCCGACGCGAAGCCGCCTGTCGTCGCCGAAGGCAACGATCGGCAGATCCTTGACGCCGTCGATCTTCAGGAGCGCGACGTCGGTATCTTTGTCGGCGCCGACGAGGTTGGCCGTAAATTCGCGGCCGTTCGGCATCTTGACCGAAATCTTTTTGCCTTCCTCGACCACGTGATTGTTGGTGACGATGTACCCGGTTGGATCGATGATGAAGCCCGAACCCATGGCCTGAGAGCGGAAGGTCTGCGGCGCACGATTGCGGCCCTGCCCTTGGCCCTGACCCTGCCCACCCTGGCCTTGGCCCTGGCCTTGGCCCTGGCCAAACTGGCGGAAGAAATCCCGGAACGGCGCGGGAATGTCATCCATCGCGCCCTGTTGTTGGCGGGTGGACTCGCGCTCGACCACGACGGTCACCACCGCCGGACTGACATGCTCCACCAAATCGGCAAAGCTGAACGGCATACCCTGCTCGAGCATGCGCGGCGGGGTCGCCGGAGTTCCTCTCTGAGTTACTGCCGCGGCAGGGCGCAGATACTCCGAGGGATATTGATTCAAGCCCAAGGTTTGCCTGGGCACGGGCGATTCCGCGTCAGGATGGGGGCCAAGCATAAACCCGCCGGCACCAAAGGAGAGGGCGGCCAAAGCCGCCGCGGCAACGGTCATGCGAAGCGCGCGGATTCTCATGCGCGAGATATTCGAACTGTTTGGAGTTTCGTTGGTCATCGCGGCTTTCCTAGTGAGGTTGGACTTTTAAGGACCCCGAATTCTTGACTAAGTTAAGACCACATCCTTACTACTTCATGGTTAGTACGTGAATTACATGTAAGATTTGGTATCTCAGCCCGGCGAATCAAGGTTTTCCGAAGCCGGATCCGAAGCGAGCCGTTTGCGGGCGCGTAAGATTGTTACGCCGATCACCGAGCCGCCCAGCAGAAGCAGCAAAACCGGTCCGAACCAGAGAATATAAGTGTCGAACCGCACCGGCGGTTTCATCAGAACGAAGGCGCCATAGCGGGCAACGAGAAAATCTTTGACCTGATCATCGGTTTGACCTGCCTGAATCTGTTGCCGAATCAGGCGGCGCAGATCAGCGGCAAGGGGGGCATTCGATTCGTCGATGGACTGTCCCTGACAAACCAGGCAGCGCAAATCCTTTTGCATGGCCTTGGCGCGGGCCTCAAGCACCGGATCGGAGAGCGGCGCAACAAAAGTGTCCTCAGGAGGCTGTTGAGCCGCAGCCGATGCCAGAGGAGCGGCGGCCAGAAACAGGGCGAAAAGCGCCGCGTGTGCTCTCATGACGCAGGTTCGGTGACGCCTGCGGCTGCCTCCGAGCGCGCGGCGCGAACGCGCGCAGCAATACGAGCGCCGATGGCGATGAAGCCCGCCATCGCCATGACGACAGCGCCAAGCCAGATGAACGGCGCCAACGGATTGACATAGGCGCGCACCACCCAGCCGCCGCCATCGCGCGGTTCGGAGAGGACCACGTAGAGATCGGAAATCACCGTCGTGCGAATGGAGGAATTAGAGGTGGCCATCTGTTCGACGGGATATTGTCGCTTTTCGGGATGAATGACAGTGAGCAGACGCCCATTGGTGGATACGGTGATGTTTGCCCGGTCGGCGACGTAATTGGGACCCTGCACGCGCTCGATGGAATCCAGGCGCAATTCGTAGGCCGCGACGTTCATGCTCTTGCCGGGCGCGAGCACTTCGGTCGCCTCGCTTTTCCAAATCGCAGTGCCGGCGACACCAAAGGCAACGACGCCAAGTCCGGCATGGGCGAGCGCGACACTCCAAGCGCCGGCGCCGAGATGACGCACGCGTCTGAAGCTTCCTGCCCGCCGGGCGAGATCGGTCACCGATCCCGTGATCAGCCAAGTCCCGAGCCCAGTCGCCAGCACGCCAAGCGCGGAGACCGGTCGAACGATGGCCAAGACGGCGAGCAGGACGACAAGAGCGGCGGCTCCAGCGAAGCGCAAGGAATAAAGGGCCGCCGGCAAATTGCCGCGCCGCCACATCATGATCGGTCCGAACGGCATCGCCATCGCCAAGACCGCCATCAGAGGAATGACCATCGCCGTGTAATAGGGCGGACCTACGGAAATCTTGATGCCTTCGGCCGCGTCCAGCACCAGCGGGTAGAGCGTGCCCGCCAGTATGATCACTGCCGAGGCGGTCAGCAAAAAATTGTTGATCATGATGCCCGTCTCGCGGCTCGCAACATCGAAGGGCGCGCCGGGTGTGAGCTTCGGCGCCCGCCAAGCGAACAGGATCAACGGAAGCGTGATGGCGAAGAAAAGTATCACCAGAATGAAAAAACCGCGCCGCGGATCGTTGGCAAACGCATGCACCGAATTGAGCACGCCGGAACGCACCAGGAAGGTGCCGATCAGGCTGAAGGAAAATGCGGTAATCGCGAGCAGCAATGTCCAGCTTTTGAACGCGCCGGTGCGTTCGGTCGCCATCATCGAGTGGATCAAAGCGGTAGCGACGAGCCAGGGCATCAGCGAAGCGTTCTCGACCGGATCCCAAAACCAGAAGCCGCCCCAGCCGAGCGTGTAATAGGCCCACCATGAGCCGGCCGCGATGCCGAGCGTCAGCGCCGTCCACGCCGTCAGCGCAAAAGGACGGGCCGCACGCACCCATGCCGCATCGTTCCGGGAATCAAGCAGAGAGGCCGCCGCAAAGGAGAAGGCGGCCGACAGCCCGACATAGCCGAGATAGAGCAGCGGCGGATGGAAGGCGAGGCCCGGATCCTGCAAGAGCGGATTAAGTCCATTGCCTTCGAACGGCGGTGGATAAAAGCGCTCGAACGGATCGGAGGTCAGCAGGATGAATATTAAGAAGGCGATGGCAATGAGCGCCTGCACGGCGAGAGTGCGCGCGCCGAGCTTCGTGCCTTCTTGTCCGTCCCCAGGCTGCGTCAGCGCGATGGCGGCCGAGTACGCGCCGAGGATCAGAATCCACAAAACCATCGAACCTTCATGATTCCCCCACACACCGCTGATTTTGTAGATCAGCGGTTTTGCGGTGTGCGAGTTCTGCGCCACCGCAAGCACGGAAAAATCCGAGGTCACATAGGCGAACATCAGGGTGAAGAACGCGAGCGCGATGAAAACGAAGGAGCCGAGCGCAGCGCCCCGTCCCATCGCCATCACGCGGACATTGTTCTTCGAGGCGCCGATGAAACCAGCGAGCGCCTGCACCAGCGATAGCGCCAGCGCGAGACAAAGTGCCAATTGGCCGAGTTCGCCTGTCATAAGGATCCGGGAGTCTCGCCTTCCTTCCAGTGGCCGGAGCGCTTCAATGCGTCGACCACCTCGGGCGGCATGTATTTCTCATCGTGCTTGGCGAGCACTTCGCTGGCGTTGAAGACGCCGTTGCTGCTGCGGGTGCCGAGGGCGACCACGCCTTGGCCTTCGCGGAAGAGATCGGGCAGTATGCCGGAATAGTTCACCGGGACCGCGTTCTTGCCGTCGGTGACGACGAAATGAACTTCCAGCCCGGTATCGCGCTTCACGCTGCCGGTCTGCACCAGGCCGCCGATGCGGAATGCCCTGCCCTCCGGCACCTTTTCCGGGTGCTCGGTGACGTCCGAAGGGCTGTAGAAAAACAGCACATTGTCCTGAAGCGCAAAGACGGCGAGGCCGGCAGCTCCGCCGCCGGCAAGAAGCAGCGTAATCGCGAAAGCGAGGCGCCTCTGCTTTCTGGGGTTCATCTCTTCATCCGGAATGGTTCGGCACTAACCTACATTGTATCGCCAAACCGGGTCCAGCGGCGAGAAAAGGTCAATTTTCCGCGAGGGTCAGCCGCGCCTTGCCCTAGGCCCCTGCGAGTCCTATCAGTTTCAAGCGGGTTTGCCGGCACGAAGGCCACATGATCCTGCGCAGCATTCTTGCCCTTATCGTTTTTGCCGTTCTGGCGTTCTTCTCCTTCTTTGGAGCGCACGAGACCCGCCTGACGTGGTTCGACGCCAAAGCCGCGATTGCGGCGGCGGCCAAATATGATTCCACCATTGTGCGCGACAGGTTTGGGGTTCCCCACATTTCCGGACGCCGGGATGCGGACGTGGCCTTCGGCCTCGCCTATGCCCATGCAGAGGACGACTTTCAAACCCTCCAGCGCGCGCTGCTGGCGGCGCGCGGTCGTCTGGCCGACGTGGACGGCATTGGCGCGTTCGAGAGCGACTACATCGTCCAGCTCCTAGGTATCTGGAACGCCATTACCGATCGCTATCAGACCGATCTTTCGGACGACACCCGCGCCCTTCTCGATGGCTACGCCGCGGGTTTCAACCTTTATGCCGCGCAGCATCGCAGCTCTCTCCTGCCTGGCGTCGCGCCGGTGAAGGGTCAGGACATCGTCGCGCTGTTCATGCTCAGACTGCCCTTCTTCTATGGGCTGGACGAGCAGCTGCATGCTTTGCTCGCGGGCGGCAACGCCAAAATCGCGCCGAGCGACGCTTCCGCCTCACGCGCTCTTGCCGTCGCCGTGGCGCCCTCGCGCGCCGCCGATGGGGCGACACGGCTTCTCCTGAATCCACAAGGACCTTTCAACGGACCGCTCTCCTGGTATGAAGCGCGCGTTACCTCTGAAGAAGGCTGGAATGTCGCGGGCGGCCTCGTTCCCGGATCGGCGCTGCTGCTGGCCGGCGCGGGGCCCGACATCGGTTGGGGATTTTCCGCCAACCACCCCGATCTCACCGACGTCTATACGCTCGAAGCCAATCCGAACGACCGCTATTTCTATCGCTTCGACGGCGAGTGGCGCCGCCTGGAGGCGCGGGAGGCACGCATCGTCGTTCGCCTGTGGGGACCAATACGCTTTACCTTTCGCCACCGGGCGCATCGCCAATATCTACAACGGCGCTTTTCCGGAACGAGACCCCGCGCACGATTGGAGTCAGGCTGTCGCCGGCAATGTTTCCGCCACCCTATGGAAGACCTACTTTCCGTTCGAGAACGTGCCCAAGGTAGTCGCTCCAGGCAGCGGGTTCGTCATTTCGGCGAATGCGACGCCTTTCCAGGCCACCGCCGACCCCTTCAACCCGAAGGAGGAGGCCTTCCCGCCCTCGATGGGAATCGAGACGCGCCTGTCCAACCGGGCGCGGCGCGCGCTCACGCTCTTCGGCGCCGATCGCTCGATCACGGCGGACGACTTAAGGGCCTACAAATTCGACGGTTGCTACGCACCCGATTCGGACCTCGCCATGGTGGTGAAGGACCTTGGCGAGCGAAATTACGCGGGCGATCCGCTGCTCGAGGAAGCCGGTCAGATCTTGCGGCGGTATAATCTGTGTACGGATAAACGAAACCGCAGCGCGGCGCTGGCGCTGTTGACCGCGGTTCCCGTGCTCGAGGCAAACCAGCGCGGACTGCCCCGCCCGAACGGCGCGGCGGTGCTGAAGGGCTTCGCCGGCCGTTTGCTCGAACGCTTCGGGCGGCTCGATCCGACCTGGGGCGAAGTCATGCGCTTGAGACGCGGCAATGTGGATCTGCCGCTGAGCGGAGGACCCGACGCTTTGCGCGATATCGAATTCACACCGCGCCTGGATCGGGCGGGAACGGTGCCAGCCATCGGCGGCGATGCCCTTACCCTCTTGTCGACTTGGAGCAGAAACGGTCTCTGGCAAGTGGAAAGCATCGTTCCCTATGGCAGTTCCGCCGTCGAGGGCACGCGTCATTATGCCGATCAGGCTCCTCTCTTCGCCGACGGAAAGCTCAAGCCGTTGGCGCTAACCGAGGGCGCAGTGATGGCGGAGGCTACGCAGATCGAACGCCCGGGCAAGCCTGTGACTCAAAGACCTCAGGGTGTTCCGCTGGTTTCGGGCTCAGCCGCCGCCAAAGCTCTCCACTGAGTCGAAGCTGCTACAAAAAATCTTCAGCCAAGGGGGCCACCTGTCAATCTCACGCTTGATGCAAGTCGTTTCACTGTCGCTGTCGGAGGGCATCCCGAAGCGATCGCTCATGATCGCCTTGGTGATCGGGACGATTCTCAATCTGATCAATCAGGGGGACGCGCTCATGGCTGGGGCGACAGTGAATCTCTTCAAGCTGTTCTTGACCTATCTGGTCCCCTATTGCGTAGCGACCTATGGCGCCGTTTCGCTGCGCATGAAAGACGGATTGCGATTGGGCGCCTGATAGCTCAATGGCCGGAGCGATGCAGGATGTCGCGCGCCTCGCCCGTGTCGTAAGCAAGCCCCGTCGCCGTGAGCGTCACCGCGTTCGGCCAATCGGGCTTCGCCAGCCCCTTTCGATGAAGTGCGTTCCACACCGCTTGATTGAAAAGCCCAGTTGCGTCACGGCCCATCACCACGGCTTCCCCGAGGTGAAAGTGATCGGCATGGGCCTGCGGAAAGCGGCTGATCGTGATCTCGCCCTCTTCCGGTCCCGCGCTCGCAGCTTCGGGCAATTGGGCCAGCACCTGCAACAGGGTAAGCGTGCGCAATTGCAACGGATTGAGCTTCAGCGGATTTTTCTTGTTCGCCATGACCCAGCCTTGAGAAGGCGCCGATATGGCACGAAGGACTGAGGCGCGTCGAGACGGTTGATCGTGCCTATGCCGCGGACACGCGCGCGCGGCGGCGCAGGAAATCGGTCTCCTCCGCGCCCAGCACGAGCTCGCACAGGTTCAGCGTCACGGCCAAGTGCGCTTCCGCGTGAGCACGCAACTCCCGCGGCACCACGCGCAGCTCACGCACCACATCCTCGGCATGAGTGCGCAGCGCCAGCGTGGTTTCGTCGATGGCATCGTTCAGAGTCGCGCTGAAGGCGGCCGCCACTGAGAATGGCCGGCTGTGAACCATCAAGTGGGCGTAGCGCATCGCGCGGGCCACGCGTTCCGGATCGGAGGGGCGCGACAGATCGATCGGTCTATGGCTTTTCGGGGGGCCGCCGATCTTGTACGGCGGAAGCGCGGCTAGAATTTCTTTGGGGGCGCGCTCCAACAGACCTTCCATGAGCTGTGCCACTTTTCCGCGGTCCTTGGCCAAGCGCTGACCCCACTTGCCGTCGCGTCTGATGCCGAGCTCCTTCACCATACCACTGGAGAGCTCGGTGAATCCCGCGAGGTTCGCAAGCAGCGCCGCGCTGTCGAAATCGACCGGCCGCATGGAGTGGATTCTGTTCGCATAGATATCCAGATCGCTGAACAAAATTTCGCCCACAACGCCCATGTCGGTGCTGCTGAGCACGATGTCATTGGACTTGCGCGAGATTGCCGCGGCCAAGCGGAGCGCCTCCCACGGCCGCGCGAGCCGACCCATGACCACGAGAGCCACGTAGGGCGCCAGGTCTGGATCGCTCAGAAACAGACGGTCGGACATATCGCGCAAGGTGGCGATGTCGTCCTCACTCAAATTGACGACAGGCTTGGGCAGCCTTTTCTGCAGCTCCGTAATGATCTTTGCTCCGCTGAAGAGTAGCACCATCTCGGCCGCATCTTCCGCGACCGCCGCGCCTCCAAGTTTCCGAGTCGCGAAACTTTTGTCCTTGTCGTCCCTAAGAGCGGACTTCAGCGCCGCCGTGGAGTCTCTCCATAGATCTGCAAGCTTGGACTCGATATCGTCTTCGCGTCCGCGTACGATCGCCTCGCGAATTGATTCCGTCAGCTCAAGATGACGCTGAGGGATCAGATCATGCGCAAGCCAATTCCATACCGGAGAAATCGAAGACCGTGCGATGCGTCCTTTCTGTTTGAAGCTGCGTTCGGGTTCGACGAGAAGATCTTCGAACGGCCGGCAGAAGAGACGCTGCGGGGTTGCCACCCGCTGGGGCTGCGGGACCTCTCGCAATTGCGGCCGGAGCGCGCGCAGGATTTCCTCATGCGGCAATTCCGTGCCGCCGATCAACCGGTCCACCTCGACCGCCTTGGCAAGCCGAGCAGCGACATGGTCCGGCAGCTGACCGAGAAAGCCGCTTAGCAGAACCTGTTTGTCGGCCGTCAACCCGGTCAATGTCGTCCGCGGGCCTGAGAGCTGGCCCGCCCCTGATGCCGCGAGAGCCTTGCAGCTTAAGCAAACGAGGTTAACGCGGTGTTGACCGCTTGCCGCAAAAACCGTGCTTTTATCGCGATATTTCCTGGACTTAGGAGCCGAGCCGGGTTTCGAAGCCGGAGCCAATCACCGCGCTCTCGGCAGCTCGAGCCGCGCTTCCAATCCGCCCATCGGGGATTCGTCCAAAGCGAAATTGCCGCCATAGAGCTTGGCGATATCGCGCACGATGGCGAGTCCGAGCCCGGTGCCGGGGACCGATTCGTCCAGCCGCTCGCCGCGTTCCATCGCACGTGAACGTTCTTCGGGCTGCAGTCCCGGTCCATCGTCGCCTACACGAAGCGAAAACAGCGCGCCATCCACTGCGGCCGCATCGACTGTGATGCGGCCGTGCGCCCATTTGCACGCATTGTCGACGAGATTGCCGGCCATTTCTTCGAGATCCTCGCGCTCGCCACGGAACGCCAAATTGGGCGGGACATTGACCTGAATGGCGATTTCCTTCTCGGGATGCATGCGCTTGATGACGCGCGCAAGATCATTGAGTACAGGCGCCACTTCAGTTCGGCTGCCGAGCACGTCGAGGGCCCCCGCGGCGCGAGCCCGAGCAAGGTAGTGATCGACTTGGCGGCGCATGGACGTGACTTGTCGCGATACGGTGTCCGCCAGCGGCCCGGAGGAAGCGGCCGCTTCGTTGGCTAGCACCGTCAATGGGGTCTTCAAAAAATGCGCGAGGTTCGCGACATGAGAGCGCGCGCGGCCAACCACTTCGGAACTGTGTGCAATCAAGCCGTTCAATTCTCCCGCGAGCGGCGCAATCTCGGAAGGAAATTCGCCTTCCAATCGCCGGGCGCGTCCTTCTCGGATGCGGCCGAGCGCCTCACTGACGCGCCTTAACGGCATCAATCCGACTCGGACTTGAATGAGCATAGCGGCGATCAGGCCCAGACTGAAAACCGCCATGGACCAGAAGAGCGTCCTATTGAAGCGCGCGACGTCGGCTTCCGTTTCCGCCAGATCGCCGGCGGCAACGAACTCGAACAGCTGCGTCTGCTGACTTCCATCCTCCGACACGGAGGGCAATGCGATGCGGCGCATCAGCACCCGGAGCTGCTGCTGATCGGGACCGTTGGCGTAGCCCCACAGCGTGTTGTTGTCCCCGCGAACGAGATCGCGCGGCGTTAGTGTCTGATCCCAGAGCGAGCGCGATGTCTGCGGCTGCACATTGGCGCCGGTCGGCTGAGCCGGCCGGATCTGCCAATACCAGCCCGAGAAAATGCGCTCAAACCGGGGATCCGAGTAGCGGCCTTCGAGCGCAACATGGTTTTCGACGTCGGACTCGGCGGCCGCGATCAGACCGTCGAGATCGAAAGTGAGTTGAGCATCGAAGCTGCTTTCGACGACGCTGCGAAACACGCCCGAAAGCACAAGACCGCCGACGACGAGCCCGAGCACCGTCCAGATCGCCGCGCCGGCGATCAGACGGAAGGTCAACGAATTGGTCTTGGGCACAGCCCGCGTCAGCTTTCGTCTCCGCCCTTGCTAGGCTCATCGAGACGATAACCGAGACCGCGCACCGTATGAATGACTTCCACGCCGAGTTTCTTGCGCAGCCGCCCAATGAACACTTCGATCGTGTTCGAATCGCGGTCGAAGTCCTGATCGTACAGATGCTCAACGAGATCGGTGCGCGACATCACTTGCCCCTTGTGATGAGCGAGATAGGAAAGCAGCCTATATTCGGCCGAGGTGAGCTTCACCGGATTGCCGTCCACGGTAACGCGGGAGCTTCTCGTATCGATGCGCAAAGGTCCGATCTCGATGTCGGGGGAGGCGATACCGGCCGAGCGGCGCAACAGCGCACGCAAGCGCGCCAACAATTCCTCGGTGTAAAAGGGCTTCGCGACGTAATCGTCGGCGCCGGCATCGAAGCCCGCCACCTTGTCGCTCCAGCGGTCGCGCGCGGTCAGGATCAGCACGGGCATCTTGCGGCCGGCCTTGCGCCAACGCTCGAGCACGGTCACACCGTCGATCAAGGCCGCCGCCGCGCCCAAATGGGGTGCGCGGAGCAAAACCGCCAGGAGGCCCAGCGTTCGGTGGAGGCTGGGCTCCGCGATCAAATCCGCCGCCGCGACCAAAGGGGACGCGCGGAGCATTTTCCGGCCCGGGCTGTGGTCCGCGATCGAATCCGCCGCCGCGACCAAAAGGACCGCGCGGCGCATTCCCGGGGTCGGCCTGGGGCCCGCCAAAATTGGGAGCTCGAGGACCGCGATCGAAGCCTTGAGGGGGGCGGCCAAATGGTCCACCGGGTCCGCGACCGAATCCCTGGTCTGGCGGGCGAGCAAAACCGCCATCGCCGCGGGGAGGTCCATAGTTAGGTCCGGGCGGCCCATAGGCCTGCGGTGGTGCACCGAAATTGCCTCGCGGCCCAAAGGGTCCACGGGGCGCACCCGGGCCTTGCCCCCGGTCATCGCCTTGAACGCCCAAAACGCGACCCGTGCGGGCATCGGTATCAAGCCACAGAACACGCCCGTCAGGGGTGAGCCATTTTAGACGATAATGCGCTTCGCCCGATGGACCAAAATCCGGTCCTTGGACATCGGCAAGGCTGCCCGGGCGGCCGCGGCGAATGTCGTTAAGGATTTGATCCAATGGGCGGACTTCGCCCGATCGCACGCCATCACGAGCGCGGTTGGGTTGCGCGGCCGCAGGCTCGGACGCCGCGGCGGCGCCGAACAACAGTAAACCCAAGAGGGGCGCAAGATACCGCATGGGCCGCCTTTTATCGCGCCGAGCCTGAACTCGGTATGAACGCGCCGGCCAGCCTCCATTCAGGAACGCTTGGGCATCATACGCCCCACATAAGGGCGAGCCAATCGAGGTCAGCCCAACACATAAGGAACTTAGAGAGCTGGAGGCCGGTCCTGTGTAACCGCCCCTCCTCACGCGATCGGTCTCAAGCAGCAACGCCCGCGAGATCCCCGTCCTCGCGGGCGTCTTCTTTGTTTTCCACTGCGTCGCAATAAAGACTCACGACTTTGTTCCGTCCCACACGCGAAAATTGTTCGGGCGCGTTCGATCCTGGTGACGCGTTCTATCGGAGCACAATTTCGGAGATGACGCGCGCGTGGTTAAAGAAGACCCGCAATTCAGGCCTGACGGCGCTGGCGACGGTTCCGCTAATCATAGCGAAAGCATTCGCCATGATATGGCCCCATTGCCGGGCGAGTTTCCTTCCATGAGGGGCACCGAGCTTCACGATTTCTCCGGCGGAGAGAATGCGGCCAAAAAATGGCCGCTGCATTGGCTCGCGGCCGTGGGCGGGGCCGTGGTTGCGCTCAGCCTCGCGGCATTTGTGCTCATGTATTTGGTTCTGAAGCTCGCCGAGCCTGAGCTCCCTCTGGGCGCCGATCTTTACGTGATGAACCGGCCGTCCGCGTATACTTTTCTTGACGAACACGGGCAGACCGTAGGCCATCGCGGTGCCGTTGTGGGCGAACGGCTGAAGCTCTCCGAGCTGCCGTCCTATCTTCCCGCCGCATTCCTTGCCATGGAAGACCGCCGGTTCTACCAGCATGGCGGCGTCGATCCGCGCGGGCTCGTGCGCGCGGCCATTACCGATTTCAAAGCGCTGCGCCTGGTGCAGGGCGGATCCACGATCACGCAGCAATTGGTGAAGATCCTTTTCCTCACACCCGATCGCACGCTCTCGCGCAAGCTTGTCGAAATTGCGGGCGCCTGGAAATTGGAGCGGCTTCTCTCCAAGGATCAAATTCTCGAGCTTTATCTCAATCGCATCTATCTCGGCGCGGGCGCATATGGCGTCGACGGCGCGGCGAAGCTGTATTTCGGCAAGTCTGCGCGAGATCTGACGCTGCAAGAAGCCGCGATGCTCGCGGGCCTCACCAATGCGCCCTCGCTCTACTCGCCGCGACGCGATCTTCCAACGGCGCAGAAACATGCGGATCTTGTACTGACCGCGCTCGTTACTTACGGCACGATGAGAGAAAAAGACGTTGCCCGCGCGCGTCTCCACCCCGCGACGATCGTTGCGCCGAACGGCGATCTGGCCCGCGACTACTTCTTGGATGCGGCCATCGAAGAGGCAAGACATCTCGTGCCGTCCGCGGGCGACGTCACGGTCGTCACCACGCTCGACACCGCCATGCAAGAGGCCGCGCGCGCCACCGTCGCCAACGTCATGAGCAAGCGCGGACCGGCATTGGGCGCACACCAGGCAGCGCTCGTGGCGATGAGCCCGGATGGCGCGGTGCACGCCCTGATGGGCGGAAGGGATTACAGCGAAAGCTCGTTCAATCG
>WNFS01001904.1_pt1 | contig 15705 bp, 13 predicted proteins | sample 5400141 | NCBI WGS metagenome assembly WNFS01 (sample SAMN13153358, study PRJNA577476) | soil metagenome | isolation source: 60 cm saprolite under Madrone tree | place: USA:California | collected 2016-06-14
CCTTTCGCTCGCGTAAACTGCACGTCTGCTTTTTGCAGATCGCGAGCGGTGACGTCATTAACGCAGGTATACCCGCACAAATACGAAAGCGCATTGTCGCTGTCGGAAAGATGGGAAGCCCTGCGCCCGACAACCAGCCCCAGCTCTCCTTCGTGTTCCACTCGGTTCGAATACTTAGGAAGAACAATTGCACCACTCGGGCCGATAATCGAGCTCGGCGGCTTCAGAAATATCAGCGGCTCTTTGGGAACATCATTCCCAAGTTCGGCGGCGTGAGCCGCGTAGTTTCGCCCAACGCAGACAATCTTGGAAGGCACAACCGGCGCGAGTAGCTTCACGTTTGCCAGTTCGAATGATTTTCCGGTTTTATCCCGCCCGGCCGCCGCCCACGGCGCCGCGCCGATTTCCGCGACCGCATCACCATCCAGAATTCCGAAGCGCGGTGCGGACGAATCCTTGGCGATGAACCGGCAAAATTTCATGTGGAGAGTGTATCAGGTCAGTTGATGATTCTCGCGCGACCCGGAATGTGACGCGCGTACGCGCCACACGAGGCCAACGATCCACGCGACCGTCGCCGCAATCAGGTACAGCACCATTCCGGCCACAAAAACCTGCCAGGCGCCGTGCCAAGACGAAAGCCCCTCAAAGAAAAGACAAATAATGCGATAAAGAAAACTGAAGATGGCCCACGCGGTCAGGCCAGACCCAAGCAAACTTCCGGGGCGGCGAATGAATCGGAGAATCGGCAGAGCAGCCAACAAGATCATCGCCCCTGCCGCAACAATATTTCGCTCCATCGCGAGGCGATCGAACATCGAAAACCGGTTTGCCACGACGAGCCACGCCGCAAACACGGCAAACAGGCACAATCCAACGCACACGCCCACTCGAAACGCTGAATCCGTTAGCGCGTCGTACAGTTTGTAGCCGGGCAAATGCGCGGCGAAAGTCACAGGTTGCTGGACCCCCAAACGTTCGAGAACGAAACCAACCCTCAGCTATTGCGAAAGTTGCGTCAGATCGGCCGTGACCGTTGTGGGGACACTCTCGTTCCCTGCGCGGTCCACCGCCGTCACACTGTACCAATACCGATGCCCTTGCTGCACTGACATATCACGATAGGCGGGTGCGGGCAACAAATCCGTGGTCAAAAGCTGCCCGCGCGCATCCTGAGTGTCACTACGATAGACGCGATATCCGGCCAAATCGTTTTCCAGATTGATAGACCACGACAAATCCACGGAAGGCGTGTCTCCGGGCGGCGTCGTCACCGCAGCGACGACGTTCTGCGGCGGGGCGGGCGGAAACGTATCTCGTGGCGACACAACGGCCGGTGCGGAATCATCCGACTCAACTGGACCCTCTGGCGTCAGAGCTACCGACCGGACAACATACACGTAGGTCTTGCCAAATTCGAACAGCGTGTCGCGATAGGAATTTTCCGGCGCCGGCGCCACCAGTGTCAGCGGCGATTTCCATTTTGCCTGCGCGATGTCATGCGCGGCTGCATCTGAGCTGCCCGGGTCAATTTCTCCGCGCAAAACGCGATAACCGGCAAGGCCCTCCATCGTTGCGCCGGCTGATGTCTTTTTTGGCGCACCCCAACTCAATTCAATTGCGCCTTCCGTCACTTTCGCATCAACCCCCGTGATCCGCTCCGGCACGGGAAATACTTTCACTGTCACCGTGTTCGAATCCGCCGAGCCTCGCTTCTTCGCCGCACGTGTACGCACCCTGTAGGCCAGCAGAGCTCCGGGACGCGCCTGAATCTCCTCCGGCGCAATCGGATCTTTGAATTGAATGTGCTTTTCGTTCGTGTAGGTATCGAGCAGCGCGCCAGGTAGCGTGTAGACAAGCCGGAACGATTTGTTGTCAGGCTTGCCGTCCGGCTTCATACCTCCGCGGAAAATCTCCACCGCCGGCGGTTCGGTAAGGCGCTCGTTCGTCACCGTTCTGGTCGGCAAGGTCAGCGTCAGCAATACTCCGTCGCCGGACTGACGGGCCGCGAGATCGGTGATGGCTGTGGGAATTGGCGGCGAGGGCGGAGTCGGCTCCCCCGGAGCTCCGCACGCCGCACAAAAAAATATCGCAGGCAGCGCGGAAGAGAGCACGAACACAGCCGTCCGAATGAGCCGGTTGGAGAGGACTCGTTCCGCTTTGCTAATTTCCATTTTTCATTTTCGATGATCAGAGAATGTAGCGGCTCAAATCCTGATTCTTCACGATGTCGGCGAGCTGCTTCGTCACGTACGCCGCATCCACCTTCACGTTTTTCTTCTTTAGGTCCGGCGCCTCAAAGGAGATGTCGTCGAGAACTTTTTCCAGAATCGTGTGCAGACGCCGAGCGCCGATGTTTTCCGTCTGCTCGTTTACTGTCGTCGCAAACTTCGCCACCATGGCCACTGCATCCTCGGTAATATTCAGCTTGATGCCTTCAGTCTCCAAGAGCGCCACATATTGCTTGATCAGCGCGTTCTTCGGCTCCGTCAGAATCCGGATGAAGTCTTCTTCCTTCAGCGATTGCAGCTCGACGCGAATCGGCAGTCGTCCTTGCAACTCAGGAATCAAATCCGATGGCTTCGTCACATGAAACGCGCCCGCCGCGATAAACAGAATGTGATCGGTGCGAATCATTCCGTAACGCGTATTGACCGTCGTGCCCTCAATAATCGGCAAAATATCCCGCTGCACACCTTCGCGCGACACGTCCGGCCCGTGCCCTGATTCGCGACCGGCCACTTTGTCGATCTCATCGATGAAAATAATTCCCATCTGCTCGGCGCGTTCCACCGCAATTCGCGTCACTTGATCCATGTCGAGCAGCTTGCTCTCTTCTTCCTGAATCAGATATTCGAACGCGTCCGCCACGGTCATTTTCCGCTTTTTCTTTTGCTGCCCGAACATGCCGCTCAGCATGTCCTTCAGATTGACGTCCATCTCCTCGACGCCCTGGTTGGAAATGATTTCGAACGACGGCATCTGCCGCTCGCGCACTTCGAGGTCCACCATGCGCTCGTCGAGCTTCCCTTCGCGCAGTTGAGCGCGGAATTTTTCGCGCGACCTCTGATTCATCTCGCGCTGGCTGGCCGCTTCGCTGTCCGGCGTGCCGGGGGGAGGCGGTGGTGGCGGCGGCAAAAGCAAATCCAGCACGCGTTCTTCGGCGGCCTGTTCCGCCCGGTCCGCAACTTCATCCAACTTTTCTTCGCGGACCATGTCGATTGAAGTCTCGACGAGATCGCGCACCATCGATTCGACGTCGCGTCCCACGTACCCGACTTCCGTGTACTTCGACGCTTCCACCTTCACGAATGGGCAACCCGCGAGCCGCGCGAGCCGCCGCGCAATTTCCGTCTTGCCCACGCCGGTCGGACCAATCATCAAAATATTTTTCGGCAGAATGTCTTCCGCCATTTCCGCCGACAGCTTCTGCCGCCGCACGCGGTTCCGCAGCGCCACAGCCACTGCGCGCTTCGCCGCTGCCTGCCCGACAATATATTTGTCGAGTTCCGCCACAATCTCGCGCGGCGTCATTTCGTCCAGCGCGGGCAAAAATTCTTCGCCTTCGCCCGGAGCGGCTGTTGCGCCGTTCGGCATGAATATCAGTTCTTTATCGGACTTGCTTGCCATGGGTTGTCTTAGAGTATCAGTCTTTGCGGATTAGAAGTGCGCCTTGCTTGTTTCCTTATAACTCTTCCACTGTAAAGTTCGCGTTGGTATAAATGCAAATCTCGCTCGCTATGCGCATCGCCTCGAGCGCAAGATCCTTCGTGTTCAACTTGGAATGCTTCACCAACGCCCGCGCCGCGGAAAGCGCATATGTCCCGCCGGAACCGATCGCCACGAGCCCGTCATCAGGCTCAATCACGTCGCCATTCCCGGACAAAATAAAGGTTCCCTTCGCATCGGCTACAATCAACAAAGCTTCCAGGTGACGCAACGCCCGGTCTTTCCGCCATTCTTTTGCCAGTTCAACCGACGCCTTCTGCAAGTTTCCTGAGAATTCCTGCAGCTTGCCCTCGAACCGTTCGAAGAGTGAAATTGCGTCCGCCGTCGAGCCTGCAAATCCCGCAACCACTTTGTCTTGGTACAGCCGCCGCGTCTTCTTCGCCGAGTGTTTCATCACGTGATCGCCCATCGTCACTTGCCCATCAGCGATCAGCACCACTTTGTTGTCTTTACGCACGCAGAGCACGGTTGTGCCGTGCATCGCGGCATCGCCCTGCGCGCTATTTCGGCTTGTCTGCATCAGTCCATTATACAGCTTGGCGGGAACACGCACCAAAACTCGTCCTGCGACTTTCGGCCCCTCACGGATACGGAATTTCGCGGAAGGAAAGTATTTTGTAGCTGATGGGCTTCAGCGAAGACGAAATCCAGCAGGAGTTGTAATACACTCCCTTTCCTCCGGGTGTCGCCACAATGTAAGTCGGCGCTCCAAGGGATGCGCCTCCGGTAAGATTTGCCAAATACACTGCGCCGTCAAATTCGCCGTAACCAGGCGGTGCATTCAGCGAACCGGTTTCCGTTATCGTGCCGCCTAACACAATCACAATTCCCTTCCAGCCAGAGTCGCCGGTGTAGGTGAGGTTTCCTTTGACGACCAGCAGTCCGTACCCGGTGAAACTATTTAACGAAAGATCCCCATTCACGTACACCGTCATCGGATTTGACGAAGACATCGTGGAAGGCATGTCTCCCTCAGTCCGGGGACCATTTAGCACAGAATCCGCGGCGTTTTGCACGACCGGCAAGAAATTGGAAAGCGAAATCGCGTCTGTCATATCAACCGTTGTATTGGCCGGCGTCACATAAGGAGACGAAACATTCGGGAAGGCTCCGCCTGCGCCTATGTAGTGGTCTTGGTGCGGGCTCGGCGCCTTAAGGCTTTGGAACACGCTGGTGTAGTCGTTCCCGTTCGTTACGCCGACTCCAGGCAACGGAGGCTTCGGCGTGGAACACTGGTCGGTGCCGTTCACATAGAACGACGTGGCGCTTGGTGGCGGATTGAACGTCGCGACATTCCCGACGGAGCCGGGCCCGGCGATCGTCAGCGCCGCCGAAATTGGAATTTGCAGAGCCACTGGCGCGACGACGTATTGCAGGAGCTTTGTGCTCCCATCGGGCAGCGCTGCGAGTGCTGTCACGGCCAGAGCCTGGTATTGCGTCACGCTTCGAGTCAAATTCTCTCCGTCAAAATAGATCAATTGGGGCGCATTCAGAAACAGAAACCAGTCCGAGTTCGGGGGGCCAGGGTTCGTGTTGTTCACATCAACTAAAATCGCGCGTTCGTTGATTGCGTTGATGCGCACCCATTTGTACAGAGGATTCGGGGAGCCAGCCAGGGTTGGCGCGGAACTCACTTTCACATAAGCCGGCGGACCAAAACCTTCTCTATTCTGGTATTCCGTATCCGGATGCGCTTGTGGGTTGCCATAGTTCGTTGGGTCGGACGGGACCGGATCCGACGCGAGCGGATTGGTAATGTAGATGACCTGCCCAAGAGGCAACGGTGGTGATCCGAACGGCGGGATGCAGCAGCTTAAATAATTGGGGTTTTTCGGCAGCAAACGGCCTCGGCCTTCTTCCAATCCCGATAAAGCCGCGTAGTACGCCGACGTCGACGAACGGTAATTTGCAGTCAGCGAAGTTTCTGTGCCGGATGCGGCCATCATCGCGATTCCAACGACCGCAACCAACAGCAAAACGAAAATCGCCAGCAGCAGCGCAACTCCCGCCTGTTTTCGCCATCTCCGAATTTTTCTTTTTCCTCTCAAACGCTCGTTCTCTTCTCGACCATCAGTTATCCGGGTTCAACCGCCGCCCCTCACCCTTCAATTGCACGAGTTGCAGTCGCCCCGTCGTCATATCGGTCGTCGGCGCTTGCACGATCAGCGTGACGACGACCGCTACAACGTGAGTAGGATCGTCTGTCGTCGGCGGTGGAGATGTACTCGAGCAGTCGAGAGGCTGTGGCGTTGATTCGCAAAAATACTGAAAAACGGGAACCGCCCCACTCGGAAACATCGCCGGATATTGCGCTTGCAGTATAGCTAGTTGTGCCGCGGGAGGATTGTTCACGACGTTCTGCACGTACGGCACCAAAACACCGCTCGTGATTGCCTCCGGATCGTCCCCCGGGTTGCCGCTCTTCGCGACGACCCCGCGGTACAACGTCGTGCCATTCAACTGGTACCGGACCCACTCCACGGTTCCCTGATGGTTCTCTGGATCGATGTCCGTTTCGATTATCATGTCGTAGCTGCTCGGCGTCAGACTGCAGGTTGTCCCTATGGCACACGGTGAGTTGGGATACGTTCCCAACGGTCCCCAGGCAAACGGCGCCACGGCATAGCGTTGAAACGGAACCGGAGGCGAGTTTGTCGCTTGAATCGCGACTCGCGGCGGGAATCCGGAATCGTTGATGTCGCGCACTATCTGGTCCAGGCCGAAGCGGGCTTCTTGAAATGTGTTCAGAAGCTGCGAATCGGAATGATATTTCTTCATGGAAACTGTCAGGAGCTCGAAGGCAACGCCGCAAACGATTAGCAGAATCGCCAAAGCAGTCAGCAGCTCAACCAGGGAAAAACCAAGTGCGCGGGTTGGTTTACGCGTGCTCATTGTTCGACCATCGCGTCCAGCGTTACCGGAAGAACAAAATTGGGTCCGTTCAATTGCCGCACACCAACAAAAAATCTCTTGCCGGTAATGGCTGAGCCGTTCACGGTCGTAACAACGGCCCACCTCACGTCGTACGTCACGCCAAAGGGATCGTTTAGGTCTTGGTACGTAAAGCTGAAGTCGTCAACTGGTGCCCCCGAGAAATCGATCATCGGCTGCGTGTTGAAGAGCCACAAAACGTTATTTCCTTGCACGGCCCCGGGCGTCGAAGCATCGCCGAGACTGCAAAACGAACCGGCGCAAAACACCCCGTTCGCTTCCTGAAAACTCGTGTCCGTCAGCCTGTGCGCCAGCATCTGATCCAACTCTCGCTGCGCGAAGACTAGCGACGTCGAATTGAGGCGGCCTTTCTGGTTAATCAAGATTGAAGCCGGGACCAACTGCGCAATTCCCACCAGTCCGACGAGCAGGATCACGGTCGCAATGAGCATTTCCACCAGCGAGAAACCGCGCGCCCTATTGACCTGGCTGCATGGCCGGCTTGGGAGCTGCTTCACTATATTTCCGCCTTGCACCTTAACTGACCCTCGTCCATGGCCCGCCTACTCCCGCTCTCCACACCTGCACCGTTCCCGATGGCAGAAGCACGATGGCGCGGAATCCCAAATCGGCAATCGCCGGATTTCCCAAGTAAAAAACGTCGACCGCCTGTGTTCCCGGGAAGTTCGGCGGTAGTCCGAAGAGGCGCGCACCCCGCTGATCGAAACCCACTGGGGCGTTGCCTGGCGAAAGCACGTTTATTGCTGGGCTTGCTGCGCCCACGGCCGTTACGATTGCGGCCGGCGGCGGCACCGAACCCGCATCCAGCATCTGAACCAATCCCGTGATGAGAATCTGTGGCTCAGTTGTTTCGACATTGCCGTCTTTATCCAGATCTGCCCAGACCGTCCAAGCTGATCCGTTCTGCTGAACGTAGCAAACGATCCAGGTGTTCTTTCGAATCGCGCTGAACCGTGTCGTCTTCATCATCCCGGACAATTTCGACGCCGCGTCGCTCAGTTGATACGACCGGTAGGCTTGCAGCAACGTCGGCACAGCGATAGCCGCAAGAATTATAAGGATGACGAGCGACACGAGTAGTTCGACGAGGCTGAAGCCTCGCGCTAAACGCCGGTTCGTTGCGTGTTTGAAGATGCGCGTACCCAACGTTGTTGCCCCGTAGAGGGAAGCGTTACCGGCGCCCGGCTGGCGCCGCCGTTTTGCCATTCTCTCCGTTGCGGGTCGCGCAGCCGGAGCGACGGCTTTCAACGGTCAACTTAGATTCTACCGGGGACGCAGTGCGCGATTGTAGTACAAACCTTTGTTTCTTGCGGGAATTGCACTGGCACGCGGTTTTTGATATTTCTTACCTTTCCGAGAACGCTTTGACAAAAGGTAACTGGCAAATCGCCGCGCCCGCTCGCGAACGTCCCCGGGCCAGGCCGCCCTGTTGTACAATCCCTCTCCGCAAAAGGGGCCGATCATGAAAACCTTGCTGACCGTTCGATTCGCCATTCTCCTTACCTGTTCCCTGCTCTTGTCTGTCCACTCGTCCGCCCAGTCACCGGCTGTGCCCATCCAGGATTTCTTCAAGAGCTATTTCGAGGAAAATCTGAAAGACGAACCGGAAAACGCCACCGGCGTTGGCCGCCACGATTATGACGATCGCTGGAGCGACCTTTCGAAAGCCGGCCGCGACGCGCATCTCGCTCATCTTCGCTCGCGCCTCGCCGACCTCAACAAATACGATTTCACAAAGCTCTCCGAGCAGGACCAGCTCAGCGCTCGCTTGCTGAACTACGAACTGACTTCGCAGATCGAATCCAACGACATCAGCACGCATCTTCTGCGCGTCGGACAACTTTACGGCTTCCACAATCGCGTCTATCTCACGATGGACCGCATGCCCGCTCGCACGCTCAAGGACTACCAGAACATTCTTGCCCGCCTGCATGGCATCCCAGCTCTCATCGACCAGAACCTCGCCATTCTCGACGAAGCGATTCAGGAGGGCTGGACGCAGCCCGCCATCGTCGTTGACCGTGCGACCAAGCAAATCGACGCGCAAGTGGCGCAGGAGAAGAAGGACTCAGCGCTTCTCGCTCCGTTTCGCAACTTCCCCTCCAACTTCACGCCGCAAGAGCAAGCCAAACTTCGCAGCGACGCCGAGGCGTCATACGACACCGAATTTCTTCCCGCTTGGCGCAAACTGCAAAAATACATGAAAGAGACGTACGCACCGCACGCCCGCAAGACCGACGGCATCGGCGGCGCCCCCGGCGGCAAAGAAGCGTACGCGATTCTCGTCCGGCGACTCACCACCACCAGGGCCACTCCGGAAGAAATTCACAAGACCGGCGAAGCCGAACTCCAGCGGCTCGAAGCGGAAATGCTCGCCACCGTGCGCGAAACTGGATTTACCGGAACGCTCGCGGAATTCGAGAAAAAACTCGACGCAATGCCCGAACAGCATTTCCGTTCAAAAGAGGACATGCTGATCTATTCCCGCAATGTCGCCAAAATTATCGAACCGCAATTGCCGGTTCTTTTCAAACGCATCCCAATTCTTCTTTATGGCGTCCGTCCGATTCCGCCGGACCGCGAAGCTGCGACCGCCACGAACGCCCAAGCTCCTTCACCCGACGGCAGCACGCCCGGCTGGTTCAACCTGAATACCTATCAGCCGGAAAAGCAGGTTCGCTACGACAAACAGGCCCTGGTCTTGCACGAAGCCGTGCCGGGTCACGTCTTTCAAGGCGCGGTCGCGCATTCCATGACCGGTCTGCCGGAATTTCGCAGGTTTTACGGCAACAGCGCGTACGCCGAAGGTTGGGCTCTGTACGTCGAATCGCTCGGAGGACAATTGGGCCTCTACACCGATCCTTACGACCGCTTTGGCCAACTCGCCAGCGAACGTTTTCGCGCAGTCCGCTTGGTCGTGGACACGGGCATTCACTCAATGGGCTGGACCCGCGAACAAGCGCTCGCCTTTTTTCAGGAGCACGCGCCCCAGGAATCGGTCGCCGAAATTGATCGTTACATCTCCTGGCCCGGCCAGGCGCTCGCCTACAAGATGGGCCAGCTGGAAATCATGAAGCTGCGGAAGGAAGCTCAATTGAAACTAGGTCCCAAATTCGACATCCGCGAATTTCACGACGTGGTTCTTCGCAATGGCGCGCTTCCGCTGGAACTTTTAGACGAGCAGGGCCAGCGGTACATCAATTCGAAGTAAGCTTTGCGGCGAGCGCACGAGCATTGCGGTGCGCAATCGCTTCGATGGAAATCATCGGATTCACTCCAGACGCGGACGGAAACGATGCGCCGTCCATCACAAATAAATTCCGCACTTCCCACGTCTCCCCATCGGGATTCGTCGCACTCGTCGCCGGCGAATCGCCTAGACGCGCCGTTCCCATAATGTGAAACGAAAACAGCGAAACCTCGCCGTTGCCCCAGCCGGCACGGTCCATCTCCCGTTCAAATGTTTCGATTGAGCCGCGCTTCCCGGGCTCATACGAACAGACCTTCGCGTGCGGTGAGTAAATCATCTTCGCGCCGGCCGCTTCCAGAATTTGCGCCGCCCCCAAAAATCCGCGCCGCAAATGCGCCCTGTCAAACTCCGAAACCGAATAGTGCGAAACCGGATTTCCTTCCGAATCAATCTTCACGCGCCCACCATGCCGGTCCCGCAACAACACGCCAATTGCGGATGTATTTCCAAATTTCTCCATCAACTCGCGGCACTGCCCTGGACTCCTCCACGCCAGCGGCGCCATCGCAATCACCGGCTGCAGCGCGGTGGTCTCGAATTTCACGCCGTAGTTCCCCGTCATCTGCCGGAATTCATCTGAATAAATCGCCTGCATCGTCCCTTCCCACGGACGAATCTCTTCCTTAAAAACTCCGCAGACGTTCGAAACCGGATGCAAATGCAAATGCTGCCCAATATGTTCATTATCGAGTCCCGATCGCAGCAACAACGCTGCCGTATGAATCGCTCCGCACGCCACCACCACCGCTTTGCATTTCACGCTGACGCGATGCCCGCCTTTCGAAACCGCTTCCACTCCCGTCGCCGCGCCCGCTTCGATTCGAACCCGTTCCGCGCGGGTCCCCACCAATATCCGCGCGCCATTCGCCTGCGCATCCGCGAGCCACGTTTTCGTCGTCGATTGTTTCGCGCCAATCGCGCATCCATATCCGCAGTACCCGCAAATTTTTCCCTGATCGCAGCCCGTCACATTTCGTGGAATTGTCTCCACATGCCAGCCGAGCGCCTTGAGCCCGCGCTCCAACACTTGTTCCCTCGGCGAAACGCGATTCTGGTCGCGATTCACGTGTAGCCGTTCGCACACCGCATCCAAACTCTTTGTGTACTCCGCGCCCGCAATCCATTTCACCCCTGCCTCAGCCCACTCTTCGCGCACATCGTCCGGCGTTCGAAACGACGTGCAGTAATTCACCACCGTCCCGCCGCCCAAACACTCTCCCGCCAAAAATCCCACGCTCTGATCCTGCGTCCCCGCAAATCCGCCTTCCAGGTACAGTCGCTGAAATCCCGCGAGCTCCGCTCCATCAAAATCCGCGTCGTCGTAGTAATTCCCCGCTTCCATCACCAACACATCTTTTCCAGCCGCAGCCAGCTCCGGCGCCGCAACTCCGCCGCCCGCGCCGGATCCAATCACACAAACGTCGCATGCAAGCGCAGTTTCTTTCTCTGGCACAATCACTTTCAATCCACGCGCAGCCGCTGGCCTTTGCACTCCCAACGGTCCGGGAAATCCAATCTTCTTCCAGACGCGGCTCGTCCCGCCGCTTTCCGGCAACATCACGTACAAAAATCCAATCGCTTTCCGCAACGCCTGGAACGCCGCTCGCCGCTTCCCCAGCGAACTATCAGCCCACGACCGCAGCATTCCTTCGCGCACATCCCGATTCAATTTCGAAAAATGTTCGTACTCGCCCGCCAGCAAAAATCCGTGCAGCTTCGAATCCCAAATATCCAGCAAATTCAGGAATTGCGCGCGATCCCGCGTCCGTGGATTGAATTCCAGCGCGTCCTCCAGCGCTGCGGGGACACCCATTTCCACAGCCGAGGGCCACCCGTCACCGCTCGGAAAAAATGTTTCGCAAATTGCTTCCAGTGCGTGCTTTTGGCGGAGAGTCAGCTGCATGGCGAGGGTTGCAGTCTAGCGCGGCATTCCCGCCAACTTCAATCCTGCAATTCCCTCGCGGCAAGACGGCGTGTTACGCCCTAGTTGTCGCGTTCTTCTTTTTCTCGTTGCTTCGCGGCTTTTTCGCGGTCCTTCTTGCTGAAACTTTCCGAGTATTTCTTTTCCAGCGACGCCTTCGTAAAAAAATCCAGCGGAAAATGCTGGTCGAAGCTGCACGCGTCAAAAAATGCCTGGAACTGTCTCCGTCCATCGCGCTTCCGCTCCACTTGCAGCGGCGCCATCACCTGCCCTTGCATGTGATAGTTTCCGTACGAGGTGACTTCTTCCGTCCGTTCCCGTGTCGTTTCATCTCGCGTAATCACGATGCTCCGCGCCAGCAAATGCGAGTTCTGCAGCACCGCATAACGAAATGTCCGGTCTTCCCGGTCCACCAATTCCACCCACTCCACCGGCTTCATATCCACCAGATCCATTCCACCGTACCGGAACAACATTCCCTCTTCTTTCAACCGGAACCGCAGCACATTATCGATGTCACGCTTCGTTTGTTCCTTAAAGTCCGAAATATTCACCGCGGACTGCTCGCTCACGCCCCCGCGATCCATCGTCCATCCGTCCTCGCCGTTGTACATCTCAATAATCGTTCCGCCTTTAAACGGAATGCTCCCAATCAACACGCCCAGCAGCCCGCCCTTCGCGCCCTTCACTTCATATTCGGTTCGATTCTTGTCCGGCAAATGCCAGTAATCGCGAAAATTCGTGTACCCCGACAAATCGCCGTTGTGCTCGAACTGCGCCAGCCGCCCGGTGCAATCCGTTTCCCGCGTCTGCAAATACGCGTCGCCGCCCATCGCGCTGATCAATTGATTCAGCACCTGCTTGGCCTTCGCCGCGCTCTGCTCCGGCATCATCGTTTCCGCTTGCTGTGCGCTTCCGCGCGGAGCCGCCCCGCCGGCGCAAATCGCCAGCGCTATCATCCAGTTGAAAAATCTTATCCGCACAACACTGAACCCCCATTTACATTGATGACCTCTCCGGTCATGAAGTTGGCCAGGTCCGACGCCGCAAACAAGATCGGCCCCGCAATCTCCTCCGGCGTCGCCGGACGGCCCAGTGGGATCGCCGCTGCCGCCATTTTCTGCCCCGCTTTCGTGTCCAGCACCGGATTCGACATGTCCGTCGCCACCCAACCCGGCGCAACCGAGTTCACCAGAATCCCGTGTCTCGCCAGTTCGACCGCCAATCCCTTCGTCAAACTCACAATTGCGCCCTTCGAAGCGCCGTAGTGCGTGTGAAACGCTTCGCCCCGCTGCGCCGCCGTCGACGCAATCGGAATAATTTTCCCGGACTTCTGCTTGATCATCTGCGGCACGCTGAAATGAATAATCGAGTACACGCTCTTCAAATTCACCTGCATCATCTCGTCCCACTGTTTTTCCGTCATCTTCTCGATCGGCAAATCGTCCGCGTTCCAAACGCCCGCATTCGCCACCAGAATATCCAGCCGCCCCAATCGCGCAATCGTCTGCTCCACCAGTTTTTTATTCTCGGAATGTTTGCTCACGTCCGCTTTGAACGCTTCCACTCGCGTCCCGTGCTTTTTCGCTTCCGCCTCCACCTGCGCCGCTGCGTCTTTCGCTTTGTTGTAAGTGAAAATTACGTCCGCGCCGGCCTGCGCAAACAATTTGACGGCAGCCGCTCCAATCCCACGCGAACCTCCAGTAATCAGTGCAGCTTTGCCTGCCAAAGAAATCATGATTCCCCCAATGAAATTTAGAAAAATCCTGGAACGCCGATCTCCCGATCGGCGTCTTCGCGGTCGCTACTTTCTAGGAGCAATCGCCGCCCGATTCCGTTCCACCGCCGCGACAAAATCCCCAAAAATCTTCCGCGCAAACGCATCGTCCGGCATACGTTCCGGATGCCACTGCACGCCAACTACCCAGTTGCGCTCGTCTTCCAGCTCAATGCCTTCCACAATCCCTTCCGCCGACCGCGCCGTCACCCTCAATCCGTCACCCGGCCGGTCAATCGACTGGTGATGGCTGCTATTAATGTGCACATGCTCAGCGCCTGCGAGTTTCGCCAGCCGGCTTCCCACCGCAAGCGTCGCGTCATGTTCCGCGTCACCCTTTTTCACACCGGCCGCCAAATCCGTATTTCCATGCGCTTCATTGCCCGGTCGCTCCGCCGCAATGTCCTGCACCAACGTTCCGCGCTGGTGCACATTCAATATCTGGCAGCCATAACAAATCGCCAGCACCGGCTTCCGCTCCGCAATCGCGTGATCCAAAATCGCGCTGTCCGTCCGGTCTCGCGCCGGATCCAAAGTCTTCGTCTTCTCATGCCGCGCGGCACCGTACCGGCCCGGCTCCACATCCGCCGGACTCCCCGGCAGAACGAAACCGTCCAGTCCCGCAATTTGTGCCGCCAGGTTCTCCGCCGCAAGATTTAGTGAAATCTCCGTCGGCTCCGCCCCCGCCCGCCGCACTGCCGCAAAATAATTCTCCAGCTTTTCCCGCACACTGTTTCGCTCTTCCTCGCTTGTGCGCCAGGGAATGCCGACCCGCGGTTTGTGGGAGTTTTCGAGGGACATGGGAAGCGTCAAATCGTAGCATTGGCCGCGTAAGGGCGGCAACCACCAGCCATCCGGCCCCGAACCGAACGCACTAACTATATGTACATCAACAACTTACGAAAACGCTCACCGCAATTAGAGTCGTGGGAGGGCACGACTTTAGTCGTGCCGTGAAGCCACTGGGACGGAGGGCTTTAGCCCCTGCGGTTCGCTTGAGTGAATCGCACCGCCGCACAATTCTTGCCTCAAGTCGCCGCAGCCGCTGGCCACAGTGATAGGCAAAACTCCGGCCGTTGAAAAAATCCCGGCAATGCCGCCAACCGGCTCGTCAGCTCTTCGAAACTCGCCGCCCGCAGCGTCACGTGCCCCACTTTTCGCCCCGGCCGCAGGGACTTCCCATATAAATGAAGGTGCGCGTCCGGAATCGCCAGCATTTCACCCGGCTCTGGCACTTCACCAATCAGATTCAGCATCGCGGAAACGCCCAGCGTAGCCGTCGAGCCCAGCGGCAACCCCATCACCGCCCGCAAATGATTCTCAAACTGGCTCGTCGCCGCCCCTTCAATCGACCAGTGCCCCGAGTTGTGCACCCTCGGCGCCATTTCATTCGCCACCAATTCGCCGTTACACTCAAAAAATTCAATCGCCAGCACTCCAACATAATTCAACTCTTCCATCACGCGCCGCGCTGCCACTTCCGCCGCCTGCTGCAATTTCGCACTCAAGTTCGGTGCAGGCGCAACCGTCAGCCGCAAAATTCCTCCGCGATGATGATTCTCGACCAATGGATAGAACGCGGTTTCACCGGAACGGCTCCGCGCTGCCAAAATCGACAGCTCCCTTTGAAACACCACAAAACTTTCCAGCAGCAACGGTGTCACGGGAAATTCTCGCTTCACGAATTCCACGTCTTCTCTTGTTCGCAGCACCCACTGCCCTTTCCCGTCGTACCCCATACGCCGCGTCTTCAGCACCGCTGGCAACCCAATCTTCTTGACTGCCGCATCCACGTCGCCGGCGCCGTTCACTTCCGCAAACGAAGTCGTCGCGATCCCTAACTTCTTGAAGAGACTCTTTTCGTTCAGCCGGTCCTGCGCCGCTTCCAGCGCTTCCGGCGGCGGATACACCGGCACGTGCTTCGCCAAAAATCGCGCCGCCTCGACTGGCACATTCTCAAACTCGTACGTTACGAGTTCCAACCCGTGCGCGAATTTCTCCAGCGCATCGTGATCCGAATATTCTGCCGTCACCCTGTGCGCGATTCTTCCCACCGGCGCTTGCGGCGAAGGATCG
>WNFS01001906.1_pt1 | contig 15704 bp, 15 predicted proteins | sample 5400141 | NCBI WGS metagenome assembly WNFS01 (sample SAMN13153358, study PRJNA577476) | soil metagenome | isolation source: 60 cm saprolite under Madrone tree | place: USA:California | collected 2016-06-14
GTGGCCGCCATGCGCATCTTTTACTATCCGCCGCACAAGAAGGGCGAACCGCAGGTCGTGTTCACCCACCCGATCGGCATCGGCAAGGTGGGCTGGAAGACCCCCGAAGGCACGACCAAGATCGTCGGCCGTCAAAAGGATCCGGTCTGGGTCGTGCCCAAGTCGGTTCGGGACGAGCATGCGGAGGATGGCGAAAAGCTGCCGGCGCAAGTGCCCGCCGGGCCGGACAATCCGCTCGGTGCCTATGAGTTCCGCCTGGGATGGCCGAGTTACCTTATTCACGGCACCAACAAACCCTACGGCGTGGGCATGCGCTCGAGCCACGGCTGCATACGCCTGTACCCTGAAGACATCGCCGTATTCTTCGACACGATCCCGATCGGCACCAAGGTGACCGTGGTCAATCAGCCTTATCTCTTCGGATGGCGCGACGGCACGCTGTATCTGCAGGCCTACACCGTCATGGAAGACGATTCACGCGATTGGAACAAAAACCGCAAAGCGCTGTTGTCCAAGCTGCTGAACCCGAAGTTGCAAAAGAAGATCTCGGACCACGATAAGGAAATCGACTGGCAGCGAGTCGGTGATCTGGCCCACACGCCGCGCGCCGTGCCCGTGCCCATCACGGGCGGCTTCGGCGGTATCGACGATGTGATCGGCAAATCGCTGTTGGTCGAGAACACGTTGCCGGCGGGTTCCAATTGGGACGGCAAGACCGGGTTGCTCGTGGACGAAAAGACGTTCAAGGAATTGGTCGGCGGGCGCGCCGAAGCCCCTCCCGCATCGCAGACCCAGGCGTCCGTGCAGTCCCAAGCGTCCGCTCGCTGATGGCAGCATCCTAAGATGCGCGTCCGTGTTGCGGGCCTGGTTCTCGCCTGCGCGGGGTTGCCGGCGGCCGGCGCCGACCTGTCGCCGATCGAACCGGGCCTCGACTATCATTCCTTCGCCAATGCCGACCAGTTCCGTACCACGCACATCGCATTGAATTTGCGGATCGACCTCGAAGGCAAGGTGATCAGCGGCGTCGTCGAGCTGGAGTTGAAGCGGCTCGATCCGCGCGCGACGCAGCTGGTGCTCGATACCAAAGACCTGATGATCAGCGACGTGACCCAGAAGTCCGCGGATGTGCTGGGCGCAACGGCCAAGAATCAAATCATCTGGGTCAGCCGGCCGTTTCGCCTGGAGAAGCCGGATCCCATATTGGGCAGCGCGCTGGTCATCGACCTGCCGCCGTCGCGCAACCCCGTCGAATCCATCCGCATCGACTACGAGACCCTGCCCACGGCGGCTGCATTGCAGTGGCTGACGCCGAAGCAAACGGCCGGCCGCCGCAAAGCGTTTCTATACACCCAGTCGGAGCCGATCGGCGCGCGTAGCTGGATTCCGCTGCAGGACACGCCGCTGGTGCGAGCCACCTACGAAGCGCGGATTCATACCGACTCCGACGTAGTGGCGGTCATGAGCGCGGAGAACCATCCTGCGCATAAGCGCAACGGCGACTATACGTTCGTCATGCCGCAGGCGATTCCTTCTTATTTGATCGCCCTGGCGGTCGGGGATCTGAGATTCCAGGAAACGGGGCCGCGCACCGGGGTGTATGCGGAGAAGCCCGTGGTCAAGGCGGCCGCCAAGGAATTCGCCGACACGGAGTCGATGATTGCGGCCAGTGAGAAACTATTCGGACCCTATCGCTGGACGCGCTACGACATCTTGGTGCTGCCGCCGAGTTTTCCCGTCGGCGGCATGGAAAACCCGCGGCTGACGTTCATCACGCCCACGGTGATCGCGGGCGACAAGAGCCTGGTGTCGGTGATCGCACACGAACTGGCGCACTCCTGGTCGGGAAACCTGGTCACCAACGCGACCTGGCGCGACCTCTGGCTCAACGAGGCGTTCACCGTGTATCTGGAGAGCCGCATCACGGCCGTGGTGTACGGCGAGCAGCGCGCGGCCATGGAGCGGGTGTTGGGACTGCAGTCCTTGCGCAAGGATTTGGCGAGGCTTCCACCCAAGGATCAGGTGCTGGCGATCGACCTGCGAGATCGCGATCCGGACCTCGTGTTCAGTGACGTACCCTACCAGAAGGGTAGGCTGTTCCTCGGCTACCTGGAGGCGAAATTCGGGCGCGACCACTTCGACGCCTTCCTGCGCGGCTATTTCGATCACTTCGCGTTCAAGAGCATCACTACGGAGCAATTCAACCAGTATCTTACGGAGAACCTGCTCGATCGCTTTCCCGGCATCGTCACGCACGCAGACGTGCTTGCCTGGGAGCATGAACCGGGCCTTCCCATAGGCGCCGTGTTGCCGGTGTCGAACGCCTTTTCGCAGGTGGATGACGCGCGGAGCGCGTGGCTCGGCGGTAAGCTCCAGCCCAAGACGTTCGGCCTCGACTGGGTCACTCAGCAGTGGCTGTACTTTCTGGACAACATGCCCGCGCCCCTCCGCGCCGAGCAGCTCGGGAGCCTGGACCAAGCGTACGGCTTGACGCGGAGTCAGAACGCCGAAATCGAACACAGCTGGCTCGTGCTGGTGATTCGCAACGACTATCAACCAAGCTATGCGCGTCTCGAGCAATACCTCACCACCGTCGGACGCCGCAAATTGATCGCGCCCCTCTATGTCGAACTGATGAAATCACCGTCGGGCAGCGCGTTTGCGCAGCGGGTGTACGCCAAGGCGCGACCCGGTTATCACCCGGAAACGGTGGCCGCGATCGACGCGATCGTGAATCCCACCGCGGCTCAAGGATCGCAATGAGCAGCGAGTGGATGAAAGTAATGCTCGAGGAAATCTCGCGCAAGAAAGCGGAGGCGGAGCAAGCTCGCATGGAGGAGCAAGCCCGAGCGGACGAGCGAGCCCGCCTCGAGGAACAAGCCCGCGTCGAGCAACAAAGACCCCGCGATGATTCCGCTGAAGGATGACTCGCCGTCCACCTTGAAGCTCGAGCGGCACGGCGTTCCACTATGGTAAAATTTACAAGGTGCACGCAAGCGAGAGAATTTGGTGACACCGAGAAACATTGGGATTCGCGTCGAGGAAGAACGCGGCCCTGATCAAACGATCACCCGCGTCGGCACGGCGCGCACCGCGTTCGTCGGCCGCACGCTGCGCGGACCCGTCAATCGTCCGACATTGATCACGAGCTTCTCGGAATTCCAGCATGTGTTCGGCGGTCTCTGGCAGCCGAGTCCGTTGGGCTATGCCGTCGAACAATTCTTCGATCATGGGGGCCGCGAGGCTTTCATCGTGCGCGTGGTCAACGGCGCGCGCTCGGCGACGTTGACTTTGAAAGCGGGCGGTGCAGCGCTTCGCTTGCGGGCGATGCGGCCCGGCACCCGGGAATTTCTCCGTGCCAGCGTCGACTACGACAACATCTCGGCCGAAGACCGATCGGAATTCAATCTGACGGTACAGCGCGTGCGCGCCCAGGGCACTGCGCAGGTGGAGGATCAGGAGATATTCCACGAGCTGTCGATCGAGCCGGCGGCCGAACGCTATTTGCCGCGCGCGCTCGCCGATTCGCAGCTGATCGAGCTCGCCGGCGAGGTTCCCGCGGAGCGGCCCGACCGGACCTTGGATGCGGCCAGCGGATTGGCCAGCGGTTATGTCAATTCGAATTCCGACGGCGACGACGGTGCGCCGCTCACCGACTATGACCTGATCGGCAGCCCCGGTGACCGCAGCGGTCTTTTCGCACTGGATCAAGCGGATTATTTCAATTTCCTATGCATTCCTCCTTTGTCCCGCGATCGGGACGTGGGGCCGAGCGCCCTGTTGGTGGGCGCCCGCTATTGCAAGGAGCGTCGCGCGCTCTTGATCGTCGATCCACCGTCGAACTGGCATACGGCGGACGATGCCCTGAAGGGCATGCGGGATTGGAATTTCTTCAACGAGAACGCCTTGATGTATTTCCCGCGCGTGCTGGCGCACGACAAGCTGCGCGGCCATTTCGAGTCGTTCGCGCCCTGCGGCGCCATTGCCGGCATGCTGGCGCGCTGCGACGAGGCCGCACCGGTATGGGTTCCTACCAAGAGCGAGGAGGCCATCCTGCGTCCCGGCTACCGGCCGACCTGCCTCGTGACCGAAGATCGCCGCATGCGGCTTGCCACCTTGGGGGTCAACACCGTTCAGGCCGTTCGGTCGGCCGCGCGAATCGGCGTCAACGCGCGTACCCTGGCGGCGGGTACCGCGGCCAGCGCCGATTGGCAGTATCTTGCGGCGCGCCGTTTCGCACTCTTCATCGTCAACAGTATCGAGCGCGGCACTCGCTGGGTGGCCATGGCGCAGCCGCACGTATCCGTTGCCGAGATGGCGGCATCCCAGGTGCGTGCATTCTTCGAGGCGCTCTACGAGGACCATGCCTTCGGCGCGCGGCGGATGCAAGACGCCTTTTTCGTCCACTGCGACCAGCGGAGCGAGTTTCAACTGCTCATCGGCTTCGCCGCCCGAACGACGCCGGGCTTCCACAGCTTCCGCATCGTGCATTCGGCGTCGGGCAGCAAGATAGCGCCCGTCAGTCTGAATCGACTGAATGCCGCGCACTTCAGTCCGGCCGAACTCGAATGGGTCGACAGCCTCGCCCGGAGCCTATCCGGACTCAACTAAGGCGGCCATGCGCCTTGCCAATTCCGCCGCCAAGGAGCTGCGCGGCATGGGGTCGGCCGCCGCCGGCAGCCGCGGTATGGCCGGCAGGGCCTCGAGTTGAGCTCGCGCGTAATCGTAACCGGCCTGAATGGCACGATCGAACGCGCGCCAATTGAGCAGATCGACATTCCCGAGCGGCGGCTTCAGCAGTACATCGGCAAGCTCGCGCTGCGCCGCTGCGCTGGCCGCGCTATTGATCATGCCGGAGTGCATCAGTATCTGAAAAATATTGATGTGGCGCTTGCCGCGGCGGTCCAGTGCGAATCGGTCCGCACCCACGTCGCTGCCGATCACCAACCCCGGTGCGTGGTTGTGCATGATGTCGACCGGCAGGTTGTTGATGGCCGCGCCGTCGACCAACACATCCTCGCCGCGGTACGCCGGCGGCATGACGCCGGGAATGGCCACCGACGCACGCAGCGCATCGGCGAGGCGGCCGTCGCGATGCTCGAGCGCCCGGCCGGTGGTCAGGTTGGCGCTGACGCAGAAGAAAGGCCGGCGCAGGTCCTCGATCAACACGTCGCCGTACTCCCGCTGCAGCAGCCGCGAGACCTTGCGGCCGCGGGTCAGGGCCACGAAGGGGAAGGTGTAATCGTTTACCGGGTTGGTATCGACGAAGCTGCGGCGGTAGCGCATGCGCATTTCGTCGTCGCTCCATCCGACCGCGACGCCGGCCGCGATGATCGATCCGATGCTCGAACCGCCGACGAAGTCGATGGGTACGCGTGCCTCACGCAAGGCCCGAATCACCCCCAGGTGCGCAAAGCCGCGCGCCCCGCCGCCCGATAGCACCAACCCGACGCCGCGCCTTGTCAGCAGGCGCGCGAGTCTGCCGAGATCGACGGCGTCCACGATGTGGTGATGGAGGGCGACCGGTGAATTCCGCAGCCACCGCGTGGCGGCGCCGGTCTCGATGCGCTCGTCGTGCAGCAGGGCGAGTTCGACGCGTGCGCCGCGGGCCGCCGCCTCGGCGATGCCGCCCGGCCAGGGCTTCAGGTCCGCGCCGGCGGGTGCGGTCAGCAGGATCACATCCGCCTGGCGGCAACACTGGCGCGTCCAACCCGAGGCGCGGGGATCCGCGACGTACACCACGTAGTCGTTCGACTCTTCGATGGCATTGAACCAGCCGGCGGTGTGAGTGCTGGCTCGTGCATCCCACACCAGCTCCGTCCGGCCCGCGCGCGTGAATTCCGCGACCAGTCGGGTCGCGAGAACGGCCACGTCGACTTCGACGCCGTTGGGCACAATGACGAAGATGCGTCCGCGCTCGTGCCCCCGCTCTTGCCGATTGCTGCGTCGCAGCCGCCGGGCGCATAGCCGTGCGAGCGCCAGCGAGAACCCCGTCGATTGCGCGGCAATGGCATCCAGCACCCCGTTCGGCAGCAGCAACAGTTCGCTGTCGCGCAGGGCCAATACCGTGGCGCTGCGCTGCTCCCGGAGCAGCCAACCGGTTTCGCCGACCAGCTCGCTGCGCTCGATTTCGGCGGTCAACCGGGCTATCCCAGGTGTTCTGACGCCTAGCCGGCCGTTGGCGACCAGATATACTCCATCGGGAGTGGATCCCGATTCGAACAGCAGGCTGCCCGCCGGCAATGAGAAATGCACGGCGCCGGCTGCCAGCGCCTCGAGGCTCGCGGAATCCACCTCGGCGAGGTCGGCACAGTCCCGGAGGCAGTCGATGGCGCGACGCACCTCGTGCTCGCCACTCGATTGCTCTTCATCCAGTGCCATCCATGGGTTAGCGGCCGCAAGCCGCGATTTCTTTAGTTGTGGGGCGCTATGACCAGATCGTCAGGCACGGTGGTGTTCTCGCATGGAAGGGAAAGCGGTCCCTGGGGATCGAAGATCACGGCCATGGCGGCCATGGTCCGTACCCAAGGCTGGGCGGCGGAGTCGGTCGACTATCGAGGTCTGGACGATCCCGGCGAGCGTGTGCGCAAACTGCTCGCCGCCGGCAAGGAGTTCCAGAATCCCTTGGTGCTGGTGGGCTCGAGCATGGGCGGGCATGTCGCCGCCAGCGCGGCCAGCCGGCTTGGGGCCCGCGGCCTGTTCCTGCTGGCGCCCGCCTTTTATATGGCCGGTTACGAAGAATACACTCCGCAAGACGTGGTCTGTCCGACCGCCATCGTGCACGGCTGGCACGATGACATCGTGCCGGTGGAGAACAGCATTCGCTGGGCGCGCGAGCATCAGGCGGCGCTGCACCTGCTCAACTCCGACCATCGGCTGGAGGATCAGATCGAGGCGATTTGCCTGCTGCTGCGGGCGTTCTTGCCCGCTCTGGACGAACCTGCTTGACGACGAACCTACTTGACCGGAACCGGGGCCGCGATGGCGGGCGGCGGCGGACCCACGGTGGGCACATCCAGCTGCGCCTGGGCGAGCTCGCGCAGGCTTTCTCCCAGCTGTTCGCCGCAGCGCCTGCCCATGGCGTCGAAACCGGCGCCCAGTGAGGCGACGTAGGCGGACACGTAGCGCTTGCCGGGCGGGGATTCAAGAAACGCCAGCAAATGCTTGAGATCGGCATCGTTCATGTCGCGATAGCTGTAGGCAAGATAGCGGCGCAGCGGCACGCGCATGCTTTGTTCCAGTTCCGCACGGCTGGCTTCGCCGGACTTGCGCGCGCTTGCCGCGACGGCGGCCTTATCCCTCCCGGATCCGACCGCCGTGCCGATCGCCACCGCCTGTCCCATGCTGAGGAATATCTGCACCGTGGATTCGGTGGAACGCGAGGCCTGCTCCAATTTATCGAAAAGGGCATCGCGCTCCGGCGTCGACGGGGCGTTGACCTCGCCGCTCATGATCTTCTCGATTTTGGGTTCGTCCAGCGTGGCCGTGGCCATGTCCGCGGCCACCATACGGCGGCCGAGATCGCTCTCGAGGAAGGCGTCGGTCTTTTTCACCGTTGCGGCGTCGAGGTTGGCGGCGAGAGCGCTCAAGGCGGGCGCTTCGAACACGTCGATGCGAAATCCGCGCTTGGCCGCAGCGGTGACCGCGTTGAGTTGGCTGTCGGAGAGCTGCGCGGCGGTGTCCGCGGAGAACAGCTGCCGTATGTGCGCAGGCATCGTTCCCAGCGAGGCGCGCACCTGTTCGCGAATGGCGGCATCCTGATAGATCTTCGCCGCAGTCTCGATGTCGACGGCCGACTGCGCGGCATAGGCGCCGGTGGACAAGAGCATCAGCAATGCAAAACGAAACATGCGCGAACTCCGAGTGACTGCAAGTCCTGAACGATTGTACACTCCGGGCCTCGAGGGGCTGGCGGATCCGAGGTGTACATGGGCTGGCTTAGGATTTTGACAATATCACTGCCGGTTTTGTTCATCATGAGTTGCGGTTCCGACGAGCCGCCGCCCAAGAAGACGGTATTCGATCCGTTGCTGCAGGCCGAACAGCGCGCGCGAGACGTGCAAAAAACCGTCGACGCGCGCGCCGACGCCACGCGCAAAGAGATCGACACTCAAGAGCGCGGCAATACCCAAGAGCGCGGCGATACCGCTCCTTAACTTGAGCGGGGCGTGGCAATGGAGCGTCCGCAAGGTATTGGGCCTATGGGTGCGGGTAACCATCAAGCCCGATGACGCGGCGGCCGAGATCGCGGCGCGGCCCCGGCCCGTCTGCTATGTCCTGGAACGCGAGAGTCGAACCGATCTCGCGGTGTTGAGCATGGTGTGCGCGACGCTGCGGCTGCCCCGCCTCGAGCGGCGATTGCTGGTCGGCAAGCGGCGCGCCGACCAAGCCTACTTCGAATTGATGCGGCCCACGGGCTTGTTCACGCCCGGTCATGACGCGCGCGCGCCGCGCTATCTGGTGCAGCTGGTCGCCGCCGCGGCCGCTCATCCGGAAGTCGATGTCGATCTCCTGCCTGTCGCTATTTTCTGGGGCCGCGCGCCGCACAAGAAAGCCAGCCTCTGGGGTCTCTTGTTCGCCGAGGATTGGGTGCTGGTCGGACGTTTTCGCAAAGCTCTCAGTGTGCTGTTCAACGGCCGCAATACCTTGGTGCATTTCGGCGAGCCGGTGCGGCTGCGCGATGCCCTGCAGGACGGCATGAGCGAGCAGCGCAGCGTGCGCTGGATACTGCGGAACCTCCGCTCCAGCCTGCGTGCGCAGCGCGCGTCGACCATCGGGCCCGATCTCTCGCACCGCCGCACGCTGGTGGCGCAATTGCTGAAGACCGCCGACGTGCGCAGCGTGTTGCGCCGAGAAATGCAGGCGCGCGGCTGGCCGCGCCGGGCCGCGCTGCTCGCGGCACGCAGGTACGCGGTTGAAATCGCCGCCAACTATTCCCAGTCCTTCGTCCGCTTCATGTCGGTGATGCTGGGCTGGCTGTGGAACCGGCTGTATGACGGCGTGGATTTCGAGCATGTAGAAAAATTGAACGAATTCGGCGACGGCGCCGAGATCATCTATGTTCCCTGCCATCGCAGTCACATGGATTATCTGCTCCTCTCCTATGTGATTTACCGCAAGGGCTTCGCGGTTCCGCACGTGGCGGCGGGCATCAATCTCAATTTGCCGGTGATCGGACGCTTCCTCCGCATGGGCGGCGCATTCTTTCTGCGCCGCACCTTCAAGGGCGACGCCTTGTACGCCACGGTGTTCGCCAAATATCTCGGCATCATGATGGCGCGCGGACACTCCCTGGAATATTTCATCGAGGGAGGCCGCAGCCGCACCGGCCGCCTGCTCTCGCCGCGCACCGGCATGCTCTCGATGACCGTGCGCGCCTATCTTCGCGATCCGAAGCGGCCGGTGGTGTTCATGCCGGTGTATTTCGGCTATGAGCGCATCGTCGAAGGGCGCACGTACATCGGCGAGCTGTCGGGGCAGCCGAAGGAAAAGGAAAGCGTGCTCGGCCTGCTCAAGGCCGTGGTGTCGGTGCTGCGGAGCAAGCTCGGCAAAGTGCACGTCAATCTGGGTCAGCCCATCCTGCTCGACGCGCTGTTGTCCAAGCGCAACCCGGACTGGCGGAGCGCCTTGCCCCAAGACTCGGAATCGCGGCCGGGTTGGATCACCGATGCCATCGGCGATCTTGCCGCCCGGATCAATATCGAAATCAACGCGGCGGCCGCCGTGACGCCGATCAATCTGGTGGCGATGGCGATTCTCGCGACCCCGCGCCAGGCCCTGCCCGAAGTCGATCTGGTGCGCCAAGTCGAGCTGTATCAATCGCTGTTGCGCGATGCCCCCTATGGACCGTTGGTGACCATGCCCTCGGACAGCGGCGCGCAGATGATTCGCTACGCAGAAGCGATGGGCATGCTGGAAAGGCAGCCGCACCCGCTCGGCGACATCATGCGCATGAACGCCGAGAACGCGGTGCTGGCCACGTACTATCGCAACAACATCCTGCATCTATTCGCCATGCCCTCGCTGCTCGCCTGCTGTTTCGTCAGCAACGCCGGCATGCGCACCGCCGACATCCACCGCCTGGTGTGGCGCGTCTACCCGTACATTGCAGCCGAGTTGTTCCTGCGCTGGGATGAGGCGTCGGTGGGCGCGGTCGCCGATTCATTGCTCGAGACCTTCGCCCGGCTCAATCTGCTGCAAGCCAATGCCGATCGGAGCGAGTGGCAGCGTCCGGCCTCGACGTCGCTCGAAGCCATCCGGCTGTCGGTGCTCGCCCAGGCGACCATACAAACGATCGAGCGGTATTACCTGGCGATCGCCTTGCTGCTGCAAGCAGGCAGCGGCGCCATCACCCAGGAGGCCCTCGAGCAGCGCTGCCATCTGATGGCCCAGCGCATGTCGGTGCTCTATGGATTGAATTCACCGGAGTTCTTCGACAAGAGCCTGTTCCGCAACTTCATCGATCTCCTGCGCCGGCGAAATGCGATCCAAGCGTCCGAGGACGGGCGGCTCTCGTTCGGCGAGCCGCTGTTCGCGGTAGCGGCGGACGCGCAGATGGTCCTCTCCGAGCAAATCAGGCACAGCATTCTGCAGGTCACTCTCGGCTCCTAGGCGCGGGGGATGTTGAGCGGTATTCGACGTGGCCTGGGGGATAGGAAGGCCTAGCAGGCAACGGGGGACACAGTTGCCTGCTAGGCCTTCCTATCCCCAGGGCCCGCCACGCGGTACCGCTCGACAACCGCGCCCAGGGACGAGTGGCGACCGTTGACCGGTGTGAGTGCTCGGCTGGTGGGGTCGGAGAGGCTGGCAGGCAACTGCGTCCTTCGTTGCCTGCCAGCCTCTCCGACCCCGCCAACCGATCGCTTACCCGCTCACCAGTCGTAACTCTTCCCGCTGCGTTGTTGCTTGGTGGCGCTGCGCTGTTTCTTCGATTCGATGCGCCGCTCCTTCGACCCCTTGGTCGGACGCGTCTTCTTGCGGATCTTGGGTTCCACCAGGGCCGAGCGGATCATGGTTTCGAGGCGTTCGAGCGCGGCGCGGCGATTCTGGTCCTGGCTGCGTTCGCTCATGGACTTGAACAGGATGCTGCCGTCGTCGATGAGCTTCTGGCCGGCGAGCCGGCGCAGGCGGTTTCTGACGTTCACCGGCAGAGAGGTGTTCTGCGGCAGCAGGAAGCGCAGCTGCGCGGCGCTCGCGACCTTGTTGACGTTTTGGCCGCCCGGGCCCGAGGAGCGAATGAACTTCCATTCCAATTCCTCGTCGGGGATGACGATGTCCGGTGTGATGATCAGGGGCATGAGCGGTCAGCCGAAATCCGGAGGAGAGCGGTTCACGACAATCTCCCGCTGGGCTACGGGGATGGTGATCTTGTGCTCCTTGAACAGCCGCCAGATGGCGCGATTCACTTCCGAGCGCACGTTGTTCACTCCTTCCTGCGGATCGGAAATCCAGAACCTGAGCTCGAGCTCGATGCCGCTGTCGCTGAAGTGCATCAGGCGCGACACGGGCGCGGGATCGGACAGCACGCGCGGCTGGCCTTCGCAGGCGGTGAGCAGTATTTCCAGCGCCAATTCCGGGTCGTCGCGGTAACTCACGCGGATGGGCAATTTGAGGCGGATGCGCGGGTCGGTGTAGCTCCAGTTGATGACGGAATTCTGGATCAGCTGCTGATTCGGCACCAGCATCTCCACGCCGTCGCGGTCGCGCACCACGACATAGCGGCCGCGCAATTCCTGCACCCAGCCGAAGTTCTCCGTGCTGGTGCCGCTTTGTCCCGAGAGGCTGATGACATCGCCCGGTTTGATGGAGCGGTCCATGAGCAGCACGAAGCCGCTGACGAAATTGGCCGCAATGGACTGCAGGCCGAAGCCGAGGCCGAGCCCGATGGCGCCGGTCAGCACGGTGAGGGCGGTCAGATCGACGCCGGCGGCATTCAGCCCCATGAGAATGGAGAGGGCGATCAAAAATGCATTGGCGAATTTCGCGATGCCGATGCGCGTGGAGGGCGCGAGGTTGCTCAGTTTCTTCAAGCGCCGTTCGACCCAGCGGCTGATCCAGGCCGCAACCAGGACGAACAAGGTCAGGGTGAACAAGAGCTTCAGCACCGACCACACCGTGATGCGGCTCCTGCCCGCCGCCACGCCGATGCTGTCCAAGGTGTTGATGATGGGATCGAGCCAGCCCAGGTACTCGGCGGCGATCGCGAGCCAGAGAGCCAACGTGAGGCGGTTTTCCCAGTGCTGCATCCACGACTTGTTGCCGAGGCTGGCGGCGAACAGCAGGACCGCGACGCGCACCACCACGTAGGCGCCGATCAGGTGCGACGCGGCATCCATCATCGTGACGTCGAAGTGCGCGGCCTGCAATGCGCCGCGGGCCAGGACCACCAGCGCCAGCGCCACGATGGCGGGCGTGGCCACGACGGTGCCCTGCGAGGCGAAATAGTCCCAGGTCAACCCCGTGGGTGTCCTGAAACGGCGCCGCTCGTACCGGTCGCGGAGCGCGGTACCGACGAACCAGCCTACAGCCAAGCACAGCGCCACGGCGCCGATCTCGATGAGCATGTTGTGCGTCGACAAAATATCGAAGAATGCTGCGATACGCTGCAGGGTCTCCGTCATGCGTTGAGATCCGGAATGAGCTGGCTCTCCAACCGCGCAATCTGATCCTTGAGCATGAGCTTGCGCCGCTTGAGGCGCTTCATCTGCAGTTCGTCGACTTTGAAATCCATGGTGAGGCGCGAAATGATGTCGTCGAGATCGCGGTGCTCGATGCGCAGCTGCCGCAGGCGCTCGATGTTCTTGAAGAGATCGGTATTGACGTTGCTTTCGTCGTCGCTCACGGCGTCGCTGCTTCGTTGATGTAGCTGCGCCACACCGGGGTGACGCAATCCGGTAGCTTAAGCGAGCGGCCGAGCGGATTCCAAGTCAGTTGTGGATCGTGAAAATCCGAACCCACCGACCCCATGAGGCCATACTTCACCGCGAGTGCCGCCACGCCCTCGACGTGCTGCGCACCATTGGCGCCGGTCACCACTTCGAGCGCGCCGCCGCCCGCGGCCACGAAATCGGTGAGCATCTGCCGGCGCGCTCCGGCCGACAGGGCATAGCGCGCCGGATGGGCCAGGGCGGCCACACCCCCTGCGGCGCGGATCCAGCCCACCACGACATCGAGCGCGGGCCATTCGGCCGCGACATTGGCGGGTTTGCCTGCGCCCAAATACCTTCGGAACGCCTCGTCGGCGCGGCTGACGTGGCCGCCGGCGACCATGGCATTCGCCAGGTGCGCGCGCGTCGGCAGGCCGGGATGCGCTTCCACCGCGGCGAGCAGCAGGGGTCCCGGCAGGCCCAGTTTTTCCAGGCGCGCGCAAATCTTGCGCATGCGTGCCCGCCGGCGTTCGGCCTGCATCTCGAGCACGCTGCGAAGTTCCGCGGAGGCCGGATCTATCCACAACCCCAGCACATGGATGGCCTGCGCGCGCCAGGAGGCGGAGATTTCAACGCCCGGGACCAGGCGCAGCCCATGCACACCTGCACTATGATCCGCCTCCGTAAGGCCAGCCACGGTATCGTGATCGGTGAGCGCCAATACCTCGACCCCGGCCGCCGCGGCGCGCGCCACGAGTTCGGCGGGCGTCAATGCGCCGTCGGAGCAATTCGAGTGAGTGTGCAGGTCGATATTGAGGCCGCCGTTCACGATGGGCTTCCCGCCAGTCCGACGGCCTCGAGCTTGAGGCCGGCAAGCACGATGAAGCCCTGAGCGCGCTCGAAACCGTCGCTGGTGTAGTCGAAGGTGTAGGTGCGCAGCAGGCGCCGGCGGCCCGTGGGCTGGCGCACCCATCGAAAGCCGGCAAAGGCGACGGTGCCGTCCAGGAACTGCACCACCGCGCGGGAACACGTATCCTTCGCAATGCGGTTTGCGGCTTCGCGGGCATCCAGCGAGGTTTGCCAGATTTTGTAGCCCCCCGCCAGTACGGCGGCCGCCAGTACCAGCAACATAACATCCTCGCTCATGCCGGCAAGCTTAACCGCATTCCATGACGCATGTGCCCTTGTGCCCTGGAATTCCGGGCGGGACGCCCCATACTGGAGTTTGAGAGTCAACGATGAGGCTAGGCGAACGAAGATGAGGCTAGGCGAACGAACATGACCAATGACCCACATCCGAACCTGACCGTGCGCGTCGATCCCAACGAGATGGTGCAGTACGTGCAGAATTTGATGACCACGCCGCAGAGCGCCAACGCGCCCGAAACGACCATGGCGTTGGCCCACCGACAATGGGGCGGTGATACTCCGCTGGCGCGCGCCGCGCAGCTGCGCTGGAGCGCGCTCAACCGAGCCTTCGGCGACGCCCGGGTCAGCACCTGGACGACGCACCCGAAACGCGACCAGATTCACGTTCCGGCGGCATTGATCGCGGCCGCCGGAGTGGCGCGGCTGACCGTATCCGAGCACGAGGTGGTGTTCGATATCCCCACGTTGCTGGACGCGACCTTGGAATTGTGCGAGCCGGTGGGTCACGCCTAGCGCCGGCGCCGGGCTAACGAGGCAGTACGCTCGGGTCGCTGAACGCCAGGAAGTCGCCGTTGATCACGCTCTCCCGGCAGTTGTAGCGCAGACGGTGGCCATCCAGCCGGGTGACGTGACCGCCCGCGGCTTCCAATACCGCTTGCCCGGCGGCGGTGTCCCACTCCGAGGTGGGGCCGAAGCGCGGGTAGAGTTCGGCCTTGCCTTCCGCCAGCAGACAGAATTTGAGCGAGCTGCCGATGCCGGTCATCGCATGGGGCCCGAGCTGCGCCAGGTAGCCGGCGGTCTCTGCGCTCGCGTGTGAGCGGCTGCCGACCACGCGCAAGGGACTTTGCGGCGGCGACACGCTGATCGGAACCTCCGCCGCGTCCCGGTGGCGGCTGAACGCGCCCACGCCGGGGGCACCCCAATACAGGAGCCCCAGGGCAGGCGCCGCCACCACGCCGAGCACGGGCTCGTGGTCCTGTACCAACGCGATATTGATGGTGAATTCACCATTGCGCTTGACGAACTCGCGCGTGCCATCGAGCGGATCGACCACCCATAGCTCGCGCCACGTCTTGCGTCGGTCCCAGGGTGCCTGTGCCGACTCCTCGGAGAGAATCGGCACGCCGGGCGTGACTTCGGTCAGTCCCTCGATGATGATCCGCTGCGACTCCAAGTCGGCCAGCGTCAGCGGTGAATTGTCGTCCTTGCGCTGCACCGTGAAGCCCGAGTCGTAGATCCGCATGATGGCGGCGCCGGCGCGGGCGACGATGGGCATCAGGGCGTGGGCTATGGCAGGAAGATCGCGCATCGGTTGGTATCATACGCACGCACACGGGCGATTATGCGGCCGTGGATCGGGTGGCCGACCTCATGCAGCAGCGGTTCGAGCCGAAGCGAGGTCTCGGTTCAGGTCGCGGCCGGGCCGGCCGCTCCGGGATTCGGTGCGCCGCCCGCGGGGCCGCCGCCGCCCCGGCCGCGCCGCCTTCTCCGGCGTGCGGGTCCCGCCCCATTCGCCGACCCTTCCCCGGTGCCGCCGGTATCGGCGCTGCCGCCGGTCCGAGGGGACTGCTGAGGTGCGCTGCGCGGGGCGTGGTGCTGCTGGGGCTGGGATTGGTGTTGGGGCTGGTGTGAGGTCTGGTGTTGGGGCTGAGACGCCGCGTGCGGCGGGCGAGAATTCGGGTGCGCGCGGCG
>WNFS01001907.1_pt1 | contig 15702 bp, 8 predicted proteins | sample 5400141 | NCBI WGS metagenome assembly WNFS01 (sample SAMN13153358, study PRJNA577476) | soil metagenome | isolation source: 60 cm saprolite under Madrone tree | place: USA:California | collected 2016-06-14
ATCTGGTTGTGCTGATGACCTTCATGATGTTTCTCTCTCATGGCACGCAGGACCTTTATCCGGACTTCCTGCAGGAAGTGCACAAGCTCTCCGCGGCGACGCGCGCGAATGTCGCCATCATTTACAACTGCGGAGCGATCGTCGGCGCCATTATTTTCGGCCACTTCTCGCAAGTCATCGGCCGGCGCAAAGGTATGATGGCGGGCCTTGGCTTAGTCCTGCTCGTTGTGCCGCTTTGGGCTTTCGGCCACTCGCTGCAGCTGATCATTTTGTCCGCCTTCGTGATACAGATGGGGGTGCAAGGCGCGTGGGGTGTAATCCCGGTGCACTTAAATGAGCTTTCCGCCGACGCGGCTCGCGGCTTGATGCCGGGCCTTGCGTATCAACTCGGAATTCTTCTTGCGTCGCCGACGAACTCGATCCAGTACGCCCTGAGAGACCGGGTCGGATATCAGTGGGCCTTAGCCGGCTTTGAAATTGTGACGATCGCCGTTCTTGCGATTCTGCTCTGGCGCGGCAAGGAGGATCACAGCCGCAGCTTTGTCCGTGGCGAATCGAGCCGGTAGATTCGACAAAAGCGCGAGCCAGGCCCCTAGCGGCTCTCCTATTCAATCGAATTAATATTCGCGATCCCAACTGGTGCCGGCTGCGCCGAGATGATAGAGTGCGCGCAATTTACTGGTGGAGGTCCGGTTATGGCACACATCACGAAATCTACGCGGCGCTCATTTATGTCTGGCATTGGTGCGCTTGGGGCTGCTTTGCTGAGTCCGAGAAAATTGTTTGCGGCTGGGGGCGGGGCTGCTCGGGCAGCTGACGCCAGGCTGAGCGGATTTGGCGCGTCCGGCAATGTTTACGAAGAATTGGGCGTCACCACGGTGATCAACGGGCAGGGAACGATGACGATTCTCGGCGGATCGCTGATGCGTCCGGAAGTGGAAGCGGCCATGGCGTTGGCCAGCCAGCACTTTTGCAGCATCCCGGAGCTGGAAGTGGCGGCAGGAAAGCGGATTGCGGAAATGCTGAAATTGCCGGCGGACTACACGGGATTGGTGACTTCGGGGGCCGCTGCAGCGATGCAGTCCGGACTAGCGGGGATTCTTACCGGAGACAACGAGCAATTTATTCAGCAGCTTCCCGATCTGACGGGGATGAAATCCGAAGTCATCATTCAGAAATCGCATCGCAACGGCTTCGACCATCAGCTTCGCTCGACGGGCGTGAGGCTGATTGAAATCGAGACGCGCGAGGATTTGCGCAAGGCGGTCAATCCCAAGACGGCGATGATGCACTTCAGCAATTTCTTGAATTCGGCGGGGCGCATCAAGGTGGATGAGTGGGTGAAGCTTGCGAAGGAATACAAAATTCCGTGCTTCAACGATGCGGCGGCGGACACGCCTCCGGTGTCGCACCTTTGGGATTACGCGCACATGGGGTATGACCTGATTGCGTTCAGCGGAGGGAAGGCGATTCGCGGGCCGCAATGCGCGGGCTTGCTGATTGGGCGAAAAGATCTGGTGGCATATGCGCTGCTGAACAACAGCCCGCACGAGGACACGCTGGGGCGCAGCCAAAAAGTGGGCAAGGAAGAGATCATCGGGATGATCAAAGCGCTGGAGAGTTATTTGAAGGAGGATCATGAGGCGCTCACGAAAGAGTGGTGGCGCCGCCTGGACGGCATCTCGGCGGAAATCACCAAGGTGCCGGGGGTGAGCGCGTCGTTTACCGTGCCGGAGGTTGCGAACCATGTGCCGCACCTGGAGATTCACTGGGATCCGCGGCACATATCGCTGACTCCGGTGGATGCGGTGAAGCAGTTGCGCAGCGGCAAGCCGTCGATTGTGGTGGCGAGTACCGAGACAGGGCTGATCCTGAATTCGTTCATGCTGCAGCCGGGCGAAGAAAAGATCATGGGCGAGAGCCTGGTGAAGTTCTTCCGCCAGAAGAATGGCAAGGCGTGACTGGTGATTGGTGACCTGTGGCCAGTGGAAGGCCCGGTAGCACCACCACCGGGATTGGCTTGGAGGGAGCTCAAGAAGACAGGCCGGCTTCGAAAAAGCGAAGCCGGCCCATTGAATCAGTTAGGTTATGACCCGCAAGAAACGTCGATCAATATGGTCCCCGACTTAAAGCTCGGAGTGACGTGGATTTCCACAGTCTGTGCCCCGGGTTGGAGATGTTGAACCGTTCCATCCGGGAAATACAGGTCAATGAAGTTGATCGTCGAACATCCTGGCTGGGCGGTGATCACGAAAAAGTGCACGCCATTCTCGACGTTTTCAACGTGTGCAAAACCCGGATTCCCGATCGCCGGGTTCAACTCGGAACATCTTGCGTTGGAGACGCCAAGGGTGTCGATCCATGTTTCGCACACGCCTAGAGTCAGGTTGCCTTGACCGTCCCGGAAGGCCGCGTCGATTTCCCGGTGAATCTGGGTGTTACGGACCTTGAAATTATCAGTCTTGGAGTGCGCAGGAATGAAGCCATGGGCGTCTCCGCCCGTCGTTCCGCAATCCACGACGCTGAGTCCGTTGGCAATTCCCAGCGTTGCGCAACCGGCAAGATAGTTCGCGAGCGGCGTCGCCCACGCTTTATACTCGCCACCATTGTTCGGTGTATCTGCATAGGGCATGAGTTGCACGGTTATGGCGTTGTGGTCGACACTGAAGCCGGTAAGATGCTGGCAACCACCAACATTCACCACACCTGTGATGATGCCATTTGCCACTGTGAACTGGCGGCAATTGGCTATGTCTTGCGAAAGCAGCGTCTTTCCCGAGGGGTCCGTCACTTGGAATACATACGTACCATCGGGCAGGCCCGCAGCCGTCTGCGGAGCGCCTGGTGGCGGGCCCCCATTCAGATAGACAGCGTCTTTCGACGGATAGATGTTGAAGTTCACCTCAGTCCCGTTTGCTACCGTCGTGAAAATTGCTCCGGGCAGTTGCGCTTGCGCTGGTTGTTGTAGTCCAAGTAGTGCTAAAACGGCTAGAGCCAGGCAACGCAACAGCCCCGATTGAAGTCGGTTCATTATTTCCCTCCGGAGATTTGTTCGGGCTTCTGGGTCGGACAAAACTACCCTTGGATAATTGCGGTGCAGGTTAGTCTCCATCTATGCCGTTTCTATGATTAGCACGCATGTTGCTGATCCAACGTCTGTTACTTCAAGGGAGTGCCGAAGTGGCACGGATATCTCTTTGTCTTAGCCGAGGTTCTTGCAACTTTCTGCTAACGAAGTTCCTGATTTGCGCACGCCGCCCCTTCCAACCTGTGCTGCCCCGACGGGCCGTAGTCATCGGAGCCGATTACGGCCGCACTTCCTTAAAAAGAATGAGTGACAGGGAGATGCAACAAATCAGGTCAGCGGCAGGAGTCAGGCGGGCGGGCTGTTTTGGGTGGGGGGGCCTACAATAAGTACGGTATATCCTGCTTAGAGTTTGACGAATCAGACCGTTGTTCCTCGTTGTCAACCCGTTGTCGAATCCTTGGGAGTGCTCAATGCAATTATCGAACCCCGCCAGACCTTTGTTGTCTGCTGTTGCGACGCTGCTGTCTGGTGTCGTCGCGGTCGCCGCAATGTGCACGGGGAGCTTACTAACGCCGGCTCAAAGCGGGTCCAGTCCGGCTACAGAAGGTAAGAGTGAGGTCTGCGCGAAGGATGACAGTGGGTTGAAGTTACCTGCTGGTTTTTGCGGGACGGTCTTTGCCGACGGCATTGGTCACGCGCGGCACATGGTAGTTGCGCCGAGCGGAGTCGTTTACGTCAACACATGGTCAGGCAGGTATTACGGCAACGACACGCCGCCTGCGGGCGGTTTTCTGGTAGCGCTGCAAGACAAGGGCGGTGCGGGAAAGGCGGAGGTGATTCAACGCTTTGGCGAAACGGTCCAAAGCGGCGGAGCGGGGGGCACGGGCATCGGCTTGTATAAGGGATCGATCTACGCGGAGATCAATGATCGCATCGTGCGATATTCCTTGGGCGCCGGTTCCATTGTGCCAAGTAGCTCTGCGGACATCGTCGTTTCTGGATTGCCTCTGGGCGGCGATCATCCGATGCATCCATTCATCATCAACGCGGAAGGAGCGATGTACGTCGATGTGGCGACGGCGACGAATTCCTGCCAGTTGAAAAATCGGATCCTCGAGTCGCCGGGCGCGAAACCCTGCACGGAACTGGAGACGCGAGGAGGGGTCTGGCGCTATGACGCGAATAAGACGAATCAGACCTTTTCACCGAGTGATCGCTACGCGACGGGCATTCGCAACGCGGAAGGTTTTGCGATCGACTCCGGTGGGCGGGTGTTTGTGACGCAACACGGACGGGACCAGCTGCATGCGAATTGGCCTGACGTGTACAAGCCCGACCAGGAGGCGACGCTGCCGTCGGAAGAGTTGCTGCTGTTGAAGGAGAAGGGAGACTACGGATGGCCGGAGTGTTACCACGACCCGTTTGTGAGTAAGCTGATGCTGGCACCGGAATACGGCGGCGACGGGAAAACGATCGGCGCATGCGCGAACAAAATTGGCGCGGTTGCGGCGTTTCCAGCGCATTGGGCACCCAACGCAATGGTGCGGTATGACCAGAAGCAATTTCCGGCCCGCTATCGAGAGGGTGTCTTCATCGCATTCCACGGCTCATGGGATCGGTCGCCGTATTCGCAAGGCGGGTACAACGTAATTTTTCAGCCGCTCGCGGGCGACCGTGCGACGGGCCAGTGCGAGGTGTTTGCGGATGGCTTCGCGGGCGCGGAGGAAACGCCGGCTAAAGCGGCACATCGTCCGAGTGGCTTGGCGGTGGGGCCAGATGGTGCACTCTACGTTTCGGACGATGTGCGCGGACGGATCTACCGGATTGTGTATCAAGGCGGATCTGATGGCGGTGCGGCGAACATCACGCCGTGTCCGAGCGCGACAGCTCCGGTGGGCAATCCTGTTGAAGAGGCCGCGAAACCGCCAGAGGGCACGCATCCGAATGCCGGTGCGACCGCGGCTAGCCTGCCCGTTCCGGAAGGCGCGTCGCGAGAAATGGTGGTGCTCGGTGAGCGCATTTACCGCGGCCAAGTAGGTGGAGCGGCGTGCACGGGATGCCATGGAGAGGCCGGTGAAGGATCGCCTCTGGGGCCCCCTCTGACGGTCAAGAAATGGCTGTGGAGCGATGGAAGTTATGCGGGAATCAAGAAGACGATAACCGAAGGCGTGCCGGAGCCGAAACAATATCGTGAGGCAATGCCGGCGATGGGCGGGGCGCAGCTTACGCCTCAACAGGTATCGGCGGTGGCGGCTTATGTGTGGGGGCTAAGCCATCGCGGGTCGGGTAAGGGGAATTAAAGGCTCAACGTGAGTGAACTGACGAGGGCTGACGGCCAAGGATAACTTCCAAGACGGTCAAACTGCAAAGGCCCGGCTCGGGTTACCGTGTGCAGTCACGCCCGATGGGACGTGGCCGCCTGCCTCACTTCAGGACCTTAGCGTAGGTCTTGATCTATGAAATCTCCATCCGTGGATAGCTGTACACGGGGATTACAGCGCGGCTTTTGGGATGGAACTGAGCCTAAAGGAATATTCAGCGGTATCCCCCTGTAAAGACTGTATCGACCTGAGTTCAACGGGTCTCTGATATTTGAAAAACCTTTCATTAGCTTCCAGAGCAGGGTGAAGTCTGAGCCCTGGCCAGACGGAGACCACGATGTCCAGGTGCCCACTGATGTTGCCGACAGAAGGCTGCGTTGGGAGGGAAGAATGATTATCACGCCCGGCGACCTCATTGGGTACTTCTTCATGTTATCGGCGCTGCAGCCACTGCTTCGGCAGCGGATGCTGGAAGTTTCGCGGCAGAGGCTGATTGCCAAGCTGGAGGAGCAGCGTAACTCACGCGTGATTCTGCTGGTGCATCGCCAGGAAACGATGAGCTTTCTGGGATTTCCAGTTCTTCGCTACATTGATGTGAATGATTCGGAAGAAGTGCTGCGGGCCATCCAGCTTACGGATCGCAAGGTGCCGCTGGACATTGTGCTGCATACGCCTGGGGGGCTGGTGCTGGCGTCGCTGCAAATTGCGCGCGCCATTCACATGCATAAGGGCAAGGTGACTGCTTTCGTGCCCCATCACGCCATGTCCGGGGGTACGCTCATCGCTCTTGCCGCGCGTGAGATTGTGATGAGTGAATATGCGGTGCTCGGACCTATCGATCCTCAACTGGGACAGAACCCGGCCGCGTCGATCTTGAGGGCGGTGGCGAAAAAGCCGATTGGGGACGTCGAGGATCAGACGCTCATTTATGCGGACCAGGCCGAAAAGGCGATTGTGCAACTGCGAGAAAGCGTCTACGAACTGCTGGTCGATAAAGTTTCTCCGGAAAAGGCTGAAGAGCTTTCGCGGCTGCTCTCTGAGGGAAACTGGACGCACGATCATCCCATCACTTTTGAACGTGCTAAGAGCTTTGGTCTTCCGGTGCGGACTGACATTCCAGCCGACATGCTGAATCTTATGAATCTGTACCCGCAGCCGGTTCGGCGGGAGCCATCGGTGGAATACCTGCCGGAGCCCCGGCGACTCCGGAACATTGGTTCGCAAGAGGGCAATTGAGGGGTGGCAGGGGGCGATGGAGCTGGCGAGCGTTACTGGCCGGGGCCGTCGATTTGAACTAGCTCTTTTGGCGGGCTGACCGGTGGCTTGGCTGCGTTCCAGCGGGCGGGGTGGGTCGACTGCTTTCGTATGCGATTCATTAGGGTGCCGACACCTATCGATGCCCCGACAAAATGTCCGACGCGCAGTGGGCCGGCCACCTTTTCGCTGCGGATCCAATGGAATCCGCTGCTCGCCGCGCAGCCACATTGGGAACAATCGGGAGTGCCGCCAAAGACGCAAGGCTCGACGCGAGTTTCCAGATCCGCGGAGTAGTTGGCGGACATTTTCGAGAAAAGACAGTCGTCGGGATTTTTCGGCGGATACAGGAATGCCTGCGCGACGCCGTCGTTCATCAGGAGCTTCGGAAATTGCTTGGCCAGGAAGGGCAATTCCGCGGCTACTTGTTCGCGGTCGTCGGGCGCGAGCATCTCCGCGCTTCGCTCGCCGATTTGCGGCGTATACAGACTTACCCAGATGCGGTCGACCTCGGGCCGCGCATTCCAGAAGGCTACGTATTCTTCGAGGTAGCCGGGGCGCTCGAGCATCGGCCGGGTGATCACCCAATGCACGTTGATTTTGCGTCCCTTGATGTTCTTCAGGATGCGGTCGTAGGTGGCCGGCTTTCGGCGCACGTCGTGGTGTTGTGGCAGGCCATCGACCGAGACCGTGACCCGCAAACGCGGGAGGTCCATCCATTCGAGCGGGATGGGGATCACGCCGCTGGTGACGACGAGCGTGAAAATGTTCATCGCGCTGAGCGCGGGGAGAATCGAGCTGAGTTCGTGATGGCGGACAAGGGGCTCGCCACCGACCAACGAGACGTGCATAGGCTGGTGTGCGCGGACTAGATTTAGGACGCCATCGACCAGGGCGTCTCCGCGAAAATCATGCAGCTCGCGTAGGAGTTTTTCGCCACCCAGGTGCGTGTCGCCGTAAGCGTAACAGCCGGGGCATTTTAGCGGGCACTCGCGCGTGATCTCGATGGAGAGCATGGGTGCTCTGCCGCGCAGGATTTTGCCCCAGGCGGCCAGGACTTCGCGGGGTGCAATGCTTGGCTTGGGCTTTGTCGTGTTCATACGATGACTTTGATGCGCGCGGCGCGAGTCAGATATGGTGCCCGTGTGTATTTTTTTCGGGAAAGCGGATGAATCACTTCCAAGTTATTGACGTCGCATGGTTTACTGAATGTTTAGCCGCTGAATGACGCTTCCCGCTCGCTCACGTGGCAAGGACATTCTTGAACGGCGGGGAGATAGCTTACGCAAACCCGTGTCAGCCCTTGGGCTCGGTGGAGTGCTCTGTCAGTTCAGGCACAGGCACTTTCCAAGTTTGGTTTGGCTAGGCCGAGTTCGGTGAAGCTTGGCATAAACTGGACGAATGAGGAAGACACGGAGCGCTGGGGGTGTGGTCACAAATGAGGAGGGCAAGGTCCTGGTGGTGAGTCAGCGCGGAACATCGTGGTCGTTGCCCAAGGGGCACATTGACCCCGGCGAGAATGCGCTGGCGGCAGCCAGGCGGGAAATCTACGAGGAGAGCGGGATTCGGGATTTGGAATTGGTCCGCGAACTGGGAAGCTACGAACGGCACAAAATCGGCGTGAATGGCGGCGATGATCGCTCGGAGCTAAAGGTCATTACGATGTTTCTATTCCGAACGAGCGAAAAATCGTTGAAACCGGTTGACCCCGACAATCCCGAGGCGAGGTGGGTCGATAGGTCCAAGGTCGGACAGTTGCTCACGCACGAGAAGGACAAGGAGTTCTTTGGAGGAGTACAGTTCTAACCTTCAAGCTTGTATTTCCATCTCGGTAGGCCGGCGTTTCGCCAGCACCGAAATCTTGACACATTGTGGCCGTCCGGCAGTATGCTGGGCGTAGGCAATTAGGCAAAATCGTCCCATTTGCTCGCTGTTGTCCTGGTCTGTAAGTCCGTTCACCATTTTCCTGAGTGCTGTGGCGGTGCGTGCTGCTGAAGAAGCTCGGCAAATACGAGGTCGTAAGCGAATTGGGGCATGGCGCCATGGGGGTCGTGTACCGAGCGCGCGACCCGGTGATAAATCGACAGGTTGCGCTTAAGACGATCACGGCCGGCATTGCCGACGATCCCAGCATGCTGGAGCGCTTCTATCGCGAAGCGCAATCTGCCGGCGGGCTGCAGCATCCGAATATCGTCACGATCTACGACATGGGTGACGAACGCGGTGTGCCGTATATCGCCATGGAATTGGTTGACGGCGAAAACCTGGACCAGTTGATTTCGCGGCGCGCTCCTATCCCACTGCCCCTGAAAATTGTGTACGCGACGCAGGCCTGCAACGCGTTCGACTACGCGCACAAGCGGGGAATTATTCACCGCGACATCAAGCCCGGCAACGTGATGGTGAACAAAGATGGCACCGTGAAAGTCGTGGATTTCGGCATCGCGCGGGTGCTGGAAGCGTCCAGAACGCAAACCGGAATGCTCCTGGGCACCTTTGCCTACATGTCTCCCGAGCAGTATCACGGAGAGCACGCGGACGAGCGTTCTGACATTTGGTCGTTCGGGGTGCTTTTGTATGAGCTGCTTTGCTTCCAGAAGCCGTTCATTGGAACAACGCCTGCGGCCTTAATGCACAGCATCTGCTCGAAAGAGGCGCCATCGTTGCGCAGCGCGTGTCCGGACGCGCCCGAAGAGCTGGAAGCGTTGATGTGCAAGCTGTTGCAGAAATCGCCGGAAGATCGATTTCAGTCGATGGAAGACGTGCTGCTCAGACTCGATCCCATCTGCAAGAACCTGCAGGTAGCATCCGTTGCGGAGATGTTGGCGCAGAGCCGGAACCTGGTCGAACAGGGGGAGTACACCCATGCGCGTGATCTTCTGCGCCAGGCGCTGCTGATTGATTCGGGCAATAGCACAGGGCGAGCGCTGCTGGAAAAAGTGAACACAGAGCTGCGTCGCGTAATGATTCGCCCGAAAGCGCAGCTGCAAGTGGATAAGGGGAAGGCGCTGCTCGAGGAAGGAAAAATTGAAGAGGCGAAGGCCGCAGCGGATAGCGCGCTGCAAATGGACTCCAGCTTTTTGCCCGCGCAAGAATTGCGAAACCTGGTGCAAGAGGAAATTGAGCGGGTGCAGCGTGTAGCGGATTGGCTCGATGGCGCCAAACAGCTTATCGCGGAGGGCATGCCGGAGGATGCGGAGATGCTGCTCGCGAAAGTATTTGACGCAGAGCCGTCGAACAAGCGAGCGGGTGAGCTTAAGCAGGAAGCTCTAAAGCAACGCGCAGAGCGTAAGCGGCGCCTGGAATTGATCGAGAAGATGCAAGCGGCCCGGAGCCTCTGGACCCAGCAAAAATACGCAGAGTGCGCCGAGATATTGACAAAATTGCAGAAGGAGTATCCAGAGGAAGACGAAATCCCCCGGCTGCTGCAAACCGCGCGAGAAGACCAGGCCGAGGAGGAGAGAAAGCAAAATCTGGAAAAGGCGAGAAACCTACTGGCGGCGCGGCGTTATGCGGAATGCAGGTCGGTGCTCTCGGAGTTGCAGAAGGCGTTTCCCGACAATCAAGAAGTTTCCAGTTTGCTCCAACATTTGGAAGAAGACGAGGCGAATCAGCAGAAACTGCAAAAGATCATAGAGGCAAGGAGTCTGCTTGCGTCTCGCGCGTTTGATGAGTGTATTTCGATTCTTTTGGTGTTGGAAAAGGATCATCCCAGCGACGAGGAAATTGAAAGGTTACTCGCTGCCGCGCGTCGCGAGCGGATTGAAGAGCAGAAGAAGCAGGCACTGGCTAAGGCCAGGATGCTAATGGCCTCACGGCAGTACAAGGAATGCACCGCATTGCTTGAGGACCTCAGAAAGCAATTCCCCGCGGATGTTGAAATTCCACGGTTGCTCGGGAGTGTTGTTGAGGAAAAAAGGGAACAGCGCAAGTTGGAAGCTCTGGCGGAAGCGAGAAAACTTCTGGCGGCTCACCGGCACCAGGAATGCATCACGCTGCTTACGAGTTTGCAGAAGGAATTTCCCGGCAAAGCAGACGTCGAAAACCTGCTCAAGACGGCGCATGAGGATGAAGCGGAGCAGCGCAAGATTCAAACGCTGGTGAAGGCACGCGATCTCCTGGCAGCGCGTTCTTTCGACGAATCCATAGCACTGTTGACAGAGCTTCAGAGAGCTTTCCCGAAAGATGATGAGATTACGCGGCTTCTGGAAACAGCACGCGAAGAGCAAGCCGAGCAGCGCAAACAGCAAAAACTGGCCGAGGCGAGATCGTTGTTCGTCGCTGAACGATTCGACGACGCTCTGAAGCTGCTGGAGGGCCTTAGCGCCGCTCATCCGAAGGACGCCACGATTCAAAAGTTACGCGCGGCAGTTCTGCAAGAGAAACAGAAACACGCGCAGGCTGAAAAGCTCAAGAACGACATCGCGGAGTTAAAGAGATTAGTGAGCGAGAAGAAATATCCTGAAGTTCTCGCAAAGGCTGACAAACTGCTTGCTGACCATCCGAGCAGCGCGGACTTGGCGAGATTGGTCGAGTTCTCCCGCGGCCAGCAGGCTGAAATTGAACGAGAGCTTGCTGTTCGCAAAGCGGTGAACGAAGCGAAGTCGCACCTGAAGGTAAATCGGTTTAACGAGGCGCTGTGGGCAATCAATGCGGGCCTCACGTCTGATCCGGAAAATCGCGAATTGATCACGCTGCGGGAACAGGTAGAAACACAAAGGAAGAAAACCCTCGCGCGACAGGACATTGAGCAACGGATCAAGGAAATCAAGGTCAAGATCAACCGCGAGAAGTTCAGCGAAGCAATCGCTCTCGCGGACGAAACAATCGCTACGATCGGGCCCGACACAGATGTGAACCAACTGCGAAAATCCGCGCAAGTGGAGATTGCGGCTCGCGAAAAGAAGAGAGACCAGGAAAAGACAATCGAAAGTATCCGGCTGCTTGTGGAGTCGGGAAAACTCGATGACGCTACGCAGACTTTAGATGCCGCCCTTGCCAAGCAGCTTTTCGATCCACTTGATTCGAGGACGCAGCGAGCGGCCGAAGAGATTGCAGCGTCCAGAAACGCAGCTAAGAAAGAGCCTTCCCCATCCGAGGCGGCTCAACCGCCGAACTTCGCGAAGGAATATGCGTTTCTTCAGAAACCGCCGCAAGTGGATACTCCACTTAGACCAGAAAACGCGACTTTGATAGACGCGCCCGAAGCGCGTGCTGCGGTGACCCCGCCCGTAATTTCTGCATCAGCTGCTGCGCCACCAGCTATCGAACCGCCGCAACCGAAAGAGCCGGCACAAGTTTCGCCACCGGGCGGCGGCGAGCCGATTACGCCAAAGACTCGTGAATCCGTTCCGCCCGTGAAGCAGGCCGAGCCGGCAAAGCCTCCAGGAGCAGGGAAGCCGACGCCATCGGTCGTACCAGCTGAGACAAGAAAGGTCGCGCCACCCACACCGGTCCCCGAGCCGGAAGCGGCACCTTCGCGGCCGACAATTTCGGAGAGCGTCGAGCCGAAGCACCGCAAGGCCACGGAGAAGAAGCCCGTGCTGACGGCTGTGTTAGCGGTCGCGGCGGCCCTCGCCGCGGCTGGCGCATATTTCCTGTGGCCTAAGCTCGAAACGAAGGTAAAGGTGCCAGCTGCCGTCTCAACCAAGCCCAGCACCCCCGTGCCGCCACCGAATCCGCTGGAGGTCAAGCAGCGGGACGCTATGAATGCGGCGGAAAAACTAGTGGCGGCGAATGATCTGGAGAGTGCGTTACGAACGGTTACGGAGGCTGAGAAACTCAACGGGCCGCTGACGTCGGATCTTCAGAAGATGCAGGGGCAAATCGAGGATTCGATCAAGGATACGCGGCTTCGACAGGTACGCCAGCGTGAAGCACAGCTATGGCAGCAGGCAGCGGACAAGATGAAATCGCAGCGGTACGGAGAAGCGCAAAATTATATGCGGCAGGTTTTGGCCTTGCCGGAAGGTGGTGTGCACCGCGACGAGGCTCAAAGCAATTTGAGTGAAGTCATACCGCGGCTCCAGCAGCAAGGCAAGTATTTGGCGCAAGCGCAGCAAGCGTTGCGGCAAGGCGATTTCGCCTCGGCGCGGAGCTTAGCGGCTCAAGTGCAGCGCAGCGGGGGCGACGCAAGTCAATTGAATGGAGACATCGACAAGTCCGAAGCCGATCGTCTGGCTCAGCTCGAGAACGAATTCAGGCAGCTCAAAGATGCGGACAACGATGCCGCCGTGCAGCAGCTATCGACATTGCAGCCGAAATTCAAGGCGCTGGCAGGGGCTGGAGGGCCGAAGGCTGGGGAAGCACAGACGTACTTCGACAACACTGCGACTGCGATTTCCGATGTTCAGTCGCGAATACAGAGCAAGCGGGTTGAGGCAGCGTTCCAGTCGGCGGTGCAAAAATATCAGCAGGCTCTTAGCGCATCCGATAAAAACGCGTTGACGTCGGCGAGTGGGGCACTGCAGCCGTTCGCACAAGGTGGACCGCATGCAGGCGAAGCGCAAAAGTATTTGAACGAGGTCAACGCTAAATTGACCGCTTTGAACAAGCCGGCGCCGCCGGTCGTGGAGGCACCGCCGGTTGCCCCGACCAAACGGGAAGCGCCGCCTGTCAGCCCTGTTGAGAGCGATGCGGGGGTGCGAGCGGTGGTACAGCGGTATAGGCAGGCTTTCGAGCAGCGGGACGCTGATGCGCTACGCCAAATCTGGCCGTCGATGGGAGAACGGTACAGGAAATTCAAGGAAGGTTTCGGAGCGGCCAAGTCGATTCAGATGCAAGTGGAGATCGTCGAGGTAAAGATGGGCGCTGATGGTGGATCAGCTACAGTCCGCGCTGTGCAAACGCAAGACTACACGCCGAAAGGCGGCGGCAAGACAATGAGTTCCAAAGACCAAACCGTTTTTTACATGGTCAAAGCAAACGGAAAGTGGGTAATCACGCAGCTTCAGTAGGGAACCGCTGCCGGCAATTTTACGCGCTTGAACAATTTTTGGCGGTCGTATAAACTCCGGCCAATTCCAGCATCTGAGTTTCTCCAGTGCGCGGGGTGCGCAGCCGCAAAGCAGACCATTTCGGGAGGACGAGATGTCCAAGCACGTGCTTCTGGGGACTCTAGCTTTAATTCTTGTGCCCAGTAGCGCGTTGGCGCAGGGCATCTGTCCATTGAACGGGAGCTTAAGCAACAAACTTGTTTGCGTCATTCCGCAGACGTTTGGACCCTTTGGATTCGGGAGCGGTCCCGGCGCACCACTAAACGCCAACCAGCATCAGGCTCACTTCGAAGGCGATTTCCTTTCGAGCTTTGGACCGATCAATGAAGCCGTGGGCATCCAAGTCTCGCAATTGCCGATTGCTTCTCCATCGTCAGGCATCACATTCGCGTACGACCCTGCGCTTAAGACTTTCTCGCCGTCCACGGAGGAAACCCTGGGGCCGATTCTCGGGGAGCGCGCGACTACGATCGGGCGCAACAAGCTTTACATGGCGTTCAGCTTTCAATATTTCAATTTCAATTCGATTGACGGGGAGAATACCAGCAGTATTCCCGCGGTGTTGAAGCATCAACCTTTCCCTCCGCTTGGCCCGACGTTTCCGAGCTTCTTGCAATCGTGCCCGAACCAGACCGGAATGACGGGAAGCTACGCGGGAAATCCATGCTTCGTGCGCGATTTCATTGAAACCACGAACAACATTGACCTGAGGGTGCACCAGTACACGATCTACGCGACATACGGGATTACCCGCCATCTCGATTTTTCGGTGGCAGTGCCGATTCTGGACGTCAATATGAAAGTGAATACGGCCGCCACCATCGTGCAGAATTCCTTCGGGCCCGGCAATACCGCCTTCCACACGTTTAATCCTGCCATTGTTGCAGGCTGCACAACAACGCCGTGTTTCAATGGCACTTTTTCCAGTGCGCGAACGGCCACTGGGATCGGAGACGTGGTGCTCCGCGGCAAATACGAGGTGTACCAAGGGGAACACTTCGGGTTCGCAACCGGCGTAGATGTGCGCTTGCCTAGCGGCGACGAACAAAATTTCCTCGGCTCGGGCGCGATCGGAGTGCGCCCGTTTGGAGTCCTCTCCTACAGTGCGCGGGTTTCGCCGCATGCGGAGATCGGCTACGAAAAAAACGGCCAGTCGACGCTGGCGGGCGATTTTGTGGGACCGACGGCGACGAATGCCAAGGCCGGCCTGCCGGATCGATTTGTATACATCGTGGGTGCGGACGCTTCGATCGTTAAGCGGCTGACCGCGTCATTTGATATTTATGGGCAGCGCTTATTTGGCGTGCCACAACTGTTTTCGACTACGTTCACCGACTTTGGAAAGTGCAGCGACGTCAACTGTACGACCGTGACGCCGGGAACTGCGCATCCAGACGTTGGAGTCCGCTCCAGTACGGATTACAACATTACGAACGCTTCGATTGGTCTCAAGTACAGGTTGTTTAGCCACTTGGTAGTGACCGGCAACGCGCTCATCAAGTTAGACGATGCAGGTCTGCGGACTACCGTGGTGCCCCTGGTCGGCGTGTCCTATAGCTTCTAGTGTCGGATTTTCATCTCGACTCGTTAGCCAGAGGCGGATGGGCGTCTGTCAGTTTTTCGAGCAGTGGTTTCCGCGGCGCCGTAACTCCACGTTGAAATCTTGGAAGACCTTGGTAAACTGTTTGGAGTGAAGTGTCTTGCTGTGCGCCCGTAGCTCAGTTGGATAGAGCGTCTGGCTACGAACCAGAAGGTCGGGAGTTCGAGTCCCCCCGGGCGCACCACTTTTTCCGCTATCTTCGCATGGAAAAACGCGGGTGCAATTGATAGCATCGCGCGCATGTTGAGCCTACTTCTTGCATTGATCAGTTTGTTCGGTGTTTCTCCCTCCAACGATTTGCCAACGAAAAAGTACTTGGACCTTGCGGCGGTCAAGACCATGGTAGCGGCCGCTGAAGCCGAAGCGAAGAAACGCAATGTTGATGTGACCATCTGCATTGTGGACGACAGCGGAAACCTGCTGTTTCTGCAGAAGGGCGACGCGGCGCCGATCAACACGATCGAGTTCGCGCAGAAAAAAGCGCGGCACGCGGCGATGTACAAG
>WNFS01002761.1_pt1 | contig 15699 bp, 9 predicted proteins | sample 5400141 | NCBI WGS metagenome assembly WNFS01 (sample SAMN13153358, study PRJNA577476) | soil metagenome | isolation source: 60 cm saprolite under Madrone tree | place: USA:California | collected 2016-06-14
TCCGGGCCATCGCCGAAGTGGCGACGGCGGTCACCAAGGGTGACTTGACGCGTTCGATCACGGTTGAAGCGCGTGGAGAAGTGGCGGCCCTGAAGGACAACATCAACGAGATGATCCGGAACCTGAAGGACACGACTCTGAAGAACAGCGAACAGGATTGGCTGAAGACCAACCTCGCGAAATTCAGCCGGATGTTGCAGGGCGAGCGCGACCTCCTGACGGTCGGCAAAATGACCCTCTCGGAACTGGCCCCTGTCGTCGCGGCCCAACAGGGCGTGCTCTACACTCTCGACAACTCCGAGGAGAAGCCACAGCTGAGACTGCTGGCCAGCTACGGACACACCGCGCACGACGCGGTGAGGCCAACGCTGGCTTTGGGGGAGGGATTGATCGGCCAATGCGCGATCGAGAAGCGGCAGATCCTGCTGTCGAATGTCCCGGCGGATTACATTCGCATTTCCTCAGGCCTCGGCGATGGCACGCCGGCGACCCTTGTCGTCTTACCGGTGCTGTTCGAGGGCACCGTGAAGGCGGTCCTCGAACTCGCGTCCTTCGAGCGGTTCAGCCCAACCCACCTGGGGTTCCTCGACCAACTCATGGAGAGCATCGGTATCGTCCTGAACACCATAGAAGCCAACACGCGAACAGAAGACCTGCTCAAGCAATCTCAATCGCTCGCGGCGGAACTTCAAGCGCAGCAAGAAGAATTGCGGCAAACCAACCAGCAGCTCGGGGAGAAGGCGAAATTGCTGGCCGACCAGAACGTCGAAGTGGAAAGGAAGAACGCAGAAGTCGAGCAAGCGCGCCAGGCCCTCGAGGAAAAGGCCAAACAGCTGGCGCTCACATCGAAGTTCAAGTCCGAGTTCCTCGCGAACATGTCGCACGAGCTCCGAACGCCGTTAAACAGCCTGCTCATCCTTTCTGATCAACTATCGCGGAACCAGGACGCGAACCTGACCGACAGGCAGGTCCAGTTCTCCAAGACGATCCATGCATCGGGCAATGACTTACTCGGTCTAATTAATGACATCCTCGATCTCTCAAAGATCGAATCCGGGACGGTGGTTGTCGATATCGAGGAACTGCAACTGCAAGACCTCCTGGAGTACGTCGATCGGACGTTCGGCCACGTCGCCGAGGCCAGGAAGCTCGAGTTCAAGATCGACCTCGCCGAGAACTTACCAGGGATCATTCGTACCGATTCCAAACGCCTGCAACAAGTGTTGAAAAACTTACTGTCAAACGCGTTCAAATTTACGGAGACCGGGCGAGTGTCGTTGCGGATCGCACCGGCGACGAGCGGCTGGAGCCGCGACGAGGAGACGCTCGATAAGACACCCTCGGTCATCGCGATTTCGGTGGTCGACACCGGGATCGGTATCCCGCTCGAGAAACAAAAGATCATCTTCGAAGCGTTCCAGCAGGCCGATGGCAGCACGAGCCGGAAGTACGGTGGGACGGGCCTGGGTCTGGCGATCAGTCGTGAGCTGTCACGCTTGCTTGGCGGAGAGCTCGTGCTGACGAGTCAGGTCAATCAGGGAAGTACCTTCACCCTGTATCTGCCGCAAAGCTTCGCGCCACGCGACGCCCGCAGTGTGGCTGTCGCGCCCGAGGCCGTGCTGCCGTATCGCGATGTGTTCTCGCTGAATCGGGAGATGGAGCTCGCGGTCGCCGACATCCCGGAAGTGGCGACGGAGGCCGCGACGGTCGGGGCGGAGGCAGTCGGTGCGGGTGCCCCCACGATGCTGATCGTCGAAAACGACGTGGCGTTCTCGCAAATCATGCGCGACATGGGACGCGAGCAGGGTTTTCGCACCGTGGCGACGACGTTTGGCGCGTCCGGCCTGACGCTGGCGCGCGAGCGCCAGCCCGATGCGATCACGCTCGATATCCGACTGCCGGACGTGGACGGCTGGCGGGTTCTGGGACGACTCAAGACCGACGTCGATCTTCGTCACATTCCCGTATACGTCATTTCGACCGACGAGGACCGACGACGCGCTCTGGCGATGGGCGCCATGGCCGTGCTCTCCAAGCCGGTCAATAATCGAGAGGCACTCGAAAAGGCGTTTTCTCAGATCAAGGCAGTGCTTGCGCGAACGCGACAGCGGGTCGTCGTGGTGACCGAACACGATGCAGCGTCGGCGGAGATTTCCGATGCGCTGCGTGACCAAAACCTTGACATCGACATCATCCCCCCGACTACCGAAGCGATGGCCGAAATTCCCGCCGGATCCCTTGATTGCGTCGTGGTTCGAGCGCCGATCCGCGCGATGCCCCTCGCGCTGTGTCTCGCCACGCTCGCCGAGCGGCTCGGGTCGCCTGACCTGCCGATGATCATCTACGCGCCGGAGCCAGTCAACGCCGAGGTGGAGGGGCAACTGGCAAAAGCGGCACAAACTCTCACGATCAAACGCGTAATGTCGGCCGAGCGGCTGACGGATGAGGTGGCCCTATACTTGCACTGGCCTTTTGCCCAGTTGTCGCCAGCGAAGCAACAGATTCTTCGCACGCTATATGAGAACGACGACCTCCTGCGCGGGAGGACTGCGCTCATCGTGGATGATGATATTCGAAACATCTTCGCGATGACGAGCGTGCTCGAGCAACACGGCATGAACGTGTTATCTGCCGAGAGCGGGCAGCAAGCCATCGAGCAGCTGAACCTGAATGCGAACATCGAGATGGTGTTGATGGACATCATGATGCCGGACATGGACGGGTTCGACACCATGCGAGCCATCCGACGCATTCCGCGTTTCAAAGGTCCGTCGACAGCAATACGAGCGGCTCCGAGTGACATGAAGGTTCTGCTCGTCGACGACAAAGAGCAGAATCTCGTGGCCCTCAGCGCCGTACTCGACCAACCTGAACTCACGGTCGTCTGTGCTCAATCCGGCAAACAGGCGCTGCGCTATGTGCTGAACCAGACCTTCGCAGTGATTCTTCTCGACGTGAACATGCCGGGAATGGATGGATTCGAGACGGCCGAGCTGATCCGGCAACGAGAAGCATCGGCCGACACTCCCATCATTTTCCTGACAGCGCATGCAGACGACGCCCACATGTTCAAGGGCTACTCGCTGCGCGCAGTCGACTATATTCTGACGCCGGTTCAGCCGGAAGTGCTCAAAGCAAAGGTCGGCGTGTTCGTGGAGTTGTCTCGCAAGACCAACGAGAACCGACTGCAGGCTGAGCGGCTTCGGGAAGCAGAGGCGCAACTCCGGCGGCAGGCGGAGAAACAGCTCCGCACTGCGGACGAACGTCTGAAGATCACGATTGACAGCGTGCAAGACTACGCCATTTTGTCGTTGGATAAAGACGGCCGCATTGACAGTTGGAACGGGGGGGCTGCGCGACTTTTCCTTTTTGGCCAGACGGAAATACTCGGGGAAGATATGGCCGTTCTGTTTTCGATTGAGGATCGGGAACGTGGCATCCTGGGGGATCGGCGACGGGAAGCGATTGAGACGGGGCGCAGCGAGAGTAGTACCTGGTTTGTGCGGAAAGACGGGAGCCGGTTCTTTGGGAACGATGTGCTCACCACGATTCGCGACGAGAGAGGCTATGTAGGCGGCTTCAGCGAGATCATTCGAGACGTCACGGATCGCAAAGCGCTCGAGGAGGCATTGTTCGCAGAAAAGGAACGCGCTCAGGTCACACTCAACTCGATCGGTGACGCCGTCCTCAGCACCGACCTGTCGAGCAAGGTCACCTATCTCAATCTGGTCGCCGAACGCATGACGGGATGGTCCTGCGCAGAGGCAGTCGGCCGGCCCCTCGCCGAAGTGTTCAACATAATCGACGGAGAGACACGTGAAACCGCTCAGAGTCGCATGGAGTTAGCCGTCCGGCTGAGCAAAACTGTGAACCTGCCATCGAACCGCATTCTGGTCCGGCGTGATGGGTTCGAGTCACCCATCGCGGATTCCGCGGCCCCCATCCACGATCGAGGAGGGCAGACTACCGGTGCAGTGATCGTGTTCCGTGACGTGAGTGTGGAACGGGCGATGTCCCTCCAACTGTCTCATCTGGCGCAGTACGACGTGCTCACCGAGTTACCGAACCGAACGCTCCTCAACGACCGGCTGACCCAGGCGATTGCGTCGGCCCGGCGCCACGGCACCGGCCTCGCCGTGCTGTTCGTAGACCTCGATCGGTTCAAACACATCAACGACTCCTTCGGACACGCGACGGGAGACGCCCTGCTCCAGTCGGTGGCGCGTCGGCTGCTGGCGTGTGTCCGCATCTCGGACACGGTCAGCCGCCTGGGTGGGGACGAATTTGTGATCGTGCTTTCGGAACTCGGTGAGGTACAAGACGCAGCCATCACGGCGAGCAAAGTGCTCACGATGCTAGCGGCGCCACATAGCGTTGGCCAGCACGACCTCGATGTCACAGTGAGTGTTGGCGTCAGCGCCTTTCCTTATGACGGTCAGGATGCCGAGACCCTGATCAAGAGTGCGGATATCGCGATGTATCACGCCAAGGAAAATGGGCGCAACAATTACCAGTTCTTTGAGAAGGACATGAACGTTCGGGCTGTCGAGCTGCAAGCCCTCGAAGGCAGCCTGCGGCACGCCCTGGAGCGACAGGAGTTTATGTTGCATTACCAGCCGAAGGTCAATCTTGAGACTGGTGCGATTACCGGCGCCGAAGCGCTGGTACGCTGGCTGCATCCAGATCGAGGACTGGTCCCTCCTGCGCAGTTTGTGCCCATCGCGGAAGACACTGGCCTGATTCTGCCGATCGGCCAGTGGATCCTACGCGAAGCATGCAGGCAGGCCCGAGCATGGCTGGATGCCGGGCTGGGGCCGATGCCTGTGGCGGTCAACATCTCCACGGTAGAGTTCCGAAGCAAGCACTTTCTCGAAGGCATTCGCGCGATCCTGATGGAGACTGGTTTGGAGCCACCCTTTCTCGAACTCGAACTGACCGAAAGCGTCCTCATGCAGCACCCCGAATCCACTGCGTCCGTGCTTCGCGCACTCAAGTCCATTGGAGTGCGGCTTGCGGTTGATGACTTCGGTACCGGCTATTCCAGCTTAAGCTATCTGAGGCGGTTTCCGATTGACGTCCTGAAACTCGACCGGTCATTTCTTCACGATATTGCCTGCCCGGAAACAAAAGATGCCGCAATCGTGAACGCCGTAATCACCATGGGCAAGAGCCTAAAGCATCGAGTCATTGCGGAGGGTGTGGAAACAGAAGAGCAGCTCACATTCCTGCAGGCCCATCGCTGTGACGAGGGACAAGGCTTCTATTTCAGTCCGCCTGTGGCGGCCGAGCAGTTCGCCGAATTGCTTGCAGGGGGTACTTCATCCGGGGCGGTCCGCCACGTAAACGCCGGCCGATCCCAGTCGCTACTTCGCCAAACAAGCTGAGCTGGCCGTTCAAGGGAATGGTGAAGCGCCGGAGAGCCGGGGGATGCGCTGACGGCGCTCACGACCGCCCGCCTAGCAGCGAGGCCGGCCGTATCCCGCCGCAAAAACCCTAATGTTCAAGCGCCGCCATCTCACTCATCTGCGTGAGACGCGCTTGCTCATTGCGGGTGCCACGAGCGACGACGCTATAGCGGCTTGACGGCCAGCTCAAGTCATCGCAGCACGCGAGTCGCCAATCGCGGGCCGGCCGCTAGACGTCAAGAGGTCATGCACACGGATAGTCTGGATCGGTTCAACAGATTCCGGATGAATCTTCTATACACCCGAGCTTCGATCGAGAAGACTGTCGCTCCGGCTGCCACCCCGCCGGGCCCGCGCAAGATCTCGCCTCACCCGGTGTCCCGCGAACGCGCGCGGGCCGGGCGGACTGCCCGGGCCGGCCGAGCAGCATGCAACAACAAGGGAGGTTCGATGAACATGGCTATCCAGAACGGCGTTCGGGTCCTGGCGCGACGCGCGATCGGGGCATCCGCGTTGCTTTGCACCATGGCCGGCGCGCAGTCGCTCGGCGACGTGCGTCCATCGCCAGAGCCCTTGGTGCTGAAGCAGCAGGGCAGCTTCTTCGTCGGCGGCCGGCAGATGTTCAGCAACGCCGCCGGCTGGGACCTGATCGGCCTGCTCGGGCAGTTCTCATCCGGCGACGTGACGGTCGACCAGATGTACGTGCAGTTCCAGATCCCGCAGCAGCACCGCCGCCACGTGCCGATCGTCTTCGTGCACGGTTGCTGCCTGAGCTCTAAGACCTGGGAAACGACGCCCGACGGCCGCATGGGCTGGTATGAATACTTCACGCGCCGCGGCTTTCCGACCTACCTGGGCGAGCAGTCCGGGCGCGCGCGCTCCGGATTCAACGGCACGATCTACAACGACGTGAAGGAAGGGCTGCAGCCGCTCACCGCGCAGCCACCGGTGCTGCTGGGCACCGCGCAGTTCGCCTGGAGCGTGTTCCGCTTCGGACCGAGCTTCGGCGCGGTCTGGCCCGACGAGCAGTTCCCGATGGATCACGTCGGCCAGCTCTACAAGCAGGTCATACCGGACATGATCCTGACCGAGGTGCCGAGCCTGACGGCGGAGTTCGTCAACCCGCTGACCAACAACCCGACCGTCGCCAACATGGCCTCGCTGGCGCGCGACCTGAACGGCGCCATACTGGTCGGCCATTCGCAATCGAGCGTGTTTCCGACGCAGGCGGTGCTGAAGGGCCTGCCCGGCATCCGCGGCATCATCCAGCTCGAGACCGGCTGCTTCGCGAACCTGACGCCCGACGAGGTGGCCACGATGACGAAGGTGCCGATGCTTGTCGTCGTCGGCGACCACTTCGCCGCGCCGCAGCCCACGCCAGACTGCGTGACGGAGATGACCGAGATCAACGCCGCCGGGGGCGACATGAGCTTTATCGCGCTGCCGAGCGCCGGCCTGCACGGCAACAGCCACATGTTCATGCAGGACCGCAACAACCTGAGGGTCGCCGACGTGATCATCAAGTGGATCGACGAGCACGTCGCCGACGCCGCCGAACAAAACGACGAATGACAGGGGAGGGCTGGCCCGCCGGGGTCCCGCCCCCGGCGGGGTTCGGCAGGTTCAACATCGATCGAAGCAAGGAGCGACAGACGCGATCTTGTACGAGAATGGGCTAGTCAGGCAACCTGACGGCACTCGAGCCGTATCGCCCGCTGTTCATCGGTGCAGCGCTGGCCGCATTGATCCTGGCCTGGCGCCGGATCTGGCGGGCCGCGGTGGCCTGCGCGCCGGGCGAAGTCTGCGCGGTGCCGCAGGTCAGTCGTATCTACAAACCGCTGTTCACTGTCGTGCCGCTGTTCGTTCTGATCGCGGTCGTATTTCCGTACACCACCCCCTGGTTCTACTAAGAGGAAAATAGCGTGCACAAGATGCTCATTTCCGCCGTCGCGATCGTGCTGACTGCTCCGGCCTGGGCGGCGTCTCAGACCGTTACGCTGTCCGTACCGACGATGAACTGCCCGGTATGTCCGATCACGGTGAAGAAGGCGCTCACCAAGGTCCCTGGTGTAAGTCAAGTCGAAGTGAGGCTGAAAAACCGACTGGCGATTGTCACCTACGACGATGCCAGGACCAGCGTCGAGGCGCTGACGCACGCCACGAAGAATGCGGGCTATCCGTCCGCGCCATCGGAGAACTCGAAGTGACTGCCGTGGTTGCCGAGTCGACACTGACTTGCCCGGAATGCGGCCACATCAAAACCCAGACCATGCCGGTCGACGCCTGCCGGTGGTTGTACGAGTGCGACCACTGCCGCACGGTTCTCAGGCCCAAGCCAGGCGACTGCTGTGTTTACTGCTCCTATGGCTCGGTGCCATGCCCGCCCGTTCAGGCGCACGGCGAGCACGGCGACTACTCCCGCTGATCTGGTTCGACTGTCGCAGCCAATAGATCGGGGGCTGCCCGATTTTGCGGTAACTCGGGCCGCGTGCGCAGGTGGGCATCCCCACGGATATCAGCTGCGAAATCGTCCCCGTAGATCTCGCGAAGCGTGTCAATCCGCGTGTTCCCGTTTTTCTAGCGCGTTTGGCCGTCGTTGTGTTGTTGTGTTGTTATCGCGATGCCGATAGATTTCGCGCGGCATGACCTTGACCGTCGCGGAACGGGCGCGGGCGCCCACCATCGGTTTCAGGTAAGGGCTGCCGTGGTACTTCGATCCGTAGGCGTCGTCGATGAGATCGTTGATCGACCCGTTGACCGGTTCGAAGGCAACTTCCTTCGTCATGGCGGCGGCCGTGATCCGCCCCGCCTTCTGCCGTATCGCGGCCTGGTACCAACGAGAGTTCTGCCCGTTGTACGCGCGCACGTAGAGGGCGTCGTCGACCGCAACGGACCAAATCCACGTGGGCGTGCCGTACGTCAGGCCGTCCTCACGGAAGGGTGAGATGTGCAGGTCATCGGCTTCAGCAATCTTGCGCAGTTCGTCTTTGGGCCATGCGGTCATATTGCACCTCCGTGAACGCCTCGCTTCGTGATGTGACTTCAGGGACGCAGCAGTGCCTTAATCGCACGGCGTTCGTCCATCGCGCGGTAACCCTCGGCCACCTGATCCAGAGGGAGAGTCAGGTCAAACACCTTGCCGGGATGGATCTTCCTCTTCCACACCAGATCGATCAGTTCGGGCAGGAAGCGGCGCACCGGAGCGGGACCGCCGTGGAGGTGTACGTGAGCGAAGAACAGCTTCTCGCCGTCGATCTGGACACCGTGCGGGACGCCGACGTAGCCCACTGACCCGCCAGGACGAGTTGAACGGATCGCCTGCATCATCGACTCCTGCGTGCCGACGCACTCCAGCACCGAATCAGCACCGATCCCACTGGTCAGCTCCCTGATGCGGGCCACGCCCTCATCGCCGCGTTCGGTCACGATGTCGGCTGCGCCGAATTCGCGGGCAAGCTTCTGCCGCGATCCGTGGAGGCTCATCGCGATGATCCGCTCGGCGCCCATCTGCTTCGCTGAGAGCACACCGAGCAGGCCGACCGCGCCATCGCCGACAACAACTACCGTCGAGCCCGGCTTCACATTGGCCGCGGTAGCAGCGAACCAGCCTGTGCCCATAACATCGGAAAGCGCCAACAGGCTCGGGATCATGTCGCCAGATGGAACATCCGGGGTGGGCACTAAAGTGCCGTCGGCCAGGGGCACGCGCAGCAGGGGAGCTTGCGCAGTACTAATGAATTCGGCGCGCTGGCAAGACGTCTGGTAGCCAACATGGCAGTGGGGACAGGTGTTGTCGGAGGCAAAGAACGAGCCAATCACAAACTGGCCGGGCCGGATGGAGGTGACTGCGCTTCCCACCTCCTCAACGATGCCGCAGTACTCGTGCCCCATTGGAGTCGGCTCCGAGATCGGGTTGATTCCGCGGTATGGCCACAGGTCCGACCCGCACACGCACGTGGCGGACACCCGAATAATGGCATCCGTCGGCCTGATGATCTTCGGGGCATCGCGCTCCTCGAAACGCAGGTCCCTCGGTCCGTAAAGAACTGCTCCTCGCATGATTTGCCTCGCCTTCTTCAGCGCATGATGAAGCCGCCGTCCACCGAGATGGACTGACCGGTCACGTAGCTTGCGGCATCGCTGCAAAGCCATAGAACAGCACTTGCAATCTCCTCAGGGCGGCCAACTCGTCCCATCGGGATGATTTTCTGCATTGCCTTGAGTGCTTCAGCCTGACCTGCCGCGACCATCTGGTCAGACATCGGCGTTTGGATCAGGCCCGGACATATGGCATTGATGCGGATGCCTCGCGCGGCGTATTCGAGAGCCGCGCTCTTGGTGAACCCAAGTACTCCGTGCTTGGCGGCGTGATAGATTCCACGCTCGGCACCTCCGACAAGACCCCCGAGCGAAGAGCAGTTGACGATGGTGCCACTTCCTTGCTTGCGCATCTGTTGCAGCTCGAACTTCATGCAACTCCATACCCCGCGGAGATTGATCCCCATCACCCGGTCGTAATCTTCGGCGGTGGTATCGGCGGTCTCTGCGAGCACATTTTGAACGCCGGCATTGTTGTAGGCCGCATCGAGCCGCCCGAAAGTCGTGACAGTCTGATGAACCATGGCCTTCACCTGGGCGTCATCTGCGACGTCACAAGGAATAGCCAACGCCCTATGCCCCTGTGCTTGCAGCGCCTCGGCTGCCGAACGCACCGACGTTTCGTTCCAGTCCGCCAGAACCACTGAAGCGCCTGATTCAGCAAAAGCCTTCACTGTCGCGAGGCCCAGTCCCGATCCGGCACCCGTGACGAGTGCCACTTTGCCCTCGAACAAGATATCGCGCTTTCCAGCAGTCCTATTGCTGCTCATAAGGCCTCCCGTACTGCTCATCGCTCACTTTCTCCATCCAGTCCACGACTTTGCCGTTGAGCGCTTCCTGGATGGCGATATGCGTAATCGCCGTGTTCGGCTTGGCGCCATGCCAATGCTTCTCCCCGGGCGGGGTCCAGATCACGTCGCCGGGGCGGATCTCCCGGATCGGGCCGCCCCAGCTCTGGATCAGCCCGCAACCTGACGTCACGATCAAGGTCTGGCCCAGCGGGTGCGTGTGCCACGCGCTCCGTGCGCCAGGCTCGAACGTGACACAGCCACAAGACATGCGCGCGGGCGAGGGTGCGTCGAACAGAGGCTCGATGCGCACGCTGCCGGTGAAATACTCTGCCGGGCCCTTTCGGGAAGGCCGTGAACCGTTTCGTCGGATCTCCATTTGAAGAAGCCTCTCTTTCGCTAGCGGGTACGTTTCTCGAAGACCTCCTTGGCGACGGGAAGTGCCGAGAAGGCGTTGGGCCAGCCCGCGTAGAAGGCCAAGTGCGTGATGACCTCCACGGCTTGCGCCTGGGTCAGACCGTTATCCATCGCCCGGTTAAGGTGGTACGGGATCTGTGCGACTTGACCCGAAGCAATCAGGGCACTGACCGTCACCAAGCTCCGATCCCGCGGTGCCAGACCTGGACGCAGCCACAGGTCGTGGAACAGGACATCGGTTGTGTACTGCACTAGCCCGGGCGCCACGGCACCGAACTGCTCCTGAACGCGCACGGCCCGTTGCGTCTCCGCGGCCTCGTCGATCGCAAGAAGCGGAGGCGAGGCCGGGGGCAGTTGGTCTGATCCGATGCCACGTTTGCCAAAGACGTCTTTCGCGATCGCCACGGCCGACATGGCATTCGCCCAGCCAGAGTAGAACGCGAGATGAGTGATGAGCTCGGACATCTCGCCCGGTTTGACACCGTCGTCGAGCGCCAGGTCGAAGTGCCGGGGCATCTCAGCCGTCAGGCCGCGTGCGATCAACGCCGCCACAGTAACGAGGCCGCGGTCTCGCCGCGAAAGACCTGGACGTTTCCAGAGCTCGGCAACCGGGCCTTGCGCATATTTTTCAATAGCCGGCGCGACGCTTCGAACATCATCGGGCGTTAGCGTCGCCGGAAGGGCTCCGTATTGTGGGGTGATCATCACGTCGGTCCCTCAATATTGATGCGCATCGAGAGGCAGGACCGCCGTCGCAACGGAAACGATTGCCATGATCGGCATCACCGCCGACCGTGCGAAGTCGGCGGGCGCGGCCTGGAAGGTGGTGGACGACATGATCGCAATGTACTGACGGGCCGGCCATCGAACTAGGTGGCAAAATCCGCATGGACATATGAATGGAGATCATGAATGCAGCGCGAGAACTTCAACGATCTGCTTGCATTCCTGGCGGTCGCGCGCGAGCGCAGCTTTACCAAGGCAGCCGCAAAGCTCGGGGTTTCGCAATCGGCGCTGAGCCACACGGTTCGAGGGCTCGAGGAGCGACTCGGCCTCCGGCTGCTGACGAGGACCACGCGCAGCGTCTCGCCGACGGAGGCCGGCGAACGCGTGCTGACCAACGTCGGCCACCGCTTCGACGAGATCGAGGCGGAGCTGGAAGCTTTGAGCGAGCTTCGGGAGAAGCCCGCCGGCACGATCCGCATCACGGCCACCGACTATGCGGCCGACACGATTCTCTGCCCGAGGCTGGCGAAATTCCTGCCGAGGTATCCCGACATCAAGGTCGAGATCGCCATCGACTATGGCCTGACGGACATCGTCGCCCAGCGCTATGACGCCGGGGTTCGAAACGGCGAGCAGGTGTCCAAGGGCATGATCGCGGTGCGCATCGGCCCGGACATGCGCATGGCGGTGGTGGGGACACCCTCGTACTTTGCGAAACGGCCGCCACCGCGCAAGCCGCAGGACCTGACCGAGCACAAGTGCATCAATCTGCGTTTGCCGACGTACGGCGGGTTGTACGCGTGGGAGTTTCAACGCGGCAGCCGCGAGCTGAACGTGCGGGTCGACGGCCAGCTCGTCTTCAACGGGACGTTCCAGATGCTCAATGCGGCGTTGGACGGACTCGGTTTGGCCTACGTCCCGGAGGACCTGGTCCAGCCCCACGTGGCCCGTGGGCGTCTCACGCGAGTGCTCGAGGATTGGTGTCCTCCGTTTCCAGGCCTCCACCTCTATTACCCAAGCCGCCGCCAGAACTCGCCGGCGTTTGCCCTGCTTGTCGATGCGCTGCGCCACAGGGACTGACGCGGCTCACTTCAAGCCTAAAGAACTAAAGAACTCCGGCAATGCAGATCATCGAGGCATGCACGCACCTGCACTGACCGGTCGCGGGATCGTACGAAGGGGCGCCGCCCTGTGGAAGGGGGAAACGCGTCTGCACTCACGAGGCGCCGGTGGAGAAGGCCGCTTGAGCCACGCGATGCGTCCGTCCGCCTCCTCTGGCCCGCCGTTCAGCGAAGGGCTACCGGCCAGAGAGTCGCATCATGCCTCTCGCGAGAAAACACAGCCCCGGCGGGTAACCCGCCGGGGCCGTGAACACAGTGGCGATGATCGCTGCCGGGCGTCCGGCACCGGTCTTCTAGTTCTGCTCACCCGGTGGCGTCCGGCTGTCCTCGAACGGCCACACACGGTGTTCAAACTTCAGCATGAGCACGCCATTGTCCTGGCAAGTTGTCCACAGCGTCCCGCGCGCTGCGTCAAGGTGAACCTGGGCGTTGCACCAGTCTGGCCCACCGGCGCGCCACTGCCCGGTGGTGACGTGGTTGGAGCCAGGGCTCGGCGTTGTCGTGCCGGCCGGGTTGAAGTAGGCGACTTCCTTCGCGTGGCGCGGATTGCGGATGTCGAAAACGCGGATCCCGGAGTTGAAGTAGCCGCAGGCGAGCGTCGTCGCGTTGTCCTTATTGTCCACGCTGCAGTAGTGGCTGCCGTAAGTGAAGATCGCCAAGCCCACCAAGTCGGGTAGGACCTTGGCACAGTTGGCGGGATCGTGCACCTCGAGACCCAGCCGCGATACGACCTTCGGCTTTGTCTCATCGCTGATGTCGATGATGCGCGCCAAGGGAAACGGCGTCAGACCGGCAGCGCATGCCGCTTGCAGCTGCGTCGCACTGGTGATGCTGCCGGAACCACCCTCATCGACGAAGATGATGTAGGGCTTGCCACGGATCTTTACCGGGATCGTATGCTGTGCCGCGGAGCCGTCTTTCCAAAGCACCGAGCTGATCAACTTGACTTGCGGATTCGCTCTGCGCGATTGAATGTCACTCAAGTCATAAATCAGCAGCCCATTGGTCGGCTCCACGGCAGGGTCCGTCAGAGAGGCCAAGCTCGCGGGAAATCCAATCGACACCATATATCCACGATTGCCGTCGTCACTGATCGACAGACCGTGCGACGCCCCGTTGTATCCCGCGACACCTTGTTGGAATGGTGTGAGCCATACCGTGATCAATTTTGGCGCGGTTGGATCCGCCGTATCTACTGCGTAGTAGAGATGTTGAACGGGACTGCCGCCGTAGTACGTTAACCCGTCCGGTGCCCAGCTGCCCTCGTGGCCAATCACAGGCGCGATATCGCCGCCATCGGTGCCCGTGCCGACCGCGACCGACGCTAGTAGCTGCGGCTCCCGGCAGTCGCCCGACAAATCGTATATGTCGACCTCGGGGCCGCCTGCGCCGTTGTGGGCGTTGTCCGCAGCCAGCAACTGCCGCTGCGCGTTGACCTTCAGCGATTCCCAGGGATCGAGCATCGAGATGCTCGTGAGGTAACCGGCTGGGGTCGGGTGGTCAGCATTCGTGAGGTCGATGGTGGGCACACCCAGGTGTGTCCGATTGGCAGTGGTGAATGCGGTGCCGTGGTAGCCGCAGGTATGGCCCATTCGGTCCTTGAATTCGGCCGACTGCCAGTTCGCTCCGTCGCCCCGGCTCTGGCCAACGAGCTTGAGGTTGCAGTTAAAGCCCTGGAAGCCGGTCGCCCGCAAGGACGCCGGCACTTGGCCCTGCAGTGCGGTCTCGGGGTGATCCTCGGGGCCGCACACGGCTTTGGTTACGGTGAGAGGAACCTTGCCCTCATCGTCGCCTTGATCGTCATCCGATTCGCGTCCGAAGGCAGCGCCGCTCGACAACGCAACACAGGAAAGCGCGGCCACGGTAAATGCCGCCCATCTGCCGAACCGATCGACTGGCCATACGGTCTTCATAGACTCCCCCTTTGAAATGGATCTGAGCCCAGCGGCTTTAGAACTACCGGCATTCATGAGATATCTCCCTTTTAATTCGGCTGAGGACCGGTTTCGACTTAGCGCATCCCATCCTCGCATCAATCTCCGCCGCCGTCCTTGCCCGGCAGGCGCAGGCCGTGTTCGAGCAGCTTGGAGATCACGCCCGCGATCTCGAGGTTGTTCTTCTCCAGCATCATCATGTGCCCGTTCCCGTGGATCCCGACGCTCTCCAGCCGCAGTTGCGTATTCGGGACGCCAGCCTGGGTGAGGAACTTCGACGTGCAGTGGTCATACGTCGCCCGGAACGACGCCTCGCTCGTGAGGATCACGATCGGAACGCCGCTGAGCCGCGGCAGCGTGTGCGCCGGCTCGGCTTGCAGGAAGCAGCGGACCAGGTTCGGGCCGTCGGCAACCGGCTGCTGCACCGCCGTGAGCTGCGAGGGGTCCGTCACCGCCGGCGAGAAGGTCAGTGGGAACCGAGTGATCCCATAGGGGCGGCCGAGGGCGCCATTGCTGAACCAGTTGGGTGCCCCGAGGAAGTTCACTTCATAGAAGGGAGGCCCGTTCGGCTCGACGGCGATGATTCCCTTCACCAGATCCGGCCGGGCGTCCGCCGCCTCCCACCCATGAGGTCCCGACTGGGAATGGGTGATGAGGAAAGCCGGCCCGATCTTCTCCAGCAGCGCCACCAGCGCTCGACTGGTCGTTTGCTCCTGCATCGTGGCGTTCATGCCGGACCACTGCGAGGCGAAGAACTGATCGAAGGCGTAATCGCCCGGAAGACCGGTTCCCGGCCACTGGGTGTGCAAGTGCGCCTGCGGCCACTGATTGGCCCGCTCCGGCGCCGTGAACAGGTCCTCGATACTCTGCAGATTCGGCACGCCTCTCGGGCCGTAAACCGCAGTGATGTACGGCGACTTGCCGCGCCCCGGCTGATCCACGACGTACACCGGGAAGCCGTGGCTCAGCAGGTAATCCGCCCAGCCCGAGCGGTTGTCGGGCGTGCCGGTGAAGCTCGTTCCCAACTGGCCGCCCCCGTGCACCAGCACGACTGGGTACGCACCCTTGTTCCGCTCTTTCGGGATCTGGTACCGGACGTACATCTGTCCCGACATGAACGTCGGATTGACTGGATCGTTATAGGCGCCGCCAACGAAGAAGACGCCCTGCTCGGCGATCTCGACATTCCCGATTGACCGCTCGGTCTCGG
>WNFS01003795.1_pt1 | contig 15697 bp, 18 predicted proteins | sample 5400141 | NCBI WGS metagenome assembly WNFS01 (sample SAMN13153358, study PRJNA577476) | soil metagenome | isolation source: 60 cm saprolite under Madrone tree | place: USA:California | collected 2016-06-14
TATCAAAAGGCAGTCGAATTTCGAGTGATGACAAAATTTATCGTTGCTCGGGAAAATCCACCACTTCATATATTCGATAGTGAAACGTTGACTAGAGTCACAGCATTTCCATTTCGTGCAAATTTTATTGAAGCCAGTGAAGATATAAATACGTTTTCTAAGCAAATTTCGAAAAAGCAATTTCCAAGTTACTATCGTCATGAAATTGAAACGAAAGGATTATTTTCAACAATTGTGCTAAATTTATCTCACAACCATTCAACTGGGAATGTAATATTTGAGATCCCTCCTATACCTAAGACCATAGAAATCTACAACAAGTATTATTTTAATTCCTCTGCTGATGCCTATCAAGGGTTTAAACAAAATGTTAGCGTTAAACTAGGTTCAAAGTTAACTTTAAAAAATCTCGACCGAAAGATTAATTCATTTACTTTTGATTACAAAATTTCTGGGCTGAAATGTTAAATTCGAAAATGTTTTCTTGAAGAGCATAAATGCAATTTGATCTGTAACGATAAACGCACTTCAGAAGATACAGTAATACACATACTTCAGAATTTTAAAAGTCTAGCAAAAGGCAAATCAAAACCAAGACAGATGACTCTGTCGGAGATGGGGATAGGAAAAAGTAAAAAGCAATCCCGAAAAAGCTATTCACCAATTGTATTTTTTAAAGATTTAAAATTTAACAAATAAATTTTGAACAGTATAATAAAGATGACAAACTATAAAGTTGATTCGTGGAATTCAGAGATATACCTTTCAATGTTTAACCTGGGTATTGACATCACCCCAAATCTGCGCGAAGAAATTGAATATACCCTTGACTATTTGGAAGAAATGGGATATTATGTGTTTTCTCCTACTACCACAATGGATCCCGATAAATTACATCTCGAATACAATCAGTGTATTGAATCAACAACTGCACAAAAGCCTGTAGAAATGAATGCTGGGAAAAAATCTAGCGAACATCCAAATTGCACATTGTTTAATTTCAAAAATAATTTCAACAAGAAAATTGCAATTGTTGGTATAGTCGAAAGACATACATCAACATTTACTAACACGGTAAAAACAGTATTTCGCGATCCTACCAAAATCTTGACAATGTTTGCAGACAAGGTGCTAGACTGTGATCTCACACGACACTTGGAAACGGCAGAATATTTTCCACTCAACAAATTAGTCCGGGCCAGAGCACAATCATGTAACTTCTGTTCCCAGTCACTTAAAAGCCAAGGAATCGAAATCACTAAAAAGGATTTATGTGAACATGTATTTGAAATTTGTAACTTGGACGGCACAAAAGAACAACTTAAAACAGACGCTGAATTGGACCAGTTTTTAGATTCTCAACAGAAATCGAGCCATATTGCGATTATTGTGGGATCCATGTTTGGGATAACATCGTGGAAAACACAATTTAAATTTTCTTTATCCGCCGACAAATTATACATCCTATCTGAAGACGTACACGACAGAATGCTTGCAGCGAGAATTCAAGAGAAACGAAGGAAAAAGATTCGAGAGATTGACGAGGAACAGTTTTCAGAATAAAGAATGTTTTTAAAATTTACAGCGATATTTAGTTTTGTTGTAATTATGTCGTATGCGTATAGGCAAACGTTGGTTGCAATTATAACTGAAACAATATTAAAACTTATTAACCCCGATGCTATTATACAAACGCTTATAAAACATTTACCGGAAAGTATTACTAAAGGTTTACACTCGGATGTAGCTCTTTCATATTTTGTAAAATTACTTACTAATAATAAAGGTGATGGTGAAACGTAAGTGTCGAACTATTACAAGTTCTTGTGCTCCCAAAGTTGTAATCTGTACAACTAAAAAAAGAAGACGTAAGTCCAAACGCAAATCTCAGAAAAGACCAATTAGAAGAAGATCGGTAAAACGTAAAAGTAAACGACGAAGTTAAATAAAGGATGGAAGTGAAAGAAATTCTGATTGGAAATAATTTACTTTTTGGAATTGTTTCCTCATTTACTTTTTTTGTGGCCAACCTGTATTCAGATATGAAACTCTTGCACATAATTTTGGGTTTGATTTTGTATATAGTTGTTCAGGTAGGTTTTAGTTATGTAATGATACAAAATCCAAATATTATAGAATCTGTATATAAAAAAGCAAACGAAATGTATAAATATCTTCAACCAACGGTTGTGTAATTTTTTAATAAAGCAATGAGATTAAATGGTATTGTAAATTTTATTCATCAGATAGATAAACTAGATGCTAGGGAAATATCGAAAAGATTAGGTAAACTGCAGTCTGATAAGATTGGTACCAAATTTGAAAAGCATATAGGAGATAACATTTTTAATAACCTCTCTGCAGAAGAAATAAAATTAGCCCACAAACATCTGACCAGAGGTGATATAGAATCAGCCGTTAAAGTTTTGAGTTCGGGAAAAGATATTGAAACATTAGCTAAACATCTCGGAGTATCTACGGAGTTGATAAGAACTGAATTTAACACGGCAATAACCAAAGTGCCTCAACTTAAGAAAGATTTTTTAAAAATTCGTGTTCAAGAATTAAACAGGTTAGAAGTTAGCTCAAAAACAAAACAAATATTAAACTCAAATAACGGCAATGATTTTATTCATTTACTAAATGATCATGATTTTATAACAAATTTTTACAAACATTTTAAACCAACTTCGAAAACCATCAGTTCAAAAATCACACTAGGAGGAGTTTTGTCATTAACAGCAGTAGCTGCTGGGGGTACAGGATTTTTGGTAACAGCAAACAAGTATCGAAACGATAACACGGGATGTTTTTTAATTTCAAACTCAACTGGACTTACGTGCAAATTACAAACTAGATCGTGCTTGTACCCAACCGCAGGTTATCGTTGTACTAACACAGATGTTAATCATTGCATCGACGATTCAGTGACCGAATGTAAAAATTGTTTTTGCAAAACCGACTTTAAACCAGAAGGCTTTGAGTGCACAGATGACCTGTACGTTGTGTGTAATGCACCTTCGTATGCCGAATCAATAGCAGAAGTTACCGAGGGAATATTTGAGAAAGCAGAGACGGCTGTGACTGCCACTTTTAATTTTTTATACAATCTATATAAATGGATACCAGTCGTTCTGTTAATTTTTGTTGTATATATAGCATATAAGATGTTTAAACCAGAAATAAAGTATGGCGATGGCGAATATGTTAAATTCACTAAATCTCAATAAGCCGATATCCGAAAAAGTGGATGATATCCCTACAGAAGAAAAAATTCTTGACAACACATCGGTGAAAAATATGTTACACGTGTGGGTGTACAAATTGTTAAATAACCTCGATGACGAAAACAGAGAAATGTTAAAATTTTTTGATTTACCGAAACAGCCTCAAACGGACCAGGATTATTTTAAATTAATAACATCACTAAAAATTATTGAACACTGCACATCGGCAGTTGAGTATTCCAGTATATGGTTATTAGTAATATCGGTTTTTCTAATGTGGTTTCTAAGGTTCTCGGGTAACTTTGTGGGAAAACATTTTATTACAAATCAATCAGAAGAGCAATGGTCAAACAAGATTGAAAAGAAACTTGAAGATTTAAACAAGAAAATTAACGATCCCATGTACATCAAAAAGATTAGATATAAATATTTGTCATTCCAAGTACAACAATGTTACGACAATATAAGAAAAAATCAACACATGGAACTGCCCGCAACTCATCCAGCATTTGCAATTGCTTCGGATGTACTCGGTGACGTGATGACTTTTATGCGAGATTTAATAAACGACTAGCAATATTGTTTCTCGTACCGCTGTTGTTCAATGAAGTCTAATTTTTGTAATATACTATCATCGTGACATTTCAGATAAGTATGAGTTGTTTTAGGATTTTTATGTCCCAGTCTTGCCATTGTATGATATATATCTGTTGTCGGAAACATTGCCCGACCACTCGCACGTCTGAGAGCGTGTGGCGCCGGGAATGGCCAATTAAATAAAAGTACTTTTTCTTGAAGTTCTTTAAATTTTCTTCGTAAGTGCCTAATAGTATAATTTAATACAACCTCCTCGTCTCTATGAACTCTGTCTATAATAGTTTCGTACACTTTCAGTTGAATAGGGTTTAATGCCGTGTACACCACCCGTAATCTACCACCTTTTCCAATTACTTTAGTCCTTCTGTTTGTGTACAACTCTTTGATATTTTTAAATGTCATATTTTTAACTTCATTCGTTTGTCTCTGCCCATTTTATTATTTTCATTAATCTATCATCTTGTAGTACTAATTCTTCGTTAGTTCTAATATCATCACTTGTATCTCGCGAAGTTACGGAGGGTAGTTTATAGGAAAATAATTTTTCGAGAATTCGTTTTATATTATTAACATAAGTCAAGTCTCTATTTTTATTGATCAGTTCTTTTATATATTCTTCACCAGTTTCCTTTAGTTCCAAAACTTTTAATCTTTCACATGCAAAATTAAGAAAAGGGTTTAACCATTCTCTATAAGAGCTTAACGTTTTTTTACTCAACGATTCATATTTCGATAGACTCTCCAAATATTTAACGCATTCCTCCTTTATCTGAGGAATCTGACCGGCTGTAATTGTACCATAAATATTCATTCCACTTTATTTAACATCAGTCGGTACTTAGGTTGGTGAATTGTACGGTATTCATCCCAATCTAATACTTTTTTGTTTACCATCTCAGAGACTTTGTTGTGCAGCTCATACATTAGTCTAGGTAACTCATTTGGGGTGGTAAATTTTTTAGTCAGTTGATCCCAGTGTTCAGAACAATATGTGCATGGAAGAAATGTACTTAGACCGGAAGACAGAAAGTCTTTGAAATAATTATAATTCTTTGGTTTCATAGCTATACTTTCTGCGACTAGATGCAAAAAAGCCCACACTAAACTGCCCCAGTACTCTGAGTCTCTGTTGACAAAATAAAATAATTGGTATATCGGTAACATTCGGTTATCAGGTTTTAAATTTAACTCTGGATAATATGAAGTAATATAACACAGCAAATCTTTAGCATTTAATCCCGGGTCCATAAACAGCTCCAACGGAAATTGGGTGCTGCAGTTGTATAGTTGATCAAATATGAAGATGACAAATTCTCTGCATCTTTTTGCAGCAAATATACTGTGTTTGTACACATCTTCTAAAATTATCCCATTCTGACCATCGCTTAAAACAATTGCCTCAGCAGTTGCCGCATTGCGAACACTGTTGAAACACAAAAACCATATAATATTTTTCACAATTTTATTTTTATCCACCGGCACGAAGTAGTCTGATTCCATTACCTTTGTAACAACATGATTTCTACAATAACGTTCAATAAATCGAAATAAATTTAATTTTAACGAGGTTTCTAGCATAAAATACCCTTCATCGACTAACGTTAAGATTTCTTGGCAAATGCACTTCGATTCAATTTTATTTTGTGATTTAATCTGTGAAACAATGGATACAAGTTTAGTTTGAATTGACTCCATAAACTTTATTACATTTTATAATATGTTCTCTATAAATTTGATATAACACTTTTTGACTGCAACACTCACATTCAATTTCGCTGTTTAACCATTTTTTCATTTTCTCACTCTCAAGATCTAAAGTCAAAAATGAAACATCAGGACTTCTACATGTTGGGCAGTTGTCTTTCGGTGTTTTCCGAAACAAATATTTCTTAATGCAATCAATGCAAAACATGTGATTACATTTTGTAGTAAACGGGAAAAGCGGGATTTCAAAACATATTCCACATTCTAAATCTTTATCTTGACCAACAAGACTTGATTTTGAAAGCATTCTATACTGTTTCATATAAGTTTGGATTTCTGAGGGTAAACTCGCAATATAATTTGGATCTGACTCAAATATATCTAAAGTTTCATCATCGGAGTCATCGATAGGTTCGTCGAACACTTGTTGAAGTAATGGTATAAAGGAGTAAATATCGGGGTAATGCCCCATATCTTTATTGAGAACAAAGAATGTGCAAAACGAATAAAGATTGCTCAAATGGATTGTGCGTTAACAATCTTTGCGTACCCGCATCCGAAAACTGTAACACTAAAAATGGTGCTTTATTTTTGACGTCTAATGGTTACTCCACATACTTTGAATGTACATGCAAGTACCCAGAATACTTTTCAGGCCCAACTTGCGATGACATGAATCCAATTGTTTGTGTTGGAGGAAAGTTTGAACACAACAAGATGCCATCCGCTGATTGCTGTACATGTGCATCTGGTCACCGAAAGATATTGACACGGTTACATAGAATACCATTGTGTTTAACGGAAAACGAAATTATTGTCTATCGAAACCTGAAGATTATCAACTAAATTTACTTTTAAATTTGCAACTTTTTGATAAAATATTAGTGGTATTTTGAAATAATGTTTCAACGAGAAGTAATGTTAATTTTGCTTTCAAATTCTTTTGTTGGTTGGAAAAAATACCGTAGAAATCAAGGTGCCTATAAAGATGTTGAATTTCATTTCTTTCCGATAACTCCTTGGCAACAAATTTTTTGATCATTTCTGTTCTTATTTTGCGGTCACGTATTGTCGACGTAAGTAATTTAAAGTTTTCAAAATGTTCTGTTTCTTCAATTAATTTTGCAAACACTTGGTTAGAAGGAAAATCAGGGTACATCTTAGCTCCTAGTCTATGTCCGTAAACTAATAAATTTTCGTCAAAAGGTTTTCCTGTTAACCATCCAATTTGAAACTCGATCAAATTTGATGGTTTATCACTTAAAAATAAGTCGAATTCTTTTCTGTTTTTCGTCAATATATTTATATACTCAATTTGAATACTTGTATCTAGCAAACACTTGAGGTATTCAGATTCCGTCGATTCTCTCCCAATAAAATATTCAAACAACAACAAAAGGTGACAACAAATTGTAACGTCAATTCTAGTAGATTGTAGACACCTTATCATTTTGGGCCATTCGTCGGAAACTGAATATACTGGCATCCCTTTACCCGAAAACTCAGCCATCGTCACATCGTCAATGACAAATGAACAACCAGGTACGAGTGTATATTGAAGTTCCCTGTTTGGGACGCTGTATCCTTGCATTGATTTTCGTTGGATTTGAGTGAATAAAAAATGGATATTTTCATACACGTCTGACATGTCATCGCCAGTAAAGCCAATGTTTAAAAATGTTATTTCACCGTTCGGAAACAATTGTAAAACTATATTTGAATCTTCTGTTTTGAGATTGGTTAATATCATTTTAAAGAAACCGTAAAACGTGTAGCAATAATATTTCAGTAATCCTAAATGCGAATCTTGAATGCATGATTTACTAGAAAGCTCTTTAGGAAATTTTGAAACAATTTGTTTACATGTCTCCACGGATTTGATTAATGTCTGGACATCACCGTTGTATAAAAACGATATAATATCATTTTGGTGAAACAATTTCGGCACAACATATTGAGTGAGATATTCTAACGTGTAAGTATAATTTACACTAAATAAATCCGAGTCAAAATATTTGAGTTTAAAGTTACTTTTAGAACCAATCTGTATGATACATTCTTGTTGGTGATCAACAAAAACGTAACCGTTGTAAAGATGAGGTTGCAAAACAAATGTTGAATATTGGGTTGAGTATTTTGTTTTGTGTACCCCGTAAGTGTTGACAAACTTTGAAATTGAATCAAAAATAAAAACGCAATTTATATTTTCAAGGTGCGTTAGTAAACTCTTAAATACAAACAGACCACAACATCTTGATGACAAATAAATATATTTTACTACATCCTGATTGGCGTACAATAGTTTCAATAAATGTTGACAATCGATGAAAATTTTATGACTTAGTCTGCTACAAATACAGGTGTACTCTAAATATTCATGTTCCTTGTTGTCAAACTGAAATATATTCATTTAACTTTATTTTGATTCAATAAAGAATGCAGTATAGTTTTTACAACAATTTGAGTACTTTTAATAATCTACAGAGAAGTAAACCATTAAACATTTTACCTCTAACACCTCGAATAGAATATTTGAACAAAGCTGTTTCAGACAAAACATTGAAGAATGTCAAGTCTGTGATAATTAAAGAGTATATAAAAAAATTATTGAGACTGGGAATTGTTAACGGCACATATGACAAATTTTACCCAGACACCGAAGCCATGGATGTCGATGGTGAACCTCCAGCAAAGAGGCGAAGAAAATAAAGATGTCAATTGTATATAAACAAATGTTTTATAATACTTCTGTTCATGACGGACATGCAATCAAATTTGGTAAACCATTTAATGCAGTAGTTGCCAAGAAAAACACCGGCAGACATATTGTTGCTCCGGAGATTTATAATTCTTTTAAAATAAACTCAATATATTTAAACCATTTAGATGAAGATCGACTTCAAGAATTATTTACTGGCTTTGTATCTGCGAATGTTATCCTGCCGCGTCATGTTATATTACATTCTCACATGTCAAATCGAATTCAAGACCTAGAGACTGTGTTTACAAACTATGATGTTGAAATTTGGACGAAAGCTTGGGAAACAGTCAAATGGGAAAATAGATACAAAATAAAAAAACTCGAAAATATAGAAGAACCGGTACTATATTTTTTAATTCTTGAAAAGTGCCAAGAAAGAGAAAATATTCAAACAACAATTTCGTATATTGAAAATATTTGTGGCCAAGATGTTGTTTCTCGAAACTTAAATTTAATTCACGTTATTTATACAGAAATTTCCGAGATGCATATGGTACCTCCTAACCTGGTAGATAAAACTGAGTTGATTGTTCAAATGCCTAATATTGAATTTGATTTAATTAATGTAAACCGATTTTCTCTCTTTCAATATTGGACTCTAAAAAACATTGACTTGTTTTATTTATTCAAGTATGTTCGATATCATTTATTTGTCAAACAAACAACACCAGTTAAACCGTTACAAACAAGAATAGCCGCATTTTTGCTCATTAGACCTTTGTTCAAAGACGAAGTTCAGATTAACGATATTTTAAGGGCGTATGCGTATAACGAAACATATCAAAAATTTCTGATTAACAATCAACAAGTGTGTAATACAATAATAACAAATCTTAAACTCCAGCGAACTAATTTGTAAATATATCTGTAGTAATTTTGTAATAAATTTTTGAATCAAATTGTAGAACAGTATTTAATTAAGAAATCTTTATATTAACGACATTTGACACCAATAATTTACTTTCTTTGTTAGATAAACGACACAATAATTTTAGATAGTTTTCTTTTTATATTTTGAAATAATAATTCGGCGTTAATTTTGATCTCATACTTTACAAGAGCACAACGCAATATTTCAAACGACGTTTGGTGATGCTCCAAGCGATTGGGCAGACCTGTTTGTCCTCCGTTGGCAACGATCTCATTATAAATTTACGCTTGGTCTCGCAAAAATATAGCGGACGAGCTATTGGGTCCCAGTTTCACTAAAACTACCTTCGCGCTATCATACCATAAAAGAAGACGGTGAAGTATCTGGTGTCTGTTCTAACCACGAAATGAAATTAATTGGCGAAAAGTTGCTCAAAACGTGATCAGAAAGGTTATTCTACAGAGCCAATGGTATAAATGGGATGAATATATTAATATTCCAATATTCGGTCAAATTCCTAAAGTTGATTGAATATTCTCCCGTTTAATGTCACTGTTTTAACTGTAGTTGCTCCAAGGATGTGGAATTTGATAAAAATATTGAAACGCTTATTATAGTGCACGATTTCACCCAATCATTTAGCGACTAAATAGTGTGAGTTGTTTGGATAATGGTGAAGATTCTTCCTAGACTCAAAACACTAACGAATCCAGCCATCAGATCCTGTCTGTGGCTTAATTTTAGACTTAGGGTTTATGAAAAATACACTAATCAAGGCTTCTTCAAACAATTATTTTTTAACCTGATTATACTAGCGTTTGTTCGACTACTATTTGGAAACGATGAATTATTAAGATTAATACACTTCACCCGAGGTTGTATTGAAACAAACGAACACCCAACACAACGGCCTTCGACACTGAACATACACAATAAACCAGAATAGTTAAGAATTAATTCAGCAGCCGCACTTAAAGCGTGTCCTCAACGAACTGATCTGTAAATATTTCGTGTTCTTTCAATAAATAATTTTGTTTGACAATAAACTTAATTTTCGACTCTAATTTAGGAATATAATTTTTGTTGTCAATGTGTAACAATGATGTACACACAAAATAAAATATTTTTGCGTCCCTAGTTTGTCCGAGTCGATAAATTCGGTCTTCTGCTTGTAACAGTGTCGTTGGATTCCAATCAAGCTCAATGAAACAAATTGTATGAAATTGAACTAAATCAAGACCAACACTACCGACTCGATGTTGTAAAAGCAAATATCTCACATTATTACTCTGGCTAAAATAATCCAACAGTACCTTTCGTTGCTGTTTCCCAACCCTACCGTCAATTACCACCGTTTTGTTGGTTCCAAAATGCTTCACAAATGTATCCTTCACAGGTCTGTGTTTGTAAAAAATTATCACTTTATCGCTATAGTTAGTAAACCACTCATGGTATTCTCTAATTATCGCTTTACATTTAACAACACCACAATTTAATTCCCACGTTGCAAATGGTTCGTTTAGGTATTGAATTTCTTCATGCTCTAACAACGACACGGGTAAAAATTGGCGTACCTTGTCAAGTAGTAAATCCCCAATTTCATCCTTTTTAAATCTCTGTACCATATTCCCAGGTTTATATTCGGAGTTAATTTCGATTCCCATGTGTTCAAACAAACGGTATTGCGTGTAAAGGTCAGACAAATTAGCTTGCGAAAGTGGTGTTCCTGATAATAAAATTAAACGCTTGACTTTTGATAGTTTGTTGTAGATTAATGTAAACCGTTTTGTTTTATAATTTTTCAAATAATGGCATTCGTCACAAATGACACTTGGGAATTCGATGTTCGGAAGTGATGACACACTATCGTATGAGCATATAAATATATTTTGTTTTGTTGGTATAAAATTTCGTCGACGTTCTCCGTCCCAAACTAGAATGTTGTCTTTTTGTAAACTTGGATAAAACCAATTTAGTATCTGGTCTTTCCATTGGTAGGCCACAGACGCTGGAGTTATTATAAGTAGTGGCCAGTCATTTTTAAACGCATACGAAATACACAAAGCTTCCAGAGTTTTACCTAAACCCATTTCGTCTGCAATGTAAATTTTTCCTTCATGCTCTAGTCCACGTGCAATTGCTTCCTTTTGATATGGTTTAAGTGCATCGGCAATTTTGCGCGGTAATTTATCATGCATGCTTTGTTAGAGATAATAAAGAGTATAATGCCTTCGTCGTGTGGTTTTGGTTTTCTTGACTTTCTATCAATAGTATGCTATGTAATTCCGCTGATTGCATTTGTCTATCTTGCGGTTACTAAAAACTATTATATCATGAGTAAAATTAAATCTGAAAAACAAACAGCAATTGAAGTGGCTGATAATTTTGCTTCTGATTCGCAAGGAATGTGGATCATTGGAATAATCTGTGGTACACTGGTGTCTGGATTGTCGTCACGCCTGTTTAAACTATTTATAACACCTGAATACTAAATTGTAATTTTATTTTATAATTAAAAGAGGTTCAATTTCTTGAACAGAAATTTTAATATTATTTGGTGATAACAAATTTACTTCGGACATAATATTTACTATACTCTCGTTTAAAGGTTTTAAATTTTGTAGAATTGGCCTGGTTTTGCCTTCAATTATTGATACCACATGGTCTCTCCCTCCTCGAGACGATGGTGGGTGTTGAAAAGGAATAGAATTTATTATTGAAATTGCGTAGTAGATTACGTACAATCCGCAATCCACGGCATTTTGTTGCTGAGGACAATCGCTGCTGAAATAAAAATTCCAATCATTCGCAGGTACACCGCCGTTTGCTACAATATACAAGTAAGCAAATTTATATAGCAAGTTGAATTCTTTTCTGCGAATCTCAATTTGATTGGTAAGTTTTTTTCCTAAAGAATCAAGAATATATATATTCTGCCCTTTAATAACTCCGAGTACCCAATGTGATTGTGCGTTTGTATGCAATACTTTTAATATAATTTTGTTTGAAGGTATCACAGCTACTGATTGAATTATATTATTAACGTCATTTAGATACCAAGACGATAAATGATAATTGAAATTTTTAATTGACCCAACTATTGCATCTTCTATTATTGTTAAATACAAAGTCGATATTTTTGATTTCAACGAGATTATATCTTTTTGCTCTTCTATTTCAGAATCGTTTTCAGTTTCTTCGTTTTCAGTATGGTTTTCAGTACTGTTTTCAGTTTCTTCGTTTTCAGTATTGTTTTCAGTTTCTTCGTTTTCAGTATTGTTCTCAGTTTCTTCGTCTTCTGTCTCTTCACGTTTATACTTTTTATAATGCAGTTTCGGTTTAATTGTAGTGCCTACGTGAGTTAAAATATCACCTTCAACTTTTATAGCTGTAGATGGAAACTCCTTGTTTGTTTTAATAAACTTGTAAACTGCATTTTCTAATGTGTAGTATATCGATAAAATAATATTATCTACAGGCAAGTTCAACAAGTCTTTACCAGATAATTTCTTCATCTCACCATTGTAAACCAAGTGTATATTCTCATTATTGAAACGTGTTGAACATTTAAATAATTTTCTCATATCCTTAAAATCACTCAACTCATCTCTAACATTTTCCCATGTCATCTCAAACTCCTCTAGTGTTGTACAATCGCGTAACATTTGGAGACTTGTACGTAAATTAATTTGTCTCACGAAATTTTTTTCAATGTATTTTAAAAATTTTAAATAAATACTATCGTGATTTACAAAAACTTTCGACTTGAAGTACTTAAACACCACGTCAGAGTGAACAGCATGACACCTTACTTTGATATCAGGGAAATTATAAATTTTAAACAATTGGTCCAACAAACAACAGAGTTCTTCAGGTTTCTCAGATAACATTACAGCCAGAGGTAACTCAAATTTTTCGGAAGCTAGCGAAACAAAATTTACATTAAAATGTCCCATCTCAATATCTTCTGAGATGTAGAACGATACATCATCACGCAACATTAAACTTTCTGCTATTTTGTTGATATCTGGATGACTTAATATACATACAAATGTAGGACACAATTGAATATAATATATAACAAGATCTTGGTACGCTAATTCTAAAAGTGAAAATATTTCATCTCTCGAAGAGATAGATAAGCCCAGTTGTTTCATTCTATTTCTATGTTGAATTAAATCTTTCGACATCTTTGTTTACTCTCATTAAACAAGATGATAGGATGTGGAAGTATAATTTTTAAAATTAATACTTTACGAGATTCATTACACTGCTCAAAGTGTAATTGCCACAAAGTTGTTACTGTTGACGAGGGAAAATTTTGTGTACCGAAACAGAAATTAGAATGCAACCCTAGTTTTGGAAAATACATTTACACGCCAACAGGTTGGGAATGCGTACCTTTGTACAAAGATATATACGAAACAGATGGTACTGGTATTTGTTCGATCTATGACTATAAATATAACAATACACCAACTGCTAAAGTATCGATATATGAAAAACTAGAAGATGGTTTACCGAGATATCGATGCTCTCGCTGTCTCCACTTTCCTCAGTACCCTCACATGTGCTTAAAGGATTATTGTGGAAGTGGGTATTTTGAAAATGGTAAATGTATTTGTGGACCAATGACGTATAATACAAACGAGTCGTCTCCATGCTCAGAGAATGTATGGAGAGTGATTTCGGATAATGTTATTAAAGGAGAGGATGTCAGTATATTTTATAAAATTACAAATAAAGGCGATGGATAGTTTGAAAGCTTTTATAAAGAAAAATTCGAAACATGCAAAAACATTTTTTATTTATACAAGAATTGCCAATTACTATCAGGATAAACTTCGACTAATGGAAGAGTTGATGCCACTGGTGATGGGGAAATCAAATCTAATTATCGGCACTAAATTCGATAATCTCGACCCCGACCGTTTGCTGACAGTATACCTTGATACCCCTGAAATTAATCAAATGAACCAAAAAATTATTCGCGATTCACGAATGACATCCCATCCGTTTTATAACGAGAATATATTAATTCGTAAATATATTGGTGAAAATAAGTTGAAACAGATTTGCGCAGGCGAATATGACCAAATCAAGTCACTGGCAGACTTGAAAGTTTACATTTCAAAAGAGTTTAAATTACCAACTGTGTATTATATTACAATTGACACTAATATATCTCTCGAAGAAATTGAGATTACAAAAGATTTATTGTGTATTCTTGCCAGTATGCAAATATCATTCAAATGGTGTTTTATTGGTAAAATTCCTTCGATAAAAATAACAGAAGCAGGTCTAATGTTTAAAGCTTATCGCTTCTTGGAAAACCAATGGGATCTAACAATATCAAAACCTTGTTATATAACATTACTCTGCGATAATGATTCTCTCATTGAAATTGATCTATCCTCATCTGGAATGATGCAACAAAATGAGGACAAGTCAATGCAAATATATGGTTAATAAAGATAATGCTGCGTTGTTTATTAAACGATAAACAGTATGAAAACACATGTTCCGGTGCAAAACCATTTCGAACTGGTACACCATTTTGCGGACACCATCTTCGAGACATTTTCGGCGTTGATTTCAATTACACAAGAGACCAAATATTTCCAAACCTAAAAACTGAATGCTACGGACCCCTGCTAAGTTCAGCTCCTGAAATAGTTCACGCTAAAGATACAGTCATATTTCCCCATCGTACTTTGTTTGATATGGCTTGTAAAAATGTGGTGTCTGATTTACCTGTAAACACATGTACTTTAAATTACATTAAACGTATTTCGTGTGATACAAAAATAGCACCGTTGTACAAAACGTATATCAAAGAGGTTTTGCGAAATTGGTTAGAATACGAAATCGACGTCAATGATGTAGGACTAAGAAGACAAATAGAAGCAAATATATTGGAATGGAAAACTGATTTAACTGGTTACTCAAATAATGTTATCCTACCGGAACCGGACTATGTCTCTCAAATGATTGGTGGTAAAGATAAACAACTACCCATCAGCAGAAAACCTTTTTTTGTTCAATACCTGTCAATGCATATGATACCTGCAATAATGTCACACGAGCAATACGAGCACGTTGATTATATGCCCCAAACTTGTTTGTCGAATATTGTCTACTCACCAGCGGGATTTGTTTCCGAAAGAGATTTGGTACATAAAGATTATTTCATCTTAGCCGCGGAGTCTAAAAAACATGTAATAGATTTGTTAAAACATAGCCGAAAAACTGTTCAAAGTGACTATCAGACATTACAAAATATGGCAGATTTGGCTTCAAAAGCACACCCGTTTCCTGGAAAAAGTTTATTATGAAACGTTACATAGTGGTTGTACCTTATGAGGTACGTTGTATTGTACATGACTAAAATGTGTTTCATATGTATCTTTTATAATTTGTGAAAACAAACGTGGCGGAAATCCTCGTTTTAGAATAAAATTAATACACAGTTGTTTGTTTAGGTAGTTATCAATTTGTTGGGGATCAATGTGTTTTAAAATTGATTCCAGAAAAAGG
>WNFS01001909.1_pt1 | contig 15696 bp, 11 predicted proteins | sample 5400141 | NCBI WGS metagenome assembly WNFS01 (sample SAMN13153358, study PRJNA577476) | soil metagenome | isolation source: 60 cm saprolite under Madrone tree | place: USA:California | collected 2016-06-14
AAAACCCTGTGGGTCACCGAGGGGCCAAAGGCAAGCATCTTTTCTGTCAATGATGAAGGCCGAGTGCGGCTGGCGCGCTGGCTTTTCATAGGTGGTGGGGGCGGGATTGTTCGCTTTGCCGATGACTCGAATCGTGCGCTTTACCGCGGAGAATTGATTCTCCATCCAATACGAAGTTTCTGGCTCCAGGGGGGCTTCTCACGGATACCGATCGCGCCCACGTTCCAGTCGGCTCAGTTCGACTTGGTGGCGGAGGGCTGGTGGAGCCGGCTTGACTGGCAACCACGCTCCTGGCGTGTCAGCGCTGATTTCTCCAAGCAGCACTACTCGGATTCAAATCGCACCCAAAGAGAGGATGCCGAAGTGCTGCGTTGGATCGGAAACTTGCATTTTGCAGTAGGGCTGGGATATCAGTACGCACATAGCTCATTCACCGAGACCTTTTCTCACGGCTATTTCAATCCCAACCAGTATCACAGCCACTTAGGGCTTGGGGGATTCCGTTTTAGCGTTGGAAAGATTTATCGCGGCGAATACATCGCCGAGTATGGCACTGAAACTGTCAACCAGGACCCCTATCAGATAGCCTGGGAGGCTACCGCGAAGAACCGGTTCCTGCTGGGAAAACTGGAAGTGGGCGCAGACTATTCCTACTTTCACCTGGCCCAGAGCACGGGGGCGTTCCGGGCGCAGGTAGGGCGGGTGAGCGTGGCGTATCGTTTCTAGGTGAGCCGGGGAAGCGGTGCGAGAATTCTCGACTGAGCAGGGGATCAGGCCGGATATGAGTATGGATAAGCGACTAAGAGTTCTCGTCGTCGACGATGACAAGTCCATTTGCCGATGGCTGAATGCCGTTCTGACCGCGGATGGCTACGAATGCCGTGCGGCGCGAAGTGTTGATGATGCCGAAGCACTCCTTAAAGAAGGCCGTATCGATGTGGCCCTTCTGGATATCTATATTGGACAGTCCAACGGTCTGGAATTTCTCAAGAAACTGAAAACTTTGCATCCGGATTGCAAGTGTGTGGTGATGACAGCGCACGCCAGTGTCGAGACAGTTGCACGCTCGGTAGCCGGAGGAGCACTCGAATACCTGAGCAAACCTCTGCTCATCGATGAGTTGCTCGCTTTGTTGCGAAGGTTGACGGGGCCACGGCAAACACCTAGCCACGCGCCGAAAGACAGTGCTCCCGAGTCAGCGATTGTCGGACGAAGTCCGAAGATGCTGGAAGTTTATCGAGCCGTTGCTCGGGTCGCGCCCAGCACTGCTAGCGTGCTTATTACCGGTGCCAGCGGGTCGGGCAAGGAACTTGTAGCGCGGGCCATTCATGGACACAGCGCACGTGCTGAGAGGCCTTTTACCCCCATCAATTGCGGTTCCTTCCCCGAGACTATTTTGGAAAGCGAGCTGTTTGGACATGAGAAGGGCGCGTTCACCGGCGCGGATACTACCCGCAGCGGCTTGTTTGAGGCAACCCATGACGGCACGATTTTCTTGGACGAAATATCGGAGACCAGCCTGAGCTTTCAAGTGAAGTTACTCCGCGTTTTGCAAGAACATAAGGTGCGGCGCGTGGGCTCGAACACTTTCATTCCGATCGATGTGCGGATTGTTGCGGCGACCAACAAGGACTTGAGTGCACTGATCCGGGCAGGACAATTTCGCGAAGACCTTTACTATCGTCTCAGTGTCGTGACGATTGATCTCCCTTCGCTCGAAGAGCGGGCGGAAGACATTCCGCTCCTCGTGCATCATTTTCTGGAGCGTTTCAATCAGCGCAATCAACGCCATGTAAATATCAGTGAAGAGGCGGTCAAACTGCTGGCTTCCATGAGCTGGCCCGGCAATGTCCGCGAGCTCGAAAACCTGATCGAGCGGCTAGCTATTTTCGCTGCTATGGACGAGATCTCGGCCGAGGAAGTGGAACGCGAGCGTGCGAGCCGAAGCGGGGCAATCTCGGTGCCAGAAAATTCGACAACATCATTGCCGGGAAAGCTGCAGGAGATGGAGCGCCAGGAGATTCTTCGTGTTTTGCGGGAATCGGGTGGCAACAAGTCTCTTGCGGCACGAAAGCTCGGGATTGAACGCAAGACGTTATATGAAAAGGCTCGCCGTCTGGCGATCGACCTGCAATCGAAAGAAACATGAGCGAATCACCAACAGGCCTCTCGAATCAGAAGCACCTCCAGACAAAGCGCTGGCTGCTTTTGAACGTATTGCTTTTGGCAGTGGTAGGCCTGCTCAGCCTCAGTTATCCAGTGGAAGAGCTCAGTCGCCGCACTGGAGATATGTATTTTCGTATACGAGGGAGTCAAGGCACTTCGCCTCATGTCGCGCTGATTCTCATCGATGACGCAAGTCTGGAACGGTACGGGCGATGGCCCTGGAAACGCTCCTTGCTGGCGCAGGTGGTGAGGGCCGCCAGCGCCGAGCACCCAAAAGCGCTTGGCCTGGACATCCTACTCTCGGAAACGGAAGACGAATCAAACGACCGCGAATTGGCGAAAGCGCTGAAAGGCGCAGGAAGCACGGTTCTCGTGGCGAAGATAAGCAATTCACCGCAGGGACGACTTTGGGTCGAACCGTTGCCGCTCTTCGCAGAGAACGCTGTCGCGGTCGGACACGCCCAAGCTGCTTTAGGGCCTGACAGCATCTGCCGGAGCGTCCCCGTGCGGGAGCTGTCTCTCGAAGGGCCGCGCTGGGCGTTTGCGCTGGAAGTTGCGCGCGTTGCTAGTGGAGCTATCCTTGAAGACGACGGCCGTGAATTGCGTATAGGCAAGCGGAAAATACCCACGGTCGGGACGTCTTCTCACGCCGTGGTAGCCGGAGTCGAATCCGAATCGCTCCGCTTCCTCCCCATTGATTATCGCGGACAGATTGCTCCGGGTGAGACGTCACCCCCGTTCTTGGCAATCTCTGTCGTGGATTTGCTTGAGGGGAAAGCCGGCGGCCAACTGCAAGGGAAGGCGGTGCTGATCGGATTCGGCTCGGCGGAGATTGGCGACCGCATACCAACCCCGGTGAGCGACAGGCTTCCGATGCCTGGTGTCGAAATCCACGCGAATCTTATCGACGCCATTCTTGCCGAACGAAGCTTGCGTCCTCTGTATGGATGGCTAAACCTCCTGGTTTTGTGCGCGTTTAGTTTTAGTTCGACTTGGGTGGTACTGCGCTGGCCGGTTTGGACCGGCTTGGTCGCGCTCGCGGCGCTGCTTGCGGTTGGTCTTGCAGCGAGCTACTTTGTTTTTGCCTGGATGCATATCCTTGTCGGACTGGGACCATTCTTGTGCGTGGCGGTATTGGCCGGTCCGCTCGCTCAGTTGCAAAACCTAGTCCTCGTGGACCGAGGCCTGACTCAGGGTCTTCGGCAGCTGCAAATTGCCCTCAAGACGGCCGAGCCCACAAATAAAAATAGTTTACCTGCTGCCCTGCGTGCAGAGATTCGGCCTACAGCCGGAGACTTGCACTGGAAGGTGAACCTGCTTCGGCAACTGCAAGCGGAGCTGAGTTCGTTGTACGCGTTTGATGAAACCCTGCTTGAAGCGATGCAAGAGGGCCTGGCCGTTTTCGCCGTCGATGGTCGAGTGATATTTCGAAATCCGAAGTGGCAAAGTTTCTGTGAAGAGCAAGGATGGAGCGCGACGGCAGACCTTGATAATTTCTCCGCGGCACTCCGCGAACCTGGCTGGGGCGACTTGCGCAAATCACTCGCAGCTCCCGAGGTCTGGCTCGACTCGGAGGTGTACCTCGGCGAGGGCCTCTGGCGGTTGCGGGCCGTAAGACTCAAACGCACGTCACCCTGTGACGCCTCGGACTTGATCATGGTCGTGGTGACGGATCAAACCGCCCGGTTGGAACGAGATCGTGCCCGTGCGGAAGCGCTCGGATTCGTCGCCCATGAACTCCGAACTCCGCTTGTCTCAATTCAAGGATTTGCCGAGTATCTGCTCCGGTATTCCAAAGAGCGAGCCAGCAACGAAGCCGCTGCCACTATTTTCCAGGAGTCGGGCCGTTTGGTGGCCATGATCAATACTTACCTCGATGTGCTTCGACTCGAGGCGGGAGCCCGCCCCATGCGCAAAGACACTTTCCAGGTCGGCGAAACGGTCCAACAAGTTGCGCGAGTCATTCAACCGATTGCAGAAGCTTCTGAGATCAGGGTCAAGACGGAAATTGCTAAAGATTTGCCGGCACTTCAGGGTGATCCGCACCTCATCGAGGGGGCCCTGCTCAATCTCGTGAGCAACGCCATCAAGTACAGCGCACGGGGGAGCGAAGTGAAACTGCGCGCTGGGATCAATGCCAATGGCGAAGGAGTCCTGCTGGAAGTGTGGAACCCAGGGCCAACAATTCCACCAGGAGAGCTCGCGCGTCTCTTCGAACCGTTTTATCGAAGAAGTGAGCGGGAGGAAACAGTGAGAGGGTGGGGACTTGGCTTGGCTTTCGTCAAACGGATTGCCGAACAACACGGAGGAAAAGCCGAGGCGTTGAGCGAATCTGGCTCAGGAACATCTTTTCGTATCTATCTGCCAGTGACCCAGCTCGTTCTTAGGGAGGCACATCTATGAAATACACAGCCGTTCGTTCAACTTATTTTTGTCTCCTCTTTTTTTGGATATCTGCCGGGATGGCGGCGGCCCGAGAACAGCAGACCAGCTCCGCACCCGCGACCGCCATGATCGCTGGCGCTACGATTGCCGAGTGGAAAGGCAATGTTCGCCTGAGCCTGCCGGACCAGTCCCCTACGAATCCGTTGCGTGGAGAGCAGCTTCCTCCTGGCGCCATTGTTGAGACAGGCAGCGGCAGATTACTGCTTCGCCTGAGCGACGGCAGTGAGGTGCTGGTCAGGGCGCACACGAGATTGCAGGTGCAACAACCTTCTTTGACCGATCCGAGTTACTTCCAATTGCTACTGGGGCGAATCCGTGCGCTCATCAACAAGCGGACAGGTGGCGCCGTGCCGTTCGAACTCGGAACGCCCAGTGCCGTTATTGCGGTTCGCGGGACCGAGTTCGACGTGGAAGTCAATCCGCGCAACGTCACGGAAGTAGACGTGGTGGAGGGACTTGTCGAAGTCTACGGACGGAACGCTCCTGGAGGATCAGTTCTCCTGGAGCCCGGATTTTCCACTCGTGTCGGAATGGACTCTGGTCCAGAACAACCAGAACCGACCAATGAAATGCGCCCAGAAGTGGAGAGGCCTGAACCCGGAGAGAACGAAATGAGTGGAAAGTCGGAGTTAGAGGGTGAATTCGAACGGGCTGAAGTAGATCGAGAAGGCGAGATAAGAGAGTCTGCAGAGAAAACGGAAATGAGAGAGGCGCAAGAGATCTCTGAGCCGACCACGGCAGCAGGAGAGACCGAGACCAAGCCAGGTTCTGAACCGCAATAGATTCTGCTGGTTCGACTGGCGCTGCTTCGCTGCCAGGTCCCCGCTCCACCAGGCGAACCCGACCTCTCCATTACTGCCCGCGTCACACTTCAGCGCTCTGTTGCACATTCGCGATGGAATTCCAGACCGGAAGCGAGTTGTACGCACCCAAGTGTGTGTTGAATCCGCTCACATCGAAGGCCCTCCGAAACTTCTAAGTATTTCAGAATAAAACACTTATTAGAGGATCGATTTGGTGCACTCATTGCAATGTCTGACTGCGTACTTGAACCAGGCATGAGAGGCATCGCTGGAGACGGTATGACCGTGCGCAAGATGATCCTTCTCACTTTGGCGGGTCCTTCTCCCACTATTGAGGTGTGTTCTCAGTTCAAACTTGGGAGAAAGGTTTCTGAATGGAGTCCCTCAATGAAAAATTTAGAACTTATTACCCGCGATCTCTATTACTTCTACGAGAAAAGCACCGGACGGTCCCATTTTCAAGTGGAGGCAACTCCGGATGGGCGGTTTCCCGTGGACCATGCCGCCGGTTTGCTGGCGATGCACTGCATGGTCCTCGGCCATTCTCCGAGCGATTACGTGGTAATGGTATCTGCCGAACACGACGCGCTGAAAGGCCTCACCGAAAAAACGGAAAGGCTTCTCAAGGCTGGCCATACCGTCAGCGGTCACGTCAAGCTTACCCGCCGGGAACAGGAAGTGCTTGGCGGCCTCATGCGGAGTCTCGCCAATAAAGAGATCGCAGCCTCTCTGCATCTTTCTGAGCGCACAATAAAGTTTCATGTCTCATCGCTGCTCGCCAAGTTTCGCGTACACGGGCGCATGGAGCTGGTGCGCGAAGCCACTCGAGACATCGCCGGGTCGATGTCCATGCCCATACCGGTCGCGACCGGCGAGACCACGTCCTGCGCGCCGGTTCCTCCGAGCTACAGCAACCCGGCCCGGAACGCAGCCGTGGTTCCGCTGACCAAGCGACAAATGATGGCGTAGTGGCTGGTCGTCGTCGCTTTACGGAAAATCAATTCCTGAGTACAATCAGAAACAACGAGCGGGCGTCGTACAATGGCAGTATAGAAGCTTCCCAAGCTTCGGACGTGGGTTCGATTCCCATCGCCCGCTCCAGAAAACAAAGAACTTAGGCCGCTGCCTCATTTTCCATTTTTTCCAAAACCTCTACAAAACCACGCTTTTTCAGTCTGAAACCGTTAAGCGCGCTTTTCCGGACTATTATTAAGTCTCGTGGAACCAACATCTTGGTTGAATCATTTCGCGCACCGGATCAAAGGTTATGGTTAACATCAGAAGCCCACGAGGCTTCAGATGTAGAATTCAAGATTGTCCTCATGGCATTGCACCAAGAGGTGCGGGATTCAAAACCGCGGTTTGTGCTGGTTGCCGTTTCTTGCGTACAACGGTTTTGGAAAACGCCGCCACTTTCGAATGCATACCAACTATTAGATTTGGCGCTTAAGTATCAATCAAAAGATGTTGATTTTCTCAATTTCTGAATTGAGGCGAATGTCCTGACGCAACCTTGGGAATGTCACCTCTGCCATGACAAGTCCAGCAGTCAGAGGTAACGGATTGTAATTTAATGGGACCGATCTTCACTCTCGAAGAATGCAGGCCCATTCACCTAGGTCCGGATTGCCATATACGAATCGTCAGTTCCCATGCATACGTACGCTTTCTCCGAAAGCAACGCTTCAGAACGTCGGGTGGCCTGAGTCGGCCAAGCGGGCTCTAAGCATGAAGGAGAGGTCGGGCTAGAAGCCCTTAACGATCCCTAGAACTATGCTAGTGATGAGCTCCAGTGGGCCCCTTGCCGCAGTGACTTTCGCCGATTCCGGACCGATGCTTTGGCCGAATGGGGATTTTGTTCAGTGTCCAAACCAGGCCCAAGCCCCGAGTTGCTAGGCATCAAGCTTCAAATTGGCGCGAATCCTATCGCCGTGCCTGAGGGGAGCTCCACCGACAAATTTGATTGCTACTATGTGGATGGATAAAAATAGATATCTTACACTTAGCATTGCCGTCGCCTGCAGAGACCGCGGTCTGGTAAAATGCCTCGCATCTTAGGCGTTCGAGTCCCGAGGACATCGATGATCGACCGTCGTTTGTTCGTGAAGCGCACCTTCCTCGGCGGATTGGCACTTTGCCTGGACCACTGGGCAACCTCGCCAGCCTACAGCCAAGACTTAATCCCCCCCGCGCCGCCCATATACGTGAACGAACCGGCGGGAACGCAGCCTTCTCCCTTTCGCATGCCCGGACTCTTTCCGGGCCGCGTTGTAGAAGTCGCGGATCCCCAGGCTATTGTGGCCAATCGTGTTTCGCAGCCCGTCATCCGTCGGATGCTCGACCGTGCATTGCGCGAATTGACGGGAGCGCAAGACGTCCGTGAAGCATGGAGCAAATTCATCGAACCGAAGGACATTGTGGGCATCAAGATCAATCCTTCCGGAGCTCCGGCCTGCTGCTCTTCCCCTGAAATCGTGAGGGAGATAGTCGCTGGAATGCAATCCGCCGGAGTTCCGGTACAAAACATTTATGTCTACGATCGTTACGCCTACGAAATCGATGTCGGCAGTTACCAAACGCTTGTGCCCATGGGTGTGCGCGTGATCGGCGTAGAAGACCGCAAGCTGGATGCCTCCGGCTACGATTCCAACATATATTGCGAGGCTAACTTTTTTGGTGAATGGGAAACGCGCTCTTACATGGCCAGCATCGTATCTTGCCGTCTGACGAAGATCATCAGCGTTCCCACGATGAAGGATCACTCAGCGGCGGGGGTTACCGGCTGTCTAAAAAATCTTGGCTATGGAACGTTCAATAACGTGCATCGCTCCCATCGCAGTCCATTTTCCTTTACGGACCCGCTGATTGGAATCATGTGTTCGGTTGAACCCCTGCGCTCGAAGGCCGTGCTTCACATTATGGATGGCATGAGAATGCTTTGGCACGGGGGGCCGCTGAGTCAGAACCCGAAGTTCATTTTTCCCGCGGGCATACTAATGGTCGGCACGGACCCCGTCGCAATGGACACCATTGAGCTTGAAAAGATTGAGGCGAAACGCCGCCGAGAAGGCGCGCCCAGCGTGTGGTCACGCAATCCCAAAAGTCTGACCGACAATAACGCCGAATTTTACGAGGATGCCACCAAGAATCTGTTCTACCGCCAGCCTCATCACATCGCCGCGGCGGGAAAGCTCGGCTTGGGCACTTCCGACCTTAAGCAAATCGATCATCGTGTGCTCGGTGCTGGCTGATGGAAGCGGCGGAATTGGTTGTGAGGCTCAAGTAAAAGTGGCGAGCGACTGGCCTACTTTACTCTGCGACAATAGGCGCAGCGGCGGACAACTCCCGCAGCCGTGGCGAGCTCCCCGAAAATCTCTTTGGCAGTGTAGGGTTGAGGGCTCGGTGAGGAGCGCTCCGATCTTACACAACGGACTCCTCTATGTCTCTTCTCTGGCGGGCTATCTAAGTGCGATCGATACTCACACCGGCAAAGTGCGATGGCGGTTCAAAACTACGGCACCGATCCACTCAACACCCTCAATGAATTCGGGGCAAGTTCTTGTCACTTGTGACGGCGGCACGTTGTATGCGATTGATTCGAGCAGTGGAACAAAAACCTGGGATGTGGCAACCGGCGCGGAAGTTTGGACCTCGGCGGTCGTCTCGAAAGACACGATCTACTTCGGCGACACAAACGGCCACATGCGAGCCGTGAGTTATGCTAATGGGGCGCTGCAATGGGAACGCACGCTGGGGGGAAAAATTTACTCGACTGCTTCCACTGCGGGACAGCGAGTCTTCGTAGGCTGCAGCGACGGCAGGATCTATAGCATGGATGCAAAATCCGGTGACATTCTCTGGAAGACGCCCACGGGAGACGGCATCGACAGTTCGCCAGCCGTTGCCAAAGAAACGTTGTTTGTGGGCTCGCTCGATTATTTCTTCTACGCGATCGACACGGTGAATGGGGCCATTCGTTGGCGGCACGAGGCCGAGTTGGGTATCACGTCTTCGCCGGCCATTTTTGGCGATCTTGTTGTTTTCGGATGTAAGGCCGGCGTCCTCCGCGCGCTCAACGTACAGACTGGCAAGGTGATATGGGCGCAGCGTCTCGGCCAAGCCATCACCGCACCACCCGTAATCAGTGGAAGCACAGTCTGGATCCAGTCGGGAATGACCTACGCGCTTAACCTGGCCGACGGTAACATCCTCTGGCGGGCTCGTCTCGGAAATTCGCTGCAATCCGTGCCAGTAGTTGCAGAGGCTGCTGTCTATTTGACTAGTATCGAAGGCGACGTTTATGCGCTGGCTTAAATCTGCGGCGTTGGCGTTCCTGATCTTGGCCATGCTGCCGCTCCCTGCAATCCTGTGTTTGCCCCAAAACAGTTCGTTTGTTCACCAGAAGCGCTATGCAATGGGGACGGTCTTTGAAATCGTCATCTACGATGAAGATTTGCCACGCGCGGATGCTGCTGCGCGCGCCGCTCTGGATGAAGTTGTGCGCCTCGACGGCATGATGAGCAACTACAAGCCGGAAAGTGATCTGAGCCGGATGAACCGCAGTGCACATTTTCAGCCGATCCGTATTCCGCGCGAGCTTTACGAAATCATCGAAGAGTCGCTCTTTTACTCGCGTCATTCCGATGGCCAGTTCGACATCAGCGTGGGGCCCCTTGTCGATCTATGGAAAGCGACTCTCGCCGGCGCACCCTTGCCTACGACCACTGACCAAGCTTCTGCCCTGCGTTGCATCGGATATCAGAAGATCGAATTGATACCGCCAGACCGCATTCAATTTCATTCGGATTGCATGCGACTAGACTTGGGCGCCATGGGGAAGGGCTACGCTGTCGATCGCGTAGCAGAAATACTAAACGCATGCGGTATCCACCGCGCCTACATTGACGCTGGAGGCAGCACGATCTACGCCCTGGGCGCGCCGCCGGGAGGCAATGCATGGCGCGTTCGTTTGCGTGACCCCTCCCATAAGCTGGGCCCAGAAGTGATGTTAATGAATAACAGTGTCTCCACGTCCGAGCAGAGCGCTCCGAGCTCGCTTGGAGGGGACGCGCCGGGCCACATCATTGTTCCGGGCACGGGCAAGCCCCTGCAAACACGCTATGCGATCAGTGTAACCGCGCCATCCGCCACCGCGTCCGATGCACTCTCAACTACACTGCTTCTGCTCGGCCCATCGAAAGGGGTGGCCTTGGTGAAGACTTTGCACAACGTGTCTGCTATTTGGATCGATTCCGATGGCCAACGAACACTTGCCGGCGACGGCGTCAGTTTCGTTCTGGCCGGAGGGGACCGCCCGATCGACGTCTCGCCCCTGAGAAATAGAGTCGCGCCAACTTCAAAAGCTGCGAAGGAATTGCTTCCATGAGTCGCATGTCCATTCTCTGTATGCTGTTTCTTGGTTCGATTGCCGCGTGCACTACAGTGACTGCGAAAGTCCTTCTCCGTGTGGAGCCATCGCCCTTGCCTCCCGCGGATAAAACAGGGATTCAGGACGTAGTCTTGCTCTGGCCATTGCGGGATCTATCCGCGGCCGCCAAACTCCGCTCTCAGGGTTACCGCGTTTTTCTACAGTGTGAATCGAAAGACCTCGCCGCGGCCGTCGTTGCTGCGGAACGCGCAGCTGTCACAGGGATAATCGTCGCCGACACGGCGCGTTCAAGCCAACCTGCTGCCCTCGAACAGCTTCGCCCTTACTTCGCTGCACATAAGAGTCTGACTTTCCGCGTGTTGGTCCCTGGGGGAAAACAGCCACAAATGAAGGGACGTTTGGTGGTCGAACGTGACGGCGTCCTGCAAGTTTCAAGTGCTTCCTCCCAGCCGTGGCTTGATACCAATCTCGCTTTGGTCAGGCTTGCGCAATCTATGGATCCGGATTCGCTCCCGATCCTCTACGATTTTCACTGGGACACCTCGGGGGGTCTGCCTGATACATGGCGCCCAGATGCCGAAGCCTACGAAGTGGCGATTGCCGAAGCGGACGCAAACCGCTCAGACGTCACTATCGATCTTCCCGGCTCGCTGCAAAAGGCGCTCGCTGCGGACGATTCTCGGGCTTGGATGCTCTGGAAAGGCATTATGCCCTACCTGGACTTTTCCTCTCACGCGCAGACGGAGAGAATGCTGCCGGTGGTGAATCTCGGTGTCATCGTCGAGGACGCGCAGGCCAGCTACGAGGCCATTAACCTGATGGCGCGTCATAATCTTGCTTTCGAATCCGTTCGCCCCTCGGATCTCACGCTGGCGCGCCTCAGTAGCTGGAACTCTGTTGTTGTCTTTTGCCCCTTGAATAAGGAAGCCGTCGCACTGCTTCGCAACTTTGCTGCTAGTGGCCGGATCGTCATTTTTGTGAATACTCAAGATAAATTTCCCTGGCACTCGGCTCCGCCGCTTCGCCAGGAATCTGGCGCGACCGTTTATTCCATTGGCGCAGGCCAAGTAGTTGAACTCGCCGAGCCGGTGGTCGATCCAGAAAATTTCGCCCGTGACCTGCACCGTTTGATCGGTAGTGGGCGATCAGCCCTCACCCTGTGGAACTCAATAACCACGCTCGTAACCGGCTATCACGAGCAAGGTGGTCTGGACGTTACACTTTACCTTGTGAACTACGCCGACCAGCCCGACAACGTGCAAGTTCAAGTGAAGGGTCGATTCGCCCGCGTTCGATTGGAATCTCCCGAGGAACCCTGCTGCGTTTCTCTGCCTTTCGTTGAACGCGGGGGTTTCACTGAATTTATGATTCCGACGCTCCGCATTACTGCAAGAGTGCATCTCGACTCGGCTCGGGAAAGCTCCGCGGCGCCATAGCGGACTTACCAGGCAGTGGGATTATTGCTGCCAGACACAGGACACGGGACAATCATTTGCGTCGAAAGGCAACATAGCATGGACAGGTAGTGCTCAATGCTCTTTTGCCTCTCCGGGCCACGGCTCAACGCAGAGCACTACTTGTTCGGCGCAAAGGTCGTTTTCACACAAGAAATTCTCGAAGCATCGAAAGGGGCCGTAATGCGGCAAACAGCACACATGGTTTTCTCATTGGCGGAATTATTCGTAATTGTCGTTGGGGTAGCTAACGCGCAGGTACCCAGTACACAAACACCTAAGTATGACTTGCTGCTAAAAAAGGGGCACGTCATCGATCCAGCCAACGGATTGGATGGACAAATGGACGTTGCTGTTTCAATTGGCAGGATCGCTGCAGTCCAAAAGGATATTCCCGTCAATCAGGCTGCAAAAGTTGTAGATGTCTCAGGTTTGTACGTCACACCAGGGCTGATCGACATTCACTACCACATCGGTCACGGAGGCGCACCGCTTAATTGGTTCGCTGAAGACTCCTCCAATCACGAAGTTCCAGTCGTAACCGCGCTCACAACTGATCCGCGCGGGCAACTGGCCCCCCTCGGAATTCCAGCGGATTTAGCTTTGCAGTCGGGGGTAACAACAATAGTTGACGCGGGCACGGCGGGCGCGGACACGTTTCTACAAGAAAAGGAAGAAGTGATTGACCATGCTAAGGTACGTGTTCTGGCCTTTCTCAATATCGTGTCCGACGGAATGAAGGGTGGACTAGAACAGAGCGTAGAGGGGATGGATGTGAACCGCTGCGCTGATACGATCCTAAGATACTCGGACATCATCGTCGGAGTAAAAACAGCTCACTACTGGCCCCAGAAACCATTGGATGACCTACACCCCAGTTGGGCCGCTGTCGATCGCGCCATTGCTTGCGGAGAGGCGGCGAAAGTTCCGGTCATGTTTGATTTCTGGCCACGGCCAGAGAGAAGCTATGCCGACCTCATTCTTCAAAAGGCCAGGCCCGGAGACATACATACCCATGTTTTCGCGCAGCAATTCCCGATACTTCTGGATGGGAAGATCAATCCGATCCTGCAACAAGCGCGAAACCGCGGAGTGATTTTCGATGTGGGCCACGGAGCGGGGAGCTTTTGGTTCCGAAATGCCGTGCCTGCCGTCAAGCAAGGTTTTGTCCCTGATTCCTTATCCACCGACTTGCACACAGGCGATTTCACTGTAGTCAGCATGAGCAATGTGATGTCCAAGTTTCTGAACATGGGAATTCCATTTGCCGACTTGATCCGGCGTTCGACAGCCAATCCTGCACGCGAAATTCACCGGCCAGAGCTAGGCACCTTGTCCGTTGGCGCGGAGGCGGATATCGCGGTCTTCGAAGAGCTGCACGGTCACTTCGGCTATATTGATTGCGGTTACGCCAAAATGGAAGGAACATTACAGATCGTCGCGCGAATGACGGTTCGTACCGGGCGAATTCTCTACGACCCGTCGGGCCTCAGTATGGTCCAGTGGGAGAAGGCTCGTCCCCAATACTTCAACATTCCGATGCTGCAGGGCTCTCTACCAGCAACCGCCGACAGCTACCCGAGAAATTAAGACAGGAGGAAGCATGCCAGAATCTATTAGCCGTCGAGAACTTCTGTGTAAGGGAGGTCAGGCTGTCGCGGGCGGCGCCTGGATCGGTAGTGTATTGCCAGCAAGCGCCTCGACGCCCACGGTCAGCCCCGTAGACTACTACCAAAAACTTGGCGTAACACCGTTCATCAACGCAGCTGGGACCTACACGATCCTGTCTGCTTCAACCATGCCGGATCAGGTGCAAGCGGCCGTGACTTTGGCGGCGCAAAAGCCAGTTCATCTCATGGAGCTACACAAGGCGGCTGGCGAGTACCTTGCGAGACGTCTACGCTGTGAGGGCGCATTGGTCACTTCAGGCGCTGCCGCTGCAATAAAGCTGGCGACGGCAGCCTGCATCACCCGGGGCAACAAATCTGCAGTCGTAAATATTCCTACGGACATGCAAGGATTGAAGAACGAAGTCATTGGCCAGAAAGCGCATCACTATGACTACGATCATGCAATCCGCGATTGCGGCGCACGCTTCGTCGACGTGGAAACGCTTGACGAATATGAGCGCGCCTTCTCGGAACGCACCGTAATGACACAGTTTTTCAATGCCGCTGAGGGCGGACGCATCAGCAGGGAAGATTGGGTCCGCGTCGCCCACAAGCACGGAATCCCGTGCTTCAACGATGCCGCTGCCGATGTCCCTCCCATTTCAAACCTTTGGAACTACACGGATATGGGCTTTGATCTGGTGGCCTTTTCCGGTGGAAAAGGCATTCGTGGACCACAGTGCACTGGCTTGCTACTGGGCAAGAAAGATTTGATTGACGCGGCACAGCTAAACAATTCACCGAGCTCAAACACAATCGGTCGGGGGATGAAAGTGGGGAAGGAGGAAATCATTGGTCTCGTTGCCGCCCTGGACTGGTTTCTTGCGCAGGACGATGCGGCAATGGAAGCGGAATATCGCAAGCGAGCCGCGCTGGTCGCAGAGCGCGTTCAAACCGTTCCCAGCGTCGAAGCAAGAATCTTCGTTCCTCCCGTGGCGAACCATGTCCCACATCTGCTGATTACCTACGACAGGAATCGAATCAAGCTAACCGCAACCGAGGTCATGCAAAGGATGCGCGAAGGGAACCCGCGTATCGAACTGAATCCGGCTACAGGTGGAGGCCCCGCCAGCGCTGGTCTACCGGGAGGCGGCAATGCGATCGTCGTCGGAGTTTGGATGTTGCAACCGGGTGAAGATCAAATTGTGGCGAGACGACTTCATGAGGTCTTATCTGAAGGAGCGAAGTGAACAGGAGCGTCACAGTGAAGGCCGGCTTGCCTCTTCCCGGCCGGTTTGAAAACTCTCCAGTAGTTACCAGTCGCTTAGGAAATTGCTTGCGAGTAGCAAGACGGGCTGTCGAAGCTAGTCGAGACTCTGAAAGCGCTGATGCCCGACCCGCCACGAGAATAACGGTGTTCACCTTCGGCAATGTTGGCAATCAGTGGCTTGCACCTGGAAGGGTAGACTGAACGCCTAAACGTTTAGAAAATATTTGCTAAACCTTCGAACGCGATGAGCAAACCTGGATGACCTAACCCTTGCAACAAGTCTCTCTTTCTATCATTTTCCAATTAAGGCCTTCCGAAAATCGCAAAAATGCCGCCAATCCAGCGCTTCTTGAGTTAGATTGCAAGCTTCCCAAGCTTCGGACGTGGGTTCGATTCCCATCGCCCGCTCCAAAATTCCTGATGATTCGATTGCCTTTACTGCGTATTCCGATGAAGGTAATCAGTGTTCCCGGCTGATCGTGATCAGCGTTCCGGGTTGGTGTGATCAGTCGTCGGAGCGAAGCGACGCTGGTTTTTGCATTTTGTAGAAAGTGATCAC
>WNFS01001913.1_pt1 | contig 15686 bp, 15 predicted proteins | sample 5400141 | NCBI WGS metagenome assembly WNFS01 (sample SAMN13153358, study PRJNA577476) | soil metagenome | isolation source: 60 cm saprolite under Madrone tree | place: USA:California | collected 2016-06-14
CGCCGAGGCCCGCGAGGTCGTCTTCCCGCTGGTGGTGGATCACGCCCTCCTGCGGGCGTCCCTCGCCCGTCAGCTGGGCGAGGAGGCCGACGGCAGCGCGCTCGTGTGGGGGACGCGTGGCGGCTGTCGCTCGCTCGTGCTGCGCGACCTGCGCGTCGGCCCCGCGGCCGGCCGCGTGCGCGTGAGCGCGCAGGCCACGGCTCACCTCGGCTTTCGCTTTCTCGGCTTCTGCTTCGCCCCGCTCTCGTGGAAGGGCAACGTCGAGTCGGTGGCGCGGCCCGCGCTCGGCGACGGCTGGCAGCTCCGCCTGCGCGATCTCGACTCGCGCCTCTACGACGCGGCCTGGCAGCGCACCATGGTGGCGAGCCGGCTGTGGGACGTGGTGAAGGGCCGCCTCGAGAGCGAGTTCACGGCCTTCGCGTTCGACCTCGCGCCGCCCGTCGAGGAAGCGCAGAGCCTCATCCGGGCGTCGGTGGAGCCGGCGCGGGCGCGGCCCGTGCTGGAGGCCCTGGCGACGCTTCATCCCCTCGGCGTCGAGGTGGACGACGAGGGCGTCAAGGTGCATGTCGCGCTCGACCTGCCGCCCGCGGACACGACCCCGTCGCCGCCCGAGCCGCCGCTCGCGCCGATGGAGATGGCGCGCTGGCAGCAGCTGCTCGAGAGCTGGGACGGGTTCCTCGTGTTCGTGGTGAAGGATCTGGGCGCGGCCGACGCCGATCCGGGGCTGCGCGACGAGCTCCTGGATCTGCTGCTCGCGAGCCGCCACCGCCTGCTCGACGCGCTCGCGGGAGGCCCGGTGGCGGGCGTCGATCCGGTGCGGCAGCTCTTCCTCGACGCGTGGGAGGGGTTGCGGGGCGTCGTGCGGCAGAGCCTCGCCCACGGCGGGCCGCAGGACCGGCTGCTCCGCTACGCAAGCTTCGTCGCCGCGGGCGACGCGCTCGCAGCGCTCGACGCCGCGGCGCCGTCGCTCGGGCTGGAGATCTCGAGCGATGGGCTCCGACGCCTCGCGCGCGTGCTCGACCCGACCTACCTCGGCGATCCGCTCGCCTACACCGAGGCGCCGGACCCCGTGCTGCGCGAGCTCTTCCACTTTCACGAGCCGGCCCCGAGCGAGAGCACCCCGGCGCCCCCACCCGCGGACGAATCGAGTTGGCTCGGCCCGCGCGCCGCCTGGGCGGCGCCGCCGCCGGACGAGCTGGGCACGCTCGCTCACCGGCTCGATCGCTGGCTGCCCCGGGCGGACGAGCTCCCCGCGTACCGCGACGCGGTCGGCCGGCTGCTCGCGCTCGTCGCCGGGCGAACGGCCGGCGCGAACGCGGTGGAGGCGCGGTTCGAGCACCTCTACGGCGTCCTGGTCCCGGCGGTCGCCTGGCAGGAGAGCTGCTGGCGGCAGTTCGTGGAGCGGGACGGGCAGGTCACCTACCTCCTCTCGAAGAGCGGCGACGTGGGCATCATGCAGGTGAACCGGCGCGTGTGGAGGGGGTTCTTCGATCTCGCCAAACTCGAGTGGGACATCACCTACAACGCGGGGGCGGGCGCCGAGATCCTGGCCCAGCTCCTGACGCGCTACGGCGCGCGCGAGGCGAGCGGGCGTCTGGAGAATGCCGCCCGCGCGACCTACGCGGCGTACAACGGCGGGCCCGACGCCTACCGACGCTACCGGCTCGCCCGGGTCCCGCGCGCGCAGCGTGCGATCGATCGCGCCTTCTGGGAGAAGTATCAGGCGGTGGCGACCGGCCGCGCGCTCGACTTCGTCCTCTGCGTGGAGCGCTGGAGCACGCCCGCGCGCGAGCGGCTCTCCAGCGCATCCGACCCCTCGATGCCGAAGTGCTCCATCAGCTCGCGCAGCTCGCCGGCCACCGCCTCGATCTCCCGTCGCCACGCCTCCATCGCCTCGCGGCCGCGCGCCAGCTTCGTGTAGTCGCCGCTCGAGAAGCCCTGCTCGATGGCGTCGTAGCCGCCGAGGAGCGTCTCCCAGGCGGCGAGGTAGCGGGCGTGGATGCGCGCGATGTCCTTCGAGCGCGGCGCATAACCGCGCAGGTGCTCGACGTGCGTCAGGATGCGCGGCCGGCTGTCGGCGATCTGCCGGCGGATCTCGGCCTCGTCCACGAACTGCGTGGCGAGGATGCGCTTGATGGTGCGGTTGGCCTCGGCCTCGACCGGGGCCCAGCTCTTGGTCCGCGCAAGATACGCCCGCAGCTCGACCTGCGTCGTATCGGGCGAGACGCCGCAGCCGGCGACCAGGATGCCCAGGACGAGCGCCGGGCGGAGACGCCTTCTCACGGCGTCTGGAGGAACCCGCGCACCCCACGCAGGAAGGCGGCGAGCTGGTCGTGGTGGACCCAGTGTCCCGCCCGCTCGACGGTCATGATGTGCGGGTGGCGGAAGGCGGCGGCGTGCCCCTCCGCTTCCGGGTCGGGCGCCCACGACTCGCTGCCGCGCACGAGCAGCACCGGGCAGGTGACGTGGCTCCAGATCTCGCGCGCCTCGTCGACGTTGAACAGGTAGGGCGAGACGGCGCGTACGAAGTTGTCGAACTTCCACGCGTAGGTGCCGTCCTCGTGCCGGATGACGCCGCTCACCGTGAGATGCCGCGCCTGCTCGTCGGTCAGGTGCGGGTTCGCCTCGCGCATGCGGGTGATCGCCTCCTCCAGCGTGGCGTACGGCTTCGGGTGCCGCCGCGCGAGCGCCTGCATCTCCCGCAGCCACTGCAGCATGCGCGCCGCCGCCGAGGGCGGCTTCGTCAAGCCCGCCGGGGGGCCGAGGCCTTCGATCGCCACCAGACGGGCGACGCGGTCGGGGTAGATGCCGGCGTACTGGAGAGCCACGCGCGCGCCCAGCGAGTGGCCGATGATGGTGATCGGGAAGAGGTCGAGCGTCTTCAAGAGCGCGGCCAGGTCGAGCACGTAGTCGATCATCGAGTAGGTGCTGCCCACCGCCCAGGCGGAGTCGCCGTGCCCGCGGAGATCGGGGGCGATGAGGTGGAAGTCGCGGCGCAGGTCGGCCGCCACCCAGTCCCAGCTCCGGCAGTGGTCGCGCCCGCCGTGCAGGAGGAGGAGGGCCCGCTCGTCCGCGTTGCCCCAGTCGACGTAGTGGAGCTTCAGGCGCTGCGAGTAGAAATAGTGCGACGTCGGCCCGAGCACCTGGGCCTGTTCGGCCATGCGTGCGGTGTAGCACGGCCCAGCCGGTTTGCAGAGAGGCGCGCGCCCGTGGCAGGGTCGCCCGCCATGGCGGGAGCCCTCGACGGCGTGCGCGTGCTCGAGCTCGGCATCTGGGTCGCCGTGCCCTCGGCCGCCGCCGTGCTCGCCGACTGGGGCGCGCGCGTGGTGAAGATCGAGCCGCCGGAGGGGGATCCCCTGCGCGGCCTCGCGGCCACGGGGCTGGTGCCGTACCAGCCCGACGTGAACCCCGCCTTCCAGCTCGACAACCGTGGCAAGCGCAGCGTGACCCTCGATCTCCGGCGCCCCGAGGGGCGCGAGGTGGCGCACGCGCTGGTGCGGCGGAGCGACGTGTTCCTGACCAACCTCCGGCGCCAGAAGCTCGCCGCGCTCGGCATGGACTGCGCGACGCTCCGGGGCGTGCATCCACGCCTCGTCTACGCCGGCCTCACCGGCTACGGCACCGAAGGCCCGGAGCGCGAGCGCGCGGCCTTCGACTATGCTGCCTTCTGGGCCCGGGCGGGGATCATGGCCTCGCTCGGCGAGCCCGAGGGGCCGCCGCCCACGCAGCGCCCGGGCATGGGCGATCACATGACGGGGCTCGGCCTGGCCGGCGCGATCGCCGCAGCGCTCTTCGCGCGCGAGCGGAGCGGCATCGGCCAGGAGATCGGCATGTCGCTCTTCGCGAGCGGCATCTGGATGCTCGCGAGCGACATCCAGGCCGCGATCACGACCGGCTACTGCCACACCCCGGGCGGGCGCCGCGCGGCCCCCAACCCGCTCTTCAACTTCTACCGCACCAGCGACGGGCGCTGGCTCCACCTCGTCATGCTCCAGCCGGACCGGCACTGGCGCGCCTTCTGTCGCGCCGTCGGGCGCGAGGACCTGGTCGACGACCCGCGTTTCGCGAGCGCCCCGGTGCGCTTCCAGCACTGTCGCGAGCTGATCGCCATCCTGGATCCCCTCTTCGCGGCGCGCCCGCTCGCGGAGTGGGCCGAGGCGCTCGACGGCGCCGACTGCTACTGGGGCAAGGTGCAGACGGTCGAAGAGGTCAGCCACGACGCGCAGGCGGAGGCCATCGGCGCCTTCGCCGACACGGCGCTGCCCGACGGCCGCCCTCTTCGCATCGTGAAGAGCCCGGTCGCTTTCGGCGCCACGCCCTCGGCCGTGGCGGGCCCCGCCCCGGAGCTCGGCCAGCACACCGAGGAGGTGCTGCTCGAGGCGGGCTTCGGCTGGGAGGACATCGCGCGGCTCAAGGACGCGGGCGCGCTCGGATGACCCGTCTCGCCGCTCTCGTCGCCGCCACGACGCTCGCGGGGTGCAGCGCGTCGCTCGGCAAGGTGGGCGTCCTCGTCCCCGACGCGGACGGCCTCAAGCTCCTTCGCCCCGGGGTGAGCGGACACTCCTGCCGCGCCTCGATCGCGGGTCTGCCGCTCGGCACCGGCGAGCCCGACCTGCGCGAGGCCGTGGCGCAGGTGCTGGCGCTCGACGCCGAGGCGAACGCAGTGGCCAACGCCGAGGTGCGCTGGCGGCGCCTCGTGACCGGCGTCTACAACCGCCGCTGCGTCGAGGTGCGGGGCGATCTGGCGCGCACCGTCTCCACGCTCACCATTCCCATGCCGTCGGGACACGGCGCGCACTGAGCCGCTCTTGCGGGCGCACGCCGCGTGTGGAAAGAGGAAACTCACCTCACGTTCACGGAAGGGGACGGCAACGATGACGTTCTGGCGCTCGGCGCTGGTGGGTATTCTCGTTCTGGGGCTCGGTCTCCCAGGGGCCGCGACGGCGGCCGGGAAAGGAAATCCGATGGTGCTGCTGTCGACGTCGATGGGTGACATCAAGGTGGAGCTCTATCCCGACAAGGCGCCGGTCACGGTCAAGAACTTCCTCGACTACGTGAAGGCAGGCTACTACAACGGCACGATCTTCCACCGCGTCATCCCGGGCTTCATGATCCAGGGTGGCGGTTTGACGGCCGACATGCAGGACAAGCGCGAGGGGCAGAAGGCGCCGATCAAGAACGAGTCCGGCAACGGGCTCAAGAACGACACCGGCACCCTCGCCATGGCGCGCACCAACGTCCCCGACAGCGCGACGTCGCAGTTCTTCATCAACGTGAAGGACAACACGTTCCTCAACGGAGAGAAGGACAAGCCCGGCTACGCGGTTTTCGGCAAGGTCGTCGAGGGGATGGACGTGGTCAAGAAGATCGAGCAGGTGAAGACCGCCAGCAAGGGGGGGAACCAGAACGTGCCGGTCGACCCCGTGACGATCAAGTCGGCGAAGGTCGTCTCGGAATAGCCTCCTAGAGTGGAGGCGGTTGCCAGCCGCCCCCGCCGCTCTCCGGCGCCGGGGCGGGCGGCTCGGGCAGCGGCTGCGGCTCGACCTCGCCCGCGACGTGGCGTCCGGTCAGGTACCAGTCGCCGGCGAAGCCGCGGTGCAGGATGGCGCGCGTCTGCGCGAGGTCGCCGCCGCCCGAGAGCACGAGCTGGTCGGCTGCGGCCGCGAGGCTCAGCCCCGCGTAGGTGAGCTTGCACACGACGTAGCCCGGAAGACAGGCCGGAGCGTACAGGGCCGAGACGAAGGGCGTGACGTTCGCCACCACCGCGACGCCCGTGTAGAGGGCGCGCATGCCGGGCGACTGCTGGTCGTAGCTTGCGGCCCACGCGGCCCCCGCACCGGCGAGGCAGGCCGCGAGCACTGCGGCCACTGCGAGACGTCGGTGCACGGCTCCGTCTACCGCGGGTTGCCGGGTCGCCACAAGACTACTGGCGCTCGTAAAGCTCGACCGCGACGCCCGGCGCGGCGACCAGCCGCTCGGGTCCGGGGGTCGGCGGCGTGTCCACGGACACGCGCCCGGCGTCGAGGCGGTGCTCCAGGATGAGGGCGGCGGCGACGACGGCGCCGCGGTCGACGGCCAGATCGTGGAGCGCTGCACCCGGCCAGGGGAGGCCGGCCCGGAGCGCGTCGAGGCGGGCGCGCTGCGCGTCGTCGAGCGGCGGCGCGGGCGAGCCGGCGAGGCGGGCGTGGAGGAACGCCCGCAGCGGTTCGCTCGCGCGCCCATCGGCGAGCGTGGCCTCGTCCCGCAGGTGTTCCGCGTCGGCGCCGCCCACGAGGCCGCGCAGGCGGATCGCGAGGTCGGGATGCGAGCCGAGCACGTGGGCCACCTGGGCGACGCGGGCGCGGCCGGCACCGTCCGGCTCGCGCGCGCCGGGCGGGAAGGGGATGGCGTCGAGATCGATCCGCTCGATACGGCCGTCGCGCAGGAGGACGCGGCCCAGCGCGTTCAGCGGCGAGAGGATGGCTCCCCGCACTGCCTGCACGATGCTCTGGAGCATGACCGTCCGCATCGAGAACGAGGGCTCGCTCACGTTGCCCCCGAAGGGCAGGGCGAGCGCGATGTCGCCGCGGTAGTCCTTCATCAGCGCGAGCGCCAGGGTGAGCGGGATGCCGAGCTGGCGCTTCACGAAGTCCTCGCCGGGCTCGCCGCTGAGGCCGAGCCGGGAGAGGACCACCTGGTTGTTCACCTCGAGCTCGGAGCGCTCGAGCGTGATCTCGCTCTTGCCGCTGACCGTGCCCGAGGAGACGGTGTACGGGGACGCACCCTCGAGGTAGGCATTGAAGGGCCGGAGCGCGAGACGCTCGACCTGCGCCACGAGATGCGTGCGCGCGCCGATCGTGCCCTCGACGCTGAGCGGCGACAGCTCGTCGACGAGGCCGCTTGCGCGCAGCTCCGCGACGCGCACCGCCGGCACCTCGACCGCGCGGGCCTCCAGCCCCAGGTTGGCGAGCGCGCGCCAGTAGGGCGGCGTCAGGGTGGCGTCGCGGAAGTCGATGCGCCCGCCAAGCACCCGCAGCGCGTCGATGCGCACGGTGGGGAGCGGCGCGCCCTCGGCGGGCGCGGGAGCGGCCGGGGCGGCGAGCGAGAAGGGGAAGATACCTCCCGCCGAGCGGTCGACGAGGACATAGGGCCAGTCGATCTCGACCCTCTGGAAGGCGGCGGACGGCGGCGCATTGCGCGCCTGCCGGAGGGCCAGGCGGGCCTCCTTCAGGGCGAGCACGTCCTCGGGGCGCGCGGGGTCGGGGGAGATGGTCTTCACGTCGGCCACCACGACCCTCCCGGAGGCCTCGGCGCCGCCGGCCCCGAAGGCGATGTCGAGGGCTCCCGACGCGTTGCCCGACTCGAGGCGGAGGGGCGACCGCACGAGCTTGGCGAGCGGCGGCAGCGCCACGGCGGTCAGCTCGGCGTGCAGCTTCGTCGCGCCGGGCGCACGGACGAGCTCTCCCGTCGCCGACACGCGCCCGCCGGTCCCGAGCACGGCCGCGAGCGAGAACGGCACCGCCGCCTCCGGGGCGGCGAGGGGCCCCGCGTGCACCCGCTCGAGCGTCACGTCGAACGACGGCTCGCCGGTCTCGAGGTGGTGGACGGTGCCGTCGGCGATGTCGGCGCTCGCCAGGGTGACCGTCCAGGCCGGCCCGTCCGCGGGAGACGCCGGCCCAGCGGCGAGACCGGGGATGGTCAGCGCCGAGCCCATCCCGCGCACCCACACCTCCGGCCCGCGGAGGCGGAGCGCGCCGAGCGCGACCGACCGGCGGCCGAGGTCGAAGTCGAAGCGCGACAGCTGGACGCCGCGCAGCCAGAGACCCGGGACGCCCTGGGCACGGAGGGCCACGTCCCGCCCACTGGCGCTGCCGGTGATCCTCCGCTCGGTGGGCGCGCCGTCTCCCGCTTCGTCGTACTTGGCCCGCACGTCGACCCGGCCGCGGAGATTCGCAACAGGGATGTCCGCCGCCAGGCGAAGCACCCGTGCGAGGTCGAGGCCGGCGGCGGCCAGCCGGAGGCGGACGCGGCGCGCGTCCCCCTGGCTGCGCACGCGGCCCGCGAAGGCGATGCTGCCGCGGTCGAGCCGCCCGCGGGTCCAGAGCGCAACCCGGGCGCCGTCGGGCTCGAGCCCGACCGTCACCTCCAGCTGGCGGAGGCGGAGCGAGGTGCGCACGCCCGCCCGCGGCTCGAGCCGCACCCGGGCGCGCGGGGCCGCGCCCCAGTCGAGCCGGACGCTGGGCGCGGCCGCGGGCGCACCCGCCGCCTCTGGCGGCCCTACGGGCAGCGGGAGCTGCCATCCGGCCGGGGTCGCCCGCAGGCGCAGGCGCGCGCCGTCGAGCACGAGGGCGCGAACGCGGTAGGTGCCGCGGAGGGCGTCCCAGAGGTGGATGCGTGCGCTGACGCGCCGGGCGGTGAGGGCGGCAGGCCCGCGGTCCGCCGCGATGCGGAGGCGATCGAGCGTCCAGCGCCCGGCGAACGGGTTCCAGCGGAGCCAGCCGACGCGCAGCGGCGTGCCGAGCGAGCGGGAAACACGCGTAGCGACCCGTCGCGCTACCAGCCCGGGACCCACGACGACCGAGACGAGCAGCACGGCCGCGGCGATCGCGAGCGCGAGAGCGATCCGCCGGCGACGCACGCCGTCGATCTAGCGAGCCGCTCCGCGGGTGTAAAGAACGGATTGCCGCGCCCGAGCGCGTTGGGCTAGGAGGACGCCATGCGACACCCGGCCCTGCTCGACCGCGAGCGCTCCGTGCTCGTCCTGATCGACCTGCAGGAGGGCTACCGGACCGCGCTCCACGCCTGGGAGCGCGTGGTGGTGGCGTGCCGGCTCCTGGTCGAGGGCATGGCGATCCTCGGCGTACCCATCCTGGTGACGGAGCAGTACCCTCGCGGCCTCGGGCACACCGCGCCGGAGGTGGCGGGGCGCTTTCCCGCCGGCCTACAGGTCATCGAGAAGATGACCATGAGCTGCTGCGGCGCCGCCGCCTTCACGGAGCGGCTCGCGGCAAGCGGCCGGCGGCAGGTGCTGATTGCCGGCATCGAGACGCACGCCTGCGTCAACCAGACGGCGCACGACCTGCTCGCGCTCGGCTACCAGGTGCAGGTGGCGCGCGACGCGACCTCGTCCCGTCGCCCCGCCGATGTGGCACCGGCGTGGGAGAAGATGAGGACGGCCGGCATGCTCCCCACCTCGAGCGAGCAGGCGCTGCTGGAGCTCGTCCGCACGGCCGAGAGCGCCGGCTTCAAGGCGCTCCAGCGGCTGCTCAAGGAGACGCCCCTCCCGCGCGAGTGAGGGCTGCCCGGGCCGCGGGCAAAAAAAGAGGAAGGCGCGGGCGACGGCCTTCCTCCCGATCGGTCAGGGCTCGATGATCAGTGCTTGTGCTCGATCCTCTTCCCGTAGGTGACCTCGCCCTTGTCGACGCGCAGCGAGAAGCCGCACTCGGGATTGGTGCACGCCCACGCCTTGAAGATCACCGAGGCCCCCTCCTGCCCGTAGTCCGAGAGCGGGATCAAGGTCCCGTTGTTGCATTTCTGGCACTTGGGAAGTTCCATCAACCTCTCCTCCCGCCCAGACGCTCCCGGCCAGGCAGAGTCGGATCCAGCCCGTCGAATCTAGACAAACAGTGCTGGCGAGGCAAGCAGTTGCGAGCCTTCGACCGGCGGACCGCTAGCGCCCGCGAGTGCCCCCGAGAGGAATCGAACCTCTACCCCAGGCTCCGGAGGCCTGTGTGATATCCATTTCACCACGGGGGCGCGGGCCGCCCGGCTATCACAAGCGTCCGCCCCCGTCCACACGAGCGCCCGCCCGGTCAGGTCGGCGGAGGCGTCGCGGGCGAGAAAGACCCCCGCACCGCCGCCAGCATGTCGAGGAGCGGGCCGTGCAGGTGCGTGTTGGAGGCCGCCGTCTCCTCCCCGGAGAGGCGATGGGGCTGCCCGCCGAAGTCGGTCACCCGCCCGCCCGCCTCCTCCACGATGAGCCGCCCGGCGGCCGTGTCCCAGGGGTGGAGCTTCCACTCCCAGAAGGCGTCCAGGCGCCCGCAGGCGACGTAGCAGAGGTCGAGGGCGGCCGACCCCCCGCGCCGCACCCCCTGGGTGCGGCGCATCGCCTCGGCGAGGTAGGCGAGATAGAAGTCCGTGTGCTGGCGGCGGTCGTAGGGGAAGCCGGTGCCCAGGAGGGCCTGCCCGAAGGCGCGCGTGTCCGAGACGCCGATCGGCGACCCGTTCAAGCGCGCGCCCCCGGCGCGCAGCGCGCTGAAGGTCTCCTCGCGCATCGGGTCGTAGACCAGGCCGAGCAGCAGGTCGTCGTCGCGGGCGAGCGCGATGGACACGCAGAAGTGAGGGTAGCCGTGGGCGAAGTTGGTGGTCCCATCGAGCGGGTCGACGTACCAGCGGTGGCCGTCCCGGCCGGGACGCGGCGCCGATTCCTCGGCGACGATCCCGTGCTCGGGGAAGGCTTCGGTGATCGCCTCGACGATGAGCCGCTCCGCCTCCCGATCGGTGGCCGTGACCAGGTCGACCTCGCCCTTGAAGGACACCTCCTGCCGCTCGCGGCTGCGCGCGCGCAGCAGCGCTCCGGCGCGCGCCGCGGCCGCGTGCGCCACGCGCTCGAAGGGCAGCATGCGGGTCTTCCTGCCACGGCGCCCCGGCGGGAGCAAACCGAGGTTGACATCGAAGGACACAGAACTTAGCATGCCGCGTTTTGCGGGGACGCGGCTCGGGCTCTGGTGGGCGGTCGCCAAGCTGGTAAGGCACCGGACTTTGGATCCGGCAGCGAAGGTTCGACTCCTTCCCGCCCAGCTCGCGGGGATCACACGGACCGGTCGGTGAAGGACGAGATCAAGATATTCACGGGGAGCGCGAACCGCCCGCTGGCGGAGGCGATCGGCCGCTACGTCGACGTGCCGCTCGGCCAGGCCGAGATCGGCCGCTTCAGCGACGGCGAGGTGCAGGTCGAGATCACCGAGAACGTGCGCGGCGGCGATGTGTTCGTGATCCAGTCCACCTGCACGCCCGGCAACGACCACCTGATGGAGCTGCTCCTGATGCTCGACGCCTTCAAACGGGCGTCGGCGCGGCGCATCACGGCAGTGGTACCCTACTACGGTTACGCCCGCCAGGACCGGAAGGTCGCGCCGCGCGTGCCGATCAGCGCCAAGCTGGTGGCCGACCTGATCACCACCGCCGGCGCCTCGCGCGTGCTGACGGTCGACCTGCACGCCGGCCAGATCCAGGGCTTCTTCGACGTGCCGGTCGACAACGTCTACGCCACCCCCGTGCTGCTCGAGTACCTCCGCGGGCGGATCGGGCGGCGCGACGTGACCGTCATCTCGCCCGACGCGGGCGGCGTCGAGCGCGCGCGGGCTTTCGCCAAACGCCTGGACGCCAACCTCGCCATCATCGACAAGCGGCGCGCGCGCCCGAACGAGGTCGCCGAGATGCAGATCATCGGCGAGGTGGACGGCCGGGTGGCGGTCATCGTCGACGACATGGTCGACACGGCGGGCACGCTCGCGGCCGCGGCCGAGGCGGTGCGGGGCGCGGGAGCGCCGCTCGTGCTCGCCTGCGCGACCCACCCGGTCCTCTCCGGCAACGCCATCCCGCGCCTCGCCAAGTCGAGCATCGACGAGCTCATCGTCACCGATACCATCCCGCTCCGCCCCGAGGCCACGAAGCTCGCCAAGCTGCACGTCCTCTCCGTCGCGCCGCTCCTCGGCGAGGCCATCCGCCGCACGCACGAGGAGGCCTCCATCAGCTCACTCTTCATCTGAAGGACGATCGCGTATGGAAATGGTCGAGGTCACGATCGAGCGCCGCCAGGGGCAAGGCAAGGGCACGGCGCGCAAGCTGCGCCGGGCAGGGGTCATCCCCGCCGTCTTCTACGGCCCCGGGCGGACCACGGCGTCGATCGCGGTGCGCGCCGAGGAGTTCGAGCGCAAGCTCTCGCACCTCGAGGGCTCGCATCTCATCCGCCTGGTGAACGATGGCGGCACGGATGCCGAGCTGCACGACAAGGCGGTCCTGCTGCGCGAGATCCAGCGCCACCCGGTGACGGGCGACGTGTTGCACGCCGACTTCTTCGAGGTCGACCTGACCGAGCGGCTCACGGTCTCCGTGCCGCTCCGCTTCGTCGGCAAGGCGGTGGGCGTGGTCGAGGGGGGCGTCCTCCAGCCCATCGTGCGCGAGATCGAGCTCGAGTGCCTGCCCACCGAGATCCCCGAGTTCATCGAGGTGGACGTGTCGCACCTGACCATCCACCAGGCCGTGCACCTCTCCGAGCTCCGGCTCCCCGAGCGCGTCACGGCGATGGGCGAGCCGACGCAGCCGCTGGTCTCCGTGCTGCCGCCGACGGTCGAGGAGGCGAAGCCGGCCGAGGCAGCGGAGGCCGTCCCGGCCGAGGGCGCGCCCGCCGAGGGTGCCGCGGCGGCGCCGGCCGCCGAGCCCGCAGCCGCCGAGGGGAAGGGCGGCGAGGCGAAAGGGAGCGAGGGAAAGGGGCGAAAGGGTGGGGGAGAGGCGTAGCTCGTGTGGGTGGTGGTTGGCCTCGGCAACCCGGGCCGGCGCTACCGCGCCACGCGCCACAACGTCGGCTTCCGCGTCGTCGACCGGCTGGCGGCGCGCTGGGACGTGGCGGTGGAGCGGGAGGCGCACCGGGCGCTCGTCGGCGAGGCCCGGCGCGCGGGGGAGCGCGTGCTCCTCGTGAAGCCGCAGACCTACATGAACGAGTCGGGCGGCGCGCTGGCGAGCCTCGCGCGCTTCTACCGCGTCGATCCGGCGCGCGTGATCGCCGTGCACGACGACGTCGACCTCGAGCCCGGGCGTGTCCGCATCCGGCGCGGCGGGCGCGCCGGGGGCAACCGCGGCGTCGAGTCGCTGATGGTGGCGCTCGGCGACCCGGGGTTCCTGCGCATCAAGGTCGGCGTCGGCCGGCCGCCGGCGGGGCCCGTCCCGGCCGACTGGGTGCTCAGCGTGCCACCGGCCGACGAGCGCGCGGCGCTCGAGGCGGCGGAGGAGCGGGCGGCGGACGCGGTCGAGCTGCTGCTGACGGACGGCCCCGAGCGGGCGATGAATCGCATCAACCAAAGGGAGGCACCGCATGCCGGACCGCCGCTATGAGACGCTCGTCCTGCTCCATCCCGACCTGGGGGAGCCGGCCGCGAAGGAGCTGGCCGAGCGCGTGAAGAAGCTGATCGAGGACCAGGGCGGGACCGTCGGTCAGATGCAGGAGTGGGGGCTGCGCGAGCTCGCCTACGTGCTCGCCAAGCAGCGGCGGGCGTTCTACGTCCTCTTCGAGTACCGGAGCACGCCGAAGGCGTTGCTCGAGATCGAGCGCAACCTGAAGCTCATGGACCGCGTCCTCCGCTTCGTGTCGGTGCGCCAGGCCGAGAATGCGCCGCCGACGCCGCCGCGTCCCGTCGCCGCGCGCCGGCCCGAGCGCGAGGAGCCCGAGTTCGAGGGCGCCGCCGAGTTCGAGGGCCTGAACGAGGAGGTCCCCTAGTATGGCAGAACGGGAGCGCGGCGAGCGCCGGGGGAAGGGCGAGGGGCGGGGGTTCCGCCGCCGGGGCATGGGGCGGCGGAAGGTCTGCCGCTTCTGCGCCGACAAGAGCATGCTGATCGACTACAAAGACGCGCGCGTGCTCGGGACCTTCCTCTCCGAGCGGGGTAAGATCCTCCCGAGCCGCATCACCGGCAACTGTGCGCGCCACCAGCGGCAGCTGACGCTCGCCATCAAGCGGGCGCGCACGGTGGCGCTGCTGCCGTTCTCGGCAGCTTATCCCTGAGGAGGGCCCGATGGCGGTGCAAGTGATCCTGCGCGACGACGTGCCCAACCTCGGGAAGATCGGCGAGTTGGTGCGCGTGAAGCCGGGTTACGCCCGGAACTTCCTCCTCCCGCGCGGTCTGGCGGTGGAGGCGAGCCCCAAGAACCTCCGCACCCTCGAGCACCACAAGCGCGTGATCGCCGCCAAGGCGGACCGCGAGCACAAGAGCGCCGAGGCGACGGCGAGCCGGCTTTCCGGGGTGAAGCTCCTGGTGCGGGCGCGCGCGGGCGAGGAGGGCCGCCTCTTCGGCTCGGTCACCAACATGGACGTCGAGCGCCTGCTGGCCGAGAAGGGCTTCCGCGTCGAGCGCCGCCGCATCGTGCTCCCGGAGCCGATCAAGCAGCTCGGCACCTTCCCGATCCCGGTGCAGGTCGGGCGCAGCGTGCGCGTGAGCGTCGAGCTCACGGTCGAGGCAGAGCCGGAGTGATCGGCTCCCCGCTCGCCCAGCGCGTCCACACCAGCAGGCCGACCACCAGCAGCGCGGCGATCAGGTAGAAGTTCAGGTTCCAGTCGCCGGTGCGGGCAACGATCGCGCCTCCCAGGACGGGCGACACCATCCCGGCGAGGTTCCCCGCCGTGCCCTGCAGGCCGACCAGCACCCCGGCGTGGCGCGGCGAGAGGTCCAGGCTGTTGACCAGCACCGTGCTGGCGCCGAGCGCGAAGCAGGCGAGCGCGCCGGCCAGGCAGGCGACGGCGGCGTAGCCGACCGGGACGTGCGGCAGCGCGAGGAGGAACGCCGTCGCCCCGGCGAAGCCGCCGGCCAGCATCACCTTGCGCACGCGCGTCACGGGTTGCCCACCCGCGATCGCCCGGTCCGCCACCCAGCCAGCGACCAGCCCGGCGGCGATCATCACCAGGTTTGGCACGGCGGACACCACACCGCTCCCCTTGAGCGAGAAGCCGTGCGCCTGGATGAAGTAGGTCGGCACCCACGAGTACATGAACCAGGCCGTCCAGTTGGTGATGAAGGTCGTCACCAGGAGCGCCCACACCGCGCGTCGGCGGAGGAGGAGGCCCCACGGCACGCGCGCGACCCGTGCCGGCTCCGCGCCCGTGAGCGGCGGCTCGGCGGCCCACCGGAACCAGAGCGCGACCCAGACGACGCCGACGGCGGCGTAGAGGTAGAAGATCGGGCGCCAGCCCCAGGTCTCGGCGATCCAGCCCGAGAGCGGCAGGGCGACGAGGGTCCCGGTGTGGATGCCGGTCAGGTTCACCACCGTCGCGCGCGTGCGCTCCTCGAGCGGGAACCAGCGCGCCACCAGGCTCGAGATGGAGGGCATGTTGAGCCCCTCGCCCAGGCCGAGCGCGAGCCGCGCGGCCGCGAGCCCGGCGAAGCTGCCGCCGAGCGGCGTCACGCCCGTCGCCAGCGTCCAGCCGAGCGTCCCCGCGCCCAGCACGCGCCGCCCGCCGAAGCGATCCGCGAGCCAGCCGCCGGGCAGGTGCGTCAGCGTGAAGCCGTAGAAGAAGACCGATTGAAGGAGACCCATGGTGGTCTCGTTCCAGCCGAACTCCTTCATGAGCAGGGGGGCCGCGATCGAGAGGTTCCAGCGGTCCATGTAGCTGAGGGCGAGGCAGGTGAAGCAGAAGGCCGAGAGGGTGAAGCGGCGCGGCGACGCGGTCACGGTGCGACGCGAGTAGCAGCGCGAGCCGGCGCGCCGCAAACTCGCCTTGCCCGCCGCCCCTCGCGCGCGCTAGGAGTGCCCGCACCGATGCCCACCCGCGCCGAGCTCGAGGCGCGCGAGGCGGCCGCTCTCGCGCCCTACGCGATGCGGAGCCGCGACTCGCGCGGCCGCCGCCACCCCGAGCCGGAGCACCCCCTCCGCATGGCCTTCCAGCGCGACCGCGACCGCATCATCCACTCCACCGCCTTCCGCCGCCTCGAGTACAAGA
>WNFS01001914.1_pt1 | contig 15686 bp, 19 predicted proteins | sample 5400141 | NCBI WGS metagenome assembly WNFS01 (sample SAMN13153358, study PRJNA577476) | soil metagenome | isolation source: 60 cm saprolite under Madrone tree | place: USA:California | collected 2016-06-14
GCGGCGAGGATTTCCCCGGCGTGCTGGGCGGCGTGGCGAGGGCCGGGCAGGGACGGACGCTGGCGCTGGCGGGTGTGGCGGTGGTGGCGACCGATCAGCAGACGGCCAGCGTCGGCACACTCGCCGTGATCGACATGGCCGGGCCGAACGCGGCGCTCTCGGCCTTCGGCACCACCCACAACGTCGTGATCTCGGCGTGGCCCGCGCCGGGTATCGAGCGCTCGGACTATCTCGCCGCCGTCCGGCTCGCCGCGCTGAAGACGGCGGTGTGGCTGGCGCGGACCGCGCGCGAGGCCGCCGAGCCCGACCGCGTCGAGGTGTTCGCACTGCCGCCCTCGCCACGCGTCCCCCCGGACCTCTCACACTTGCCGCGCGTGGCGTACGTCTTCCAGATCCACTCGCACCAGCGCCCGACCGGCCTCGACGAGGGCATCTTCTACGGCGATCCCGTGCGGCGCATGCTGCCGACGATCGTGCATCCGAACGAGGTCCTCGACGGCGCCGTGCTCCGCGGCTTCATGGGGCGCAGCGTCACCACCTGGGCCACCCAGAACCATCCGATGATCCGCGCGCTCTACGCGCAGCACGGCCGCACCCTGTGGTTCGCGGGCGTGGTCGTCACGGTCGCCCAGGCGACCGAGCCCGAGCGCGTGCGCTCGGCGTTCCTCGCCGCCGGGCTCGTCGCGCACACGCTCGGCGCCGACGGTGCGGTGTTCACGAAGATCGGCGGCGGTGCGCCGCACGTGGACATGGCCCAGGCCGCCGCGCAGTGCGAGACGCTCGGCGTGAAGACGACGGCGGTCGTCGAGGACATGTCGACCGACGGCAGCGCCGAGGGCATGCTCCTCTTCGACTTCCCGGGGGTGGACGCGCTGGTGAACGTCGGCAGCAGCCAGGAGCCGCTCACCCTTCCCGCGATGGATCGCGTCGTCGGCGCCGACGATCTGGCGCCGAGGCTTCTGGGCGAGACGCGTGCGACGTACGGGACGCTGTGCGGCGCGATCGAGCAGGTCGGGACGACCCGGGTGATGGCGGAGGTGCGGTGACCTGATACACATTGCCGGCCAGAGGCCCGGTGTGGAGAATCGTCTATCCAACTACACATCGGAGAAGATCGAGATGGCAGCAGCCCGAGCGCAACGACTCGAACGAAAGAACGTCATCGTCGATGCCGGCAAAGTCAGGAGGCTTCGGCGAACGCTCCGGACGTCCTCGGAGTCAGCGGCGATCAGGATTGCCGTTGAGCGGACGCTGGCCCTCGAGGAGGCCGTAGCAGCGCTCCACCGGATGAGACGGCGCGGCACGTGGGGGAAGCGGATTGCCTCGTGAACCGAACATCTGGGTCGTGGACACCTCCATCCTCGTGGGCTACCTCCGTGCCGGACGCCATGGCGAGTTCCTGCGACGGGAGATGGCCCGAGGAGGCCTGTTTCTGCCGGGCGTCGTGCTATACGAGTTGCAGGCTGGGGCCACGACCCGAGATGACCGGGCGGATGTCGAAACGCTGCGCCGCGCGCTGGCGACGAAGATCGTCGGGACGGCCCCGGACGACTGGGTCCTGGCGGGCCGCTGCCTCGCACGATACGCGGAGCGTTGGGGGCGGGTCCGGCCGCGTGACCACGTCGCCGACGCCCTGGTCGCGGTGACTGCGGCTCGGCTGAAGGCGACGGTTGCAGCGGAGGACGTACGCGACATGGCACGCTGGGCCTGGGCGCTGCGTCGGCTCGGCGCCGACATACGTGTCGAGGCGCTCACATCTTGAGTCGACCGGCTGAGGACGCGGGTGATGGCGGAGGTGCGGTGATGGCGACCGAGACCCTGCGCGTGGTCTGCTACCTCAACCAGTTCTTCGGCCAGCTCGGCGGCGAGGAGAAGGCCGGCGTCGGGCCGCAGGTGGTGGACGGCGCCGTCGGCGCCGCGCGCGCCGTCCAGCAGGCGCTCGGCGACGCGGGCACGGTCGTGGCGACGGTGATCTGCGGCGACAACTACGCCGCCGAGCAGGCGGATCGTGCGGTGGCCGAGATGGTCGCCCTGGTGGCCGCGGCGCGGCCCGACCTCGTCGTCGCGGGGCCCGCGTTCCTGGCCGGCCGCTACGGTGTCGCGTGCGGCGCGCTCTGCGCCGCCGTGCAGGCGGCATTGAAGATTCCGACCGTGACCGGCATGCACGCGGAGAATCCCGGCGTCGAGCTCCACCGCCGTCAGGTCTACATCGTGCAGACGAGCGCCGAAGCCGCGCGCATGCTGGACGAGGTGAAACGTCTCGTCGCGCTCGGCACGAAGCTCGCGCGCGGCGAGGCGATCGGCGCTCCGGCCGCCGAGGGCTACTTCGCGCGTGGCGTGACGCGCAACGTGGTGGCCGGCGCCAGCGCGGCCGACCGTGCCGTCGCCATGCTGCTCGACAAGCTTGCGGGCCGGCCGTTCGCGAGCGAGGTCCCGCGGCCGGCGTTTCCGCGCGTCCCGGCGCCACGTCTCGTCAAGACGCTCGCGGGCGCCACCATCGCGCTCGTCACCGACGGTGGCCTGGTGCCGAAGGGCAACCCCGACGGCATCGAGGCGCTGAACGCGACGCGCTACGGCGCCTACAGCATCGAGGGCAAGGCGGGCCTCGACGCCGCGCAGTACGACAACCCGCATCGCGGGTACGACACGACCTGGGTGAAGCAGGACCCGCATCGCCTGGTGCCGGTCGATGTCGCGCGCGAGCTCGAGCAGAGCGGCGCCATCGGCAAGCTCCACGAGACGGTCTATTCCACCGTCGGCGTCGCGACCACCCTCGCCCACAGCGCGCGCATGGGCGCGGAGATCGCGGAGAAGCTGCGCGCCGCCGGCGTCGACGCCGTCATCCTCACGTCCACGTGAGGGACGAGCACTCGCTGCGGCGCAGCGATCGCCCGGGAGCTGGAGCGCGCGGGGCTGCCGACCGTGCAGGTCTCGACCATGACGCCGGTGGCCGTGATGGTGGGTGCCAACCGCATCGTGCCCGCGGCGGGCATCATCCATCCGCTCGGCAACTCGGATCTCTCCCCCGACGACGAGAAGGCGTTGCGCCGGCGCATCGTCGAACAGGCGCTGCAGGCGCTCCGGACCGAGGTCGCGCGGCCCACGGTGTTCTCGGCTGAATGACGGCGCCGGTCCGGCTGGACGTCTTCTCCGACTATCTCTGACCGTGGTGCTATAACGCCGCGGTGCGGCTGCGCGACATCCAGCAGGCCTATGGCGACCGTGTGCGTGTCCACTGGCGGACCTTCCCGCTCATTCCCGGCGAGCAGCCGGACCGGCACGTCACCCAGAAGACGCGCGACGGGCGGCAGCGCGTCGGCGCCGAGGAGCCGCGCGCGTGCTTCGTGCCGCCGGAGATCGACGCGCCGCTGCCGTCCTCGAGCATCCCGGCGCTGACGGCCGCGAAGTGCGCCGAGCGCCAGGGCGAGGGCGCGTTCGCGCGATTTCACGAGCGCCTCTTCACCGCGCACTTTCGCGACAACCTCGACATCGGCCGCCCCGACGTGCTGCGAACCCTCGCCCGCGAGAGCGCCCTCGACCTGGCGCGTTTCGAGACCGATTTCGCCGGTGAGGCCTACGAGGCCGTGCTGCGCGACTGCGCCGAGGGCGCGGCGTGGTTCGGCGTGTCGGGACTGCCGACGGTGATCCTCAACGAAAAGCTGTCGCTCGTCGGCGCCGTGCCGGCGGAGCGCTATCACCTGCTGATCGACTGGATCCTGGCCGGCGAGCCCGGCGGCGTGATCCCGCTGACGGCGGATACGGGAAGCGCGGCCGCCGGCCAGAGTCCGGTGGGCGCTCAGGCGCCGCGCACGCCTTGACAAGGCTTCTCTCAGCCGTCTAGAGTCCGCAAAGTCCGGGCGCGACCCGGACGCTCCGGAGGACCACAAATGAAGCGCTTTATCATGCTCGGAACTCTCGGAATCCTGGGATGTCTTCTGGGACTGACGGAGACGGCGTCTCCGCAAGCGAAGCCGCTCAAGCTCCGGATTGGCGTTCACGCGTCGATCATGGGCGCCCCCGACGTCATCGCCATCCGGCAGGGGTACTTCAAGCAGGCGGGGCTCGACGTGGAGCACCGGAAGTTCTTTCTTGGCAAGGAGGGACGCGATGCGATGATCGCCGGGGCGATCGACATCAACGCGACCGCTCCCACGCCCTTCCTGATCGGTCTGGACAAGGGGGTTCCGTACACCTCGGTGGCCGTCAACTCCATGATCTGCGCGGCCACCCACATCGTGGCGCTCAAGAGCTCCGACCTCAACAGCGTGAGCCAGCTCCGCGGCAAGAAGATCGGCCTCGCGAAAGGGACGATCACCGAATACGTCTTCATGGCCCGCGTCGCGCCGAGCTATGGCCTCAAGCCGGGCGACTTCCAGGTGGCGAACATCCCCGACCCGAAGGACCAGATTCCGAGCCTGATCGCGAAGGCGATCGACATGTCCTCGCTCGGGGAGCCGCACAGCGCCATCGGCGAGCACGACGGAACGATCCGGATCATCGAGGACTACTGCAAGTACGACCCGCTCCCGTTCATGCTCACGGCGACCAACAAGGTGATCAAGGAGAACCCCGACGCCGTGGTGGCCTACCTCCGCGGCTGGTTGCGCGCGATCAAGTTCCTGAAGGAGGAGCCCCAGAAGGCCGCGGCGGTGTACGTCGAGGAGCAGAAGTCCCTCGGCCGCGATATCTCGGTCGCCGTGATCGACAAGGCGCTCCAGCGCATCAAGTGGGAGCCCGACATCACGCCGCAGATGGAGAAGTACCTCGTCGACCAGGCCAAGGACCTCCTGGCCGGCGCGGGTGAGGGACGGATCAACACCATGCCCGACATCGCCAAGGCACTGAACCGGGATCTGCTGGCCAGAGCCAAGGCGGCGCGCTAGCGGCCGTTGTTCCGCACGCCGACGGTCCTCTACCTGCGACGGGCGGCGCTCTCGCTCGCCCAGCTGGCACTGCCGTTCGTCGTCGTCGCGATCCTCTGGGAAGGATTCGCGCTCCTCGGCCCGTTTCCCCCGCGCCTCTTCCCGAGGATCGGGAAGATCGTATCGGCGTTCGTCCGCCTGATCGTCACCGGCATCCTGCCACTCCACGCGGCCGAGACGCTGCTGCGTCTGGCCGCGGGCTTCTTTCTGGGCGCGGTCGTGGGCGTGACCGTGGGAATGCTGATGGGCCGCTATCGCTGGGCCGAGGACCTCCTGGTTCCCGTGGTGAGCGTGGGAAACCCGATCCCGGGTCTGGCCTACGCGCCCCTGTTCGTCTTGTGGTTCGGTCTCGGGAATCTGCCCGCCGTGTTGCTGGTCGGCTTCTCCGCCACGTTTCCCGTCGTGGTCAACACGTGGACCGGCGTAAAGGCGGTGAAGGGCATCTGGATCCGCGCGGCCGAGACCATGGGGGCCACCGACCGACAGCTCTTCCGAAAGGTGGTGCTGCCGGGCGCGCTCCCCTACGTCCTCACCGGACTCCGCCTCGGGCTGGCGCGCGCATGGCGCGTCTTGATCGCCGTCGAGATGCTTACCTCGGTCTCGATCGGGCTCGGCTGGCTCATCTTCGGCGCACGGGAGTTCCTCAATACCGATGTGATGCTGGCCGGAATCGCCGTGATCGGGCTCGTCGGGCTCGCGCTCGAGAAGTTCGTGTTCGAGCGCATCGAGCAGTACACGGTCGTGCGCTGGGGGATGCTCGAGCGATGACGCGGTTCGTCCTCGGCACCGTCGCCTCCTTCGGCCTTGCGGCAGTGGTGTGGGAAGCGTTCGCGCGGAGCGGGCTCTTCTCACCAGCGCTCTCTCCCTCGCTCGCGGTGATCCTGCCCGCGCTCGCGCAGATGATCGTCAGCGGCACCATCTTCGTTCACATCGCCTACACCCTCTATCGCATCCTGTGGGGGCTCGGACTCGCCGCGCTCCTGGGCGTGCCGGTCGGCATCCTGATGGGGCGCTTCAAGGCCGTCGAGCGATTCGTGCTGCCGCTGGTGAGCGTGCTCTCCCCGATCCCGTCGCTGGCCTGGGTCCCCCTCTTCATCCTGTGGTTCGGCCTGGGCGACGCGGCGAGTATCGCGCTCGTCCTCTACGCCGCCACCTTCCCAATCGTGCTCAACACCTGGACCGGAGTCCGCTCGGTCAACCGCATCTGGATCCGTTCCGCCGAGACCATGGGCGCGGGGGGACGCGACCTCTTCCAGAAGGTCGTGCTTCCCGGGTCACTCCCCTTCGTCATCGCCGGCCTCCGCCAGGCGTTCGCCCGTTCGTGGATCGCCGTGGTCGGTGGCGAGATGATCGCCGCCACGAGCTGGGGACTCGGCTGGGTCATCTTCGACTCGAAGGAGTTCCTCCGGACCGACGTCATGCTGAGCACGCTCGTGGTCATCGGGTTCCTCGGGCTCGGGTTCGAGCGGCTCATCTTCCAGGCCGTCGAGCGACGCACCGTGGGCCGCTGGGGCATGGTCCGCACCGTGGGGACCTGAGCGAGCGCCGCATGGATCACATCGAGCTCAGGCACATCGACTACGAGTACGCCGCGAGCGAGCGCGCCGTCACCGCGCTGCGCGACGTCAGCTTCGGTGTCGCCGACTCGGAGTTCATCTGCGTCGTGGGACGGAGCGGCTGCGGCAAGACGACGCTGCTCAACATCCTGGCCGGCTTCCTCACGCCGACGAAGGGCGACGTGCTGATCGGCGGCCGCGCGGTCAGCGGCCGGGGACTCGACCGCGGGGTCGTCTTCCAGGACTTCGCGCAGCTCTTCCCCTGGCGGACGGCCCAGCGCAACGTGGAGTTCGGCCTCGAGATGAAGGGCGTGCCCCGGGACGAACGGGCGAAGACCGCGCAGCGCTTTCTCGGCCTCGTGAACCTCGAGCAGTTCGCCGGCGCCTACCCTCACGAGCTCTCGGGCGGCATGCAGCAGCGTGTCGCGATCGCGCGCGCCCTCGCCTACAACCCCTCGGTGCTCCTGATGGACGAGCCGTTCGCCGCGCTCGACGCCTTGACACGCGACGAGATGCAGCGGCTGCTGGTCGACGTCTGGCGCGAGACGAAGAAGACCATCGTCTACGTCACCCACAACGTCGCGGAGGCCGTGTACCTCGCCGATCGCGTCGTCGTGCTCACGCCGCACCCGGGCACGGTGAAAGCGGAGGTGAAGGTGGCGCTCGCCCGCCCGCGCGATTCGCTGAGCGTGCCGTTCGTCGAGTGTCAGAAGACCGTGGTCGGCCATCTGCGCTGAGGCAGCGCGCCGCGACGCCTGTCTTGCCCAGTTCTCCCGGCCTACGCTCCGGCTTGACGGAGCAGCGGCTCGCCCATTAAATGCATCTCGTGACGTCGAACGCGATGCCGGTCATCCGCGCGGTCTCTCTCGTGCTCGCGCACGTCCCCAGCCTCGTACGCCTCGGCTCGAAGCCGCTCCGCGTGCTGCGCGAGGTGGAGCAGCCGATCGAGTACTTGCGGCCGCACCTGCGCGACTGGAACGCCGCGCGCGCCTACGCCCCGAACCAGGTCTTCATCGGCAACGTGAGCGTGGACGAGCTCGCGTCGCGGCTCGTCCCGTGGCACCGCCATCCGGTCGCCGACGCGGACCGGTTCGGCCCGGACGGCGAGATCATGTCCGAGGACGAGTTCCTCGGCCTCCTCGCCACGTGTGACGGCTTCGATCTGCTCGCGCTAACGGGCGAGGTCGCCGACCGCGCGCGCAGCACGCTCGACGCGCACCCGGTGGTCGGTCGCGCATCAGGTCGCCCGACGGTGCCGGCCGGAGTCGCCAACGCCGTGCTCGACGAACGCATCGCGCGCCACCGGGCCGTGCCGCTCGTGAGCGTGGACGGCCGGCTCCTCGGGGCGATGCTACCCGGCCACGATGATGACGACACGCTCACCGGCCAGGTCCTGCTGGAGAACCTCACGTGCAAGGCGACGGCGGCGCTCGCCCTGCGCCACCTGCTCGCGCGGCCAGGCGTGATTGCCGCCACCGACGTGCGGTACGTCATCAACTGCGGCGAGGAGGCGGTGGGCGATCGCTACCAGCGGGGCGGCGGCAACGTCGCCAAGGCGGTGGCGGAGTGGACGGGCTGCGCGCGCGCGACGGGCAGCGACGTCAAGGCGTTCTGCTCCGGACCGATGCACGCGCTGATGCTCGCCGGCGCGCTCGTCCGCTCCGCCATGTTCGACGATGTAGTGGTGGTGGCGGGCGGCTCGCTCGCGAAGCTCGGCATGAAGTTCCAGGGCCACGTGAAGCATGCGATGCCGATCGTGGAGGACGTCCTCGCCGGCTTCGCCGTCCACGTCGCGCGCGATGACGGCGTATCGCCCGTGCTGCGGCTGGACGCGATCGGTCGCCACGAGGTCGGCTCCGGATCGGCGCCGCTCGCGGTCATGAAGGCGCTCTACAGCGAGCCGCTCGGGCGCGTCGGGTTGACGCTGCTCGACGTGGACCGGTTCGCACTCGAGCTGCACAACCCCGAGGCGACGGAGCCGGCGGGAAGCGGCAACGTCCCGCTCAACAACTACCGGACGCTGGCGAGTCTCGCCGTTGTCCAGAAGCTGATCGCCCGTGAGGGCATCGACGACTTCGTCCGCACGCGGGGCATGCCGGGGTTCTCGCCGACGCAGGGGCACATCGCCTCCGCGATCCCGTACCTCGGCCACGCGCGTCGCGGGCTGACTGAAGGCAACCTCACACGCACGATGTTCGCGGGAAAGGGCAGCCTGTTCCTTGGTCGAATGACGCAGCTCCCGGACGGGCTCTCGCTCGTCCTGGAGCGCAACGGATAGAGAAAGGGGCGAGAAAGCATGGAGCTCAGAGGGAAGAAGGTCATCGCGCTCGGCGAGCGCGACGGCGTGCCGGGCCCGGCGGTGGCGGAGTGTGCCAAGCGGGCGGGCGCCGAGGTGGTGTTGACGCTGACCGCCTGCTACGTCTGAACGGCGGCTGGCGCCATGGGCCTGGAGGATCAGGCGGCGGTGAAGCGGGTTGCCGACGAGCATGGGAGCGACGTCGTGGTTCTGCTCGGGACTCCCGATGCGGAGAGCACGCAGACGCTCGCCCAGACCGTCGTCGCCGGCGATCCCTCCTACGCGGGCCCGTTGGCCGGAGTCCCGTTGGGGCTCCCCGTGTTCCACGTGTTCGAGCCGGAAGTCCGTGACCAGGTGCCGGCCGACGTGTACGAGGCTCAGGTCGCGCTCATGGAGATGAGCCTCGACCGCGACGCCATCCTCGCCGGGCTGCGCGAGGCGCGGCGGGCCGCCGCGACAACATCATAGGAGGCCGAAATGAACCACAGAATGGGATTGTCGATTCTCGCGTCAGTCGCGGTGCTGTTGCTCGGCGGGAGCACCGGAGGACAAGCACAACAGACCGAGATGAGCTTCTTCGTCACTAGCACCGGCCCCGGAAAGGGCGGGGACCTCGGCGGTCTCTCCGGGGCGGACCAGCGGTGCCAGTTGCTCGGTGGGGCCGCGGGCGCGGGCACCAAGACCTGGCACGCGTATCTGAGCACCCAGGGAACCGGCGCGGTCAACGCGCGCGACCGTATCGGCCGCGGTCCCTGGCAGAACGCCAAGGGCATCGTCATCGCGAAGGATCTGGCCGAGCTGCACGGCAAGAACGACATCACCAAGCAGACCGCCCTGACCGAAAAAGGTGAGATGGTCAACGGGCGCGGTGATACGCCGAACATGCACGACATCCTGACCGGCTCCCAGCCTGACGGCACCGCGTTCGCGGCCGGGGAGGACCGCACCTGCGGCAACTGGACGAAGAGCGGCCAGGGGGCGGCGGTGGTCGGCCATCATGACCGACAGGGCTTGCGCGACGACGATGCGTCGAAGTCCTGGAACTCGTCGCATCCCTCACGCGGACCGGATGGGGGCTGCAGTCAGAACGATCTGAAAAGTACCGGCGGCAACGGCCTGTTCTACTGCTTCGCCACGAAGTAACCGGTGCGACATGACCAGGGAGACACAATGATTGCTCGCGAAGCGTTCAACACGAATACAGCCGGCGCGATGGCCGGCATCGCCTTTACCGGGTGCGATCTGCTCGGTGCCGCGCGGGCCCGGGCACGAGCCCAGGCGCGGCCAGCCGCGCGAGGGAAGGAGCAAGCGAAGCCGGCCCAGCGACGCCTGGAAGCGGTGGCGACCAGCCGGCGCCGCCAGGTGGTGGTGGCCGGTCGCCGCGTGAAGACGATCGACGTGCACGCGCACTGCGTGATACCGGAGGCGTATGCCCTGCTGGGGCTGAAGGTGGACGACCATCGAGGGCCGGGGATCGGGGAGGTGGGACCGAGGCGCATACGCGAGATGGACGCGCAGGGCATCGACATGGAGGCGCTCAGCATCAACCCGCAGTGGTATCGGGCCGAGCGCGACGTCGTGGCCCAGGTGGTGAAGATCCAGAACGAACGGCTCGCCGAGTTCTGCGGGAGATACCCGGACCGCTTCGTCGCCTTTGCATCGGTCGCGCTCCAGTATCCGGATCTGGCGGTGCAGCAACTCGTGGAAGGGGTGAAGAAGCTCGGACTTCGCGGCGCCGCCGTCGGCGCGAGCGTCGCCGGCGATGAGTTTTCCGACCCGAAATTTCACCCGTTCTGGGCCAAGGCCGAGGAGCTCGGGGTGCTCATCTTCATCCATCCGCAGAGCACGCCGGACCTCGCCAGGAGGTTCAAAGGCAACGGCTGGCTGGCGAACACCATCGGCAACCCGCTCGACACCACCATCGCGCTCTCGCACCTGATCTTCGAGGGGACGCTCGATCGCTTCCCCGGACTCAAAATATGCTCGGCCCACGGCGGCGGCTACCTGCCGTCCTACGCGCCGCGCTCCGACAACAGCCTGCGCGTCGCGCCGGACATGGACACCGGCGTCAAGCTGAAGAAGAAGCCGACCGAGTATCTGAGGCAGATGTACTACGACACGCTGGTCTTCACCTCGGAAGCGCTACGGCACCTGGCGGCGGAAGTCGGCGTCAGTCACCTCGTGCTCGGCACCGACCATCCGATTCCGTGGCAGGCCAAGTCGGTGGACCACATCCTCAAGGCGCCGGGCTTCACCGCGGCGGAGCGCAGCGCGATGCTCGGTGAGACCGCGGCGAGGCTGCTGGGGATCAAGCCCTAGCCCGGGGCCCGAGGCCTCGCCTGGCCGCCAGCATCGAGGCGCGCTCGCGCAGCTCCGGCGCGCCGAGTCGCTTCGCCCAGGCCTCGAAGTCTGGACGCGGTCCGGCCCAGCACAGGGCGTCAACGTCGGCGCCGATGGGCGCATCCGTACGTAGCGTGGCCAGCTCCCGGAACAGCAGCGCACGCTCGCGTTGCTCCGCCAGCGTCGTGGCCAGCCGCATCGATCCGCGCACGGACACGTCCCACTCCGTGGCCAGCCTCGGAATGCGCTCGAGGTGCTGATAGCGGGCGAGCACCGTCGCCGCGGACCTCGCGCCCCAGCCGCGCAGACCGGGGTAGCCGTCCGCGCTGTCGCCCACGAGCGCCAGCCAGTCGGGAATCGATGTGGGCGGGACGCCGAACTTCTGCCGCACCGCCGACTCGTTTCGCAGCTCGCGCGTGCGCCGATCGAGCTGGACGATGCGGTCGCCCCGCACGCACTGCGCCAGATCCTTGTCCGGCGTGCACACGACGACCTGATCGGCGCGCGCATCGGCGGCGGCCATGACCGCGGCCGCGGCCAGCGCGTCGTCGGCCTCGAACTCGACCATGGGCCAGACGACCACGCCGAGCGCGCGCAGCGCCTCCTCCAGCGGCTGGAACTGGGCGTAGAGCAGCGGGTCCAGGCCCTCGCCCGTCTTGTAGGTCGGCCAGAGCGCGTTGCGAAACGATTCGATGACGTGGTCCGTGGCCACGCCCAGGTGCGTGACGCCGCCTTCGAGCATCCCTAGCATGGATGCGACGACGCCGCGCACCGCCCTCAGCTCCTCGGGAGCGCTCCGGTCGAAGGCCGCCGCCGGCGAGAGGAAGTAGCGGAACAGCTCATACGTCCCGTCGATCAGGTGGACGAGCACGACCGCAACGATACGGCAGGGCGGTCCTCGACGGAAACGGGAGACAAGTCGCGGCGAAAGTGCTACCTGCCCGTGTGGCGGATGTTCACCAGGAGAGATCCTGTCTATGCTGGGTCCGACGCCAGAAAGGCGTCGCATTCAGGAAAAGAGGGGAACAATGACGACAGTGATGGATCTCTCCAACGCTCTGGCCGGCGCGGTCGAGCGGGCTGCGGCATCGGTGTTCGCGGTGCACGGCCGCTCGCGTTTGCCGTCAACGGGAGTGCAGTGGCGCGCGGGGCTCATCGTCACCGCGAGCCACACGGTCGAGCCCGACCGTGAGGTGACCCTCACCGCCCCGGATGGTCGGACGCTATCGGCCCGGGTCGCCGGGCGCGATCCCGGTCTCGACATCGCCGTGCTCCGCGCCGAGGTCGATGGCGTGCCCGTCGCCGACATCGGCGACGATGGTGACCTCCGCATCGGCCATCTTGTCCTGGCTCTCGGCGCGGGCCCCCGGGCCAGCGCCGGCATCGTCAGTGCACTGGACATTCGCGGTGGCCGGCAACCCGTGGCCAGCGAGATCCTGGCGGTCGATCTCACGCTCTATCCGGGCTTCTCGGGGGGGCCGCTCGTCGATGTGCTCGGCCGGGTCATCGGCATCACGACGTCTGGCATATCCAGGCATCTTCAATGTGCGGTCCGCGCCGCTACCGTCACCCGATTGGCAGAGCACGTGGTACGTGGCGGAAAGATTCCGCGGGCGTATCTCGGCGTCGGCACACAACCCGTCGTGCTTCCCGATCATCTGCGCGAGCGGCTCAGCGTGGCCCAGCGGACGGCGGTCATCGTCGTGAACGTCACGCCCGACAGCCCCGCAGCCGCGGCGGGACTGATCATCGGTGACGTCATCGTCTCGATCGCTGGGCATGCGATCGCCGAGCCGGGAGATCTCCTCGCCGTGCTCCAACCCGATCGCGTCGGGAAGACCGTCACGACGAGCATCCTGCGCGGTGGCGAGCCTCGTGAGCTCCAGGTGACCGTCGGTGAGCGTCCTTCCCGCGCTTGAGGCCCTGCCACCGCACCTCGCCCGGATCGCCGACCGGCTCCAGCAGGTAACAGTCGAGGTCTACAGCCCGGGCGGAGGCGGTGCGGGCATCCTGTGGGCGCCCGACCTCGTCGTGACGAACGCCCATGTGGCTCGCGCCTCGTGCGTTCGCGTCGGGCTTGCCGACGACCGACAGGTCGAGGCGCACCTGGTCAGCGTCGACCGCCGGGCGGACCTCGCGCTCCTCCGCATGCCGCGTGCCGGGGTGGCTCCTGCCGCCTTGGCTGACTCCGACGCCTTGCGCGTCGGAGCCCTCGTCGTCGCCCTCGGCCATCCTCTCGGTCTGCGGCGGACGCTCACCGCCGGCGTCGTCCACGCCTTCGCGCCATCGCTGCCGGGCGGCCGACGCTGGATCCATGCAGACCTTCGTCTTGCGCCCGGCAACTCGGGCGGACCCCTCGCCGACACGGCCGGTCGCGTCGTAGGCATCAACACGATGATCGCCGGAGGCCTGGCGCTCGCGATCCCCATCAACGATGTCCGCCGCTTCGTCGCCGCGACCGTGCCGAGCGCCACATGAGTCGAGACACGCGAACCGGGACGGTGATCGTCGTCGCGCAAGACTCGATGCAGGCGGCGCGGGCGGAGGCCGCGCTTCACGAGCTCACCGGGTGGCGTATCGACGTCTGCGAGCCGCGGCAGTTGCAAGGCCTCCTGGCAGAGCATCCAGAGGCGATCGTCGCGATGGTGCTCGCCGATGCCGACACGCGCCGGATGCTGCGGGCCATTGGCACCTGGCCGCGGAGCCCGGCAATCATCGCGCTCTGCGACGACCCCGCGAAGTTCTGGACGTCCGCGTCCCGTGCGCTCGGGCTGCGCGCGGCGCTGCCGCTCGGCGCGACGGCGGAGGAGCTCGCCGGCGCGGTGCGCGCCGTGCACGCCGGGCTCTTGGTCCTCCATCCCGAGGCGCTGGTGCCGTCGCGGACAGGCGACACGGCCGTGGCCTCGGGGGCGCCGCTTACCGCGCGAGAGCATGAGATCGTGGAGTTGATGGCCGACGGGGCGAACAATCGAATCATCGCCTCTCGCCTCGCCATTTCGCGCCACACCGTGAAGTTTCACGTCGCGTCCATCCTCGCCAAGCTCGGGGCGCGCAGCCGCACGGAGGCGGTGGCGTTGGCGCTGCGCCGGGGACTCCTCGCGGTGTAGCGCACTGGTCAAAGCCGCACCCGGCGAGAGGAAGTAGCGTCTACGGCAGGAGATCGGCGACGCGGATGCCGGCGGACGGCGCGCCGCGCGGCGTGATCGTGGCGTCGGCGCCGAGCGTCTCGATCGCCGCGTAACCCCAGTGTCGCCGGGCCGGACCTGGTCGCGCCGGCTCGCGATGAACTTCGAGCACGCGATCGATCAGGTTGACGATCCAGTAATCCGCGATCCGCGCGCGCGCATAGGCCGCGGCCTCCGTCCTCGGGCCACGCGCAATCCCGACTGCGCGACCTCGACGATGAGCGCCGGACGCGTCGGATGTGCATCGACGTAATCACGCGGCGAGCCGGGGACGACGCAGACGTCCGGCTCCGGCTCGGACCGGTCATCGAGGATGATCGGACTTTGTGTCTGCACGAACCAGCCTTCTCCAAACGCGCGCTCCACCGCTTTCGCCGCGAGAAGCACCGCCGTCCTGTGCAGGCTGTGCTGCGGTTCCTTCACGAGCAACAACCCGTCGAGCAGCTCGATCGGGTCGTCCTCGTCGAGGAAGCCGTGGTCGATCAAGCGCTCGTACTCGCGACGGGTCCAGCGACGCAGGCCGGGCCGCTCCGCTTGCTTCATAGGAGTCAGGGCAGGAGCTGCGAGACGGGGATGCTCGATCCCGGCGCGGCCAGGGGGGTGACCCGAGCGGAGGCCTCGAACACTTCGCTGCGACCGTAACGCCAGCCGAAGGGCGCTGCGGAATCGGGGGCAGGTTCCCGGTACACCTCGAGGACGCGGTCGACCAGGTTGAGCACCCAGTAGTCCGGCAGGCCGGCCCGGGCGTAGAGACTGCCCTTGCGCTGCCGATCGAGGGCGAGGCTCGACTCGGCCACCTCGACGGTGAGCGCCGGACGCGAGGGATGCGCGCGAGCATAGTCGTCCGGCGCCCCGGGGACGACCGCGACGTCGGGCTCGGGCTCCGACTCGTCGTCGAGCCCGATCGGCCCCTCCGTCCGCACCTCCCAGCCGGGCCCGAACGCCGCCTCGAGCGCCTTAGCGGTTTTGCGGATCGCCGTGTAGTGTGGGGCGCCTTGCGGCTCGGCGACCATCAGCTCGCCACCGATGAGCTCGATCTCCTCGCCCGGCTGGAACACGCCCAGGTCGATGAGCCTCTCGTACTCTGCTCGGGTGAAGCGTCGGGTCCTGGTCTCGTAGTCCGCCATCGCGCGCATCGTATCGGCGGGCTACGGACGCGTCAACGTCTGCAGATCGATACAAGCCGAACGGCGACGTTGAGCACTGGTCGCGGTTGCCGTATCGTGGCGACAGCTCATGAAGGCGCCACTTCCTCTCTGGCGGATGCCACGGTCCCGATACGACCAGCTCGTCGAGGCCGGTATCTTCGGCCCTGACGATCGGATCGAGCTGCTCGACGGCTTGCTCGTCGCCCGAGAGCCGCAAGGCGAGCGCCACGCCACCGTCG
>WNFS01002758.1_pt1 | contig 15683 bp, 14 predicted proteins | sample 5400141 | NCBI WGS metagenome assembly WNFS01 (sample SAMN13153358, study PRJNA577476) | soil metagenome | isolation source: 60 cm saprolite under Madrone tree | place: USA:California | collected 2016-06-14
AACAATCGCGAATTCAAGCCCGCAGGTAAGGTGGCAATTCCCGTGGTGGGCAAGACGCTTCTCCCTAAAAGCCTGCTGAATCCCGGAGGTCCTGGAGGTCTTGAGGCACGCTTCTATAGCCTTGCTTAGATGTGAGGACCACCCCGCCTCTCATAACTACCGCTTTCGCCCGCATCTGCACATTGATAGAAATGACAGTCTCCGCCCCAACAACTGGTAGAACAGACAGTTGTATTGCCTGTGCCAATGCGTCACCCTCTGTGTCTGGTTTGGACTTAGACAACTTCGGCTTAGAAGATTCTTTGGCTCTCACATTGTCATCTGCGGAACCCGACCTCAGATTTGCCGCTTTCCGCAATGATGCTCTTCTTTGAGTACTCGATCTTGCCCGACTCAAACCATTGGACAGACTAAAAAAGAACGGGGTCGATCAATGGCGGAGACCCTGTGGGTGTTTCCAGTACTGAGCGGAATCCAACAGAGTTGTAATACAGATTAAATACCTTCGATGAAAACTGGCGAGCCTCCAGACTTTCATCCTTGGGTAGACCGCGAATGCGATAGATGTTTTTGCCGAGAATTCAAACGGCACAAGCGCATGATTTTTGGCTAGGGGAGGGAACAATGAAGCTTCCAAGGGCAATTTTGGCCGATGATCACAAAATTCTTGTCGAGGCTTTCCGGAAATTTCTGGAGTCGCACCTTGAGGTGGTGGCAACTGTTTCGGATGGCCGCGCCCTGTTGGAAGTTGCCCCTGCGCTCAAGCCAGACGTGATATTGCTTGATATCGGTATGCCGCTTCTGAACGGCCTCGAAGCCGCGCGCCAACTCAAGAACAAATTGCCCGCAGTCAAGCTAGTCTTCCTGACCATGCACAAAGACCCTGATCTTGCCATCGAGGCCATGCGCGCGGGTGCGTCCGGATACTTGCTCAAGACTTCAGCCGCCTCAGAATTACTCCACGCAATTCAAGAGTCCCTCAGAGGAAAGACGTATATCACGCCGCACATTTCCAGGGGAATGGAGAAGAGTTTCATTCGCAACCCGCTAGCCAGCCAGCGCCCCAAATCACTTACGCCTCGCCAGTGCGAGGTGGTACAACTCCTGGCCGAGGGAAAGTCTATGAAAGAGGTAGCTGATGTTCTTCGTGTCACTCCGCGGACAGTCGCTTTCCACAAATACAAGACAATGGAGGAACTAGCGCTCAAGTCAACAGCTGAACTGATCCAATTTGCTATCAAGAACCATATTGTCGTGGCATGAACAAGCCACAAGAAGTCTTTTCATCGCGCTTCAGAAGTGCTATCTCCCAAATCACGCGCTCTGAACTGCATGGTTATGACGTTGCCGAGCGGCTAGGTTCGGTTTCCTCGCTAATCATCCACTAGACTTAGTTTCCCGGTGCGAATTGTCACCTGCGGGAGGTGATCAGACGAGGAAGAACAATGTCGCGAGAGAGCACAGTCCCGTTCAGATGCTTCTCGATAGTTCGGATTTTGGCGTCTCTCTTGCCTGGAAAAACAGGGCCCGAAATTCGTCTTCGCCAAGAACTCGCCGCAACTCTCTGAATGCAAACAGCGGAAGGAATGTGCAGAACACGATCAAACTGCGGCAGAGCAAGTCATCGATGCGCGTCTCGTGGAACGCTGCAGCGATGCTTTGTCCATGCAGAAGCCGTTTAATCAGTTCTTCGAGTATATGAAAAGCGAAGACAAGCAAGCCAAACAGAAATGCTTTGCAAACAGCCGAATAAATCAAAGGCTTGGCCTCTAGCCTCTTGCCAATCCGTGCGTACTCTCCTATGAGAATAACTTTCGCGATCACTAGGGCGTTGATCAACGCCGCGCCATAGGTGAAATACGAGATCTGAAACTTATTGAGCAGGAGCATGCTGTAGGTCGCTATGGCGCAAAAGAAAAAGGCGAGATACAGAAAAATCACGACAAGTTCCTTTAGCTCATGGGCTGCCTTTTGCTTCAGGCCGGTTTTCTGAGACTTTTCAGCACTCATTGTTTAACCATTCACCGTTTAGCCCGGCATGTATGGCTGCCCACATTTGCGATTGTTCCCGAGTGGGGGCGTGTTCTGAAATTATTCCGCTCGGCAAAGCCGGATTATCGTGGAAGACAAGTGGAAATAAATTCCCAGCTCCACACGACCCTAGCAAGGCACCGACGACGAGAACAACCGTTATTGAGATAAAATAAAGACTCTTCATATGACTCAAAGGGCGCGGCAGCACGAACTCTCAACATATACGACCCAGAGATTCTCTTGAATTGTCAGAATTGACAGGCTCTTCCCTCGCCGCACTGGCGAGATGAAAACGACGCAAGCCAGGATTTCGCCGTAGCCAACCAGCAGAGGAGTTATAACCCCAGAGGGCAGCGGTTGGTCGCAGGTATAGCTTTCTAGTGGCCAAATATCTGAGGAATCCGAATTCTTGCACCGCCGATCCAAAACAAGTATAAGGGTAATCTGACGCCTCTCAGTCGCCTATTCGGCGCGTTGCTCTTGATTCTTGAATGAAACTGATGTGTATGGACGAGATTAGATGGCTGAATCGGTAGAGAGACTGGGCAGCGCGCGCCGTGGGCTCCGGAACCACCTCTTGTACATCGCAATTGTCTTCTTAGCTTATTTTGTCGCGGGCAAACTCGGCCAAGCCACTACCAACATCAGAAGCAGTAACCTTGGACCTGTGTGGCCTGCCTACGGCGTCGCTGTTGCAGCGCTACTACTTTGTGGCTATCGAGTTTGGATCGGGATCGCGGGTGCGGCTCTTCTCGTTGCGTTCTTGAGTCCGGTGCCTCACATTGCTGCCGTCGGTCAAGCAGCCGGAGCTACGGTCGCTGCGTTGACCGGTGCTTTTCTCCTCAACCGGATTGCTCGGTTCGACCTTTCTTTGTCACGCTTGCGCGATGCGCTCGCCCTGATTGTTTTCGGTGGGCTGGCCAGCGCTATGGTGAGCGCCTCAGTCGGAGTTTCGGTTCTATACGCAACTCACGTACAGGCGTATTCCGGACTCGGTTCTGCTTGGCTGATCTATTGGCTTGGAGACAGCACGGGGGTGCTATTGGTAACTCCCCTCGTGTTGACTTTCCCCCGTCTCCTAAAAAGTCGCCCTTGGGTTGGCATCGCAGAATTTGCCTTACTCCTACTCATTCTCACGGCGATCTGCTTCATCATTTTTGGCAATCTGCCTACTATCGAGGTTAAGCTGGACGTCTTTGCTTTCGTGGTCCTCCCGATCGTCATGTGGGCGGCCATCCGTTTTGCAGTAAGCGGAGCGGCGTTGGCGACTTTCTTTGTCGCCACGATTGCGACTCTAGAGACCGCATTTGGTTCCGGACCGTTCGCACAGAACAGCCCTTTCGTAAACGCGGTTTTGCTGGATGTGTTCTTTGCGGTGCTTGCCGTGACGGGTATGACACTGGGGGCGGTAATCGCCGAACGGGAACAGGCCGAACTTGAACGAGAACGGCTTGTCCGCGAACAAGCGGCGATGGAGACACGACTTCAACTTTCAGCCATTGTGCAGTCATCAGACGAACGGTTTCGCCTCGCGGCCCAGGCAGGAAGGATGTACGCGTACGAATGGGACGCCGCAACCGACATTGTCACGCGATCAGGGGAATACTTGAATGTACTTGGTTTGAGCGGTCCTGAGACCCAACTTACTCGCGAGCAACTATCAGCTAGGGTTCATCCGGACGACCGCGCACTGTTTATCGGTGTGGTTGGTCAAGTTACTCCCGAAAATCCGGTCAGCAGGATTAGCTATCGCGCGCTGCGCTCAGACGGTTCTGTTATTTGGGTGGAGAAGAACGCGCGCGCTTTTTTCGATGAGCAAGGCCGGTTGCAGCGGATGGTAGGCATGGTCGCCGACATCACTGAGCGCAAGCTGGCGGAAGAGGCACTCCGGGAGAGCGAAGATAAACTCCGGCTGCTTCTCGACTCGACCGCTGAGGCCATTTATGGAATTGACCTTGAAGGTCGCTGCACGTTTTGCAACCCGGCCTGCATACGTGCCTTGGGGTATGAACGAGATGAGGAAGTTCTCGGTAAGAATATGCATCATCTGATTCATCACACTCGCGCTGACGGCACATTTTTCCCTGCGGAAGAGTGTCGAATCTATCGAGCATCTCGTACCGGGGAAGCGATCCACGTCGACGACGAGGTGCTATGGAGAGCGAATGGAACAAGTTTTCCGGCTGAGTACTGGTCCCATCCGCAGCGGAGAGGGCAAGAGATCGTCGGAACCGTGGTCGCATTTATCGACATTACGGAGCGCAAAGTGGCTGAGGCGGCGCTTGCAAGTGTGAGCCGCAGGTTGATCATGGCACAGGAGCAAGAACGCACTCGGATTGCCAGAGAGCTTCACGATGATATCGGTCAGCGACTCGCTATGCTGACAATCGAGTTAGAGCAACTCAAGCAAAGGTATGCGGATTTACCTGCTGGACTTCTTTACTATGTTGGTCAGCTAAGAGACCACAGCTCTGAAATTGCTACCGATGTTCAATCCTTGTCGCACGAGTTGCATTCTTCAAGGCTGGAATATCTGGGCATTGCCTCTGCCATGAAGGCATTTTGTGGCGAGTTCTCTGACCAGCAGAATGTCGAAGTTGTCTTTGATCATGATGAGATCCCACGCACGCTTCCGCAGGAGATTTCGCTTTGCCTCTTTCGTGTCTTGCAGGAGTCTTTGCAAAATGCGGTCAAGCACAGCGGCCTGCGGCACTTCGATGTCGAGCTGCGCTACGTCTCGGACGCGATCGACCTCACCGTGCGCGATTCGGGATCCGGTTTTGACGTGCAACAGGCAATGAAAACCCAAGGGCTTGGCCTTGTCAGTATGGCGGAGCGGGTGAAGTTGGTGGATGGGCACCTTTCCATCGACTCGCAACCCAATCGTGGTACGACGATCCACGCGCGCGTGCCCCTCAGTGCGCGAAGTCATTCCATGCGTGCGGCCGGGTAAGAGAAGAGAGGAATCTCTCTTCCTCCCACGCACCCCGTTCTTCGTCTAGTGCTTGGTAACGCCGTATCGGGTGCGCCTTTCACGGCGCACCCGGCAAGCGCGTTACAGTCTACTCGGGTCGAGGGGCCGACACCATTATGCAATCAAGTGAACCGAGAAAGGTCATAGATCGAATCAACGAACAGTACTCTAAACTTGGCTTCCAGGTCGATCCAGGATAATGCGGCCGACTGTTACTTCTGACAATGGAACGCCTCCCAAATGAGAACTACCTTTTCGAGAGCAAGTGACACGACAGCGGGTGGAGTGCTCTCGGGCTATTTCAAGGAGGCCAAGTGTCGCGATCCCTAATCGTTATGCCAGACGATTCGGCTAAGCCGATTCTAGATGCCATCAACGGCGCAACCAAGTCGCTGCGCGTCAAGATGTTCCTTTTCTCGGATCCATCCATTCTTAAGGCCGTGATTGACGCCCAGGGTCGCGGCGTAATTGTCCGGATCATGCTGAATCCTGCCCGCCGTGACGGTGAATCGGAAAACAAGGAAACCCACAAAAAGCTAGTGGCCGCTGGTGTCCAGGTCATCGACAGTAACCCGGAGTATAACGTCACCCACGAGAAGTCGATGGTCGTGGATGATACGACGGCCTTTGTGAAGTCCCTGAACTGGGACACGAAGAATCTGACTGAAACCCGCGATTACGCCATCGTTACTTCTCACGCTCACGAAGTCGCCGAAATCATTGAATGCTTCGAAGCCGACTGGCATCGAAAGTCCTTCAAAGGGGACAAGCATTCCCATCTAATCTGGTGCTGCGGCAACGGGCGAGAACGCATCGCGCAGTTTATTGACGCCGCGAAGGATTCCATCTTCTTGCAGAACGAGCGGTATCAGGATGCTGTCATTATTGAGCGGTTGGTCCGGGCGGCAGGCCGCGGAGTAAAAATTCACGTCATGGCCCGACCTCCACACAAGCTCAAAAAGGGTAAGTTGGTTGAAGCCGTTGGGGGCATGCGCACCATGGAGGATGTCGGTATCAAGATTCATAAATTGAGGCACCTTAAACTGCACGCCAAGATGCTCCTTGCCGACCATGCCCGCGCCATCGTGGGCTCTATCAATCTGGCGCCTGGAAGCTTCGATAGTCGCAGAGAGCTGGCCATCGAGGTGGACGACGAACATGTGATCAAGCGCCTATCGAAGATTGCACACCACGACTGGGAGCACTCGCACCCACTTGATTTGACAGATGAAGGTCTTCTCGAGGAGTTCAAGGAACACAAGACGAAGGGAGCGGAAGAATTGGCGCTCCGGCCGATGACAAAAAGCGCAAAAAGATGATGAGTATACGGAACAATGTGTTCACCGCTTGGTGAATCTCTCCGTTTTTCTTGATGCGAGCGGCTAAGCGCGTGGGAAGGTGATGATCCAAAATGTACTAATGATCAACAGAACGGAGGCGATGCTAAGCATGACGATTCGCGGCGCACGTACCTTGAATCGCTGGCCGAGGGCAGTCATCAGAAGTACCGTGGCCAAGAACACGCTTATTTTCACATAATGGTCACCTGTTTCCCGCGTTTTAACGCCCTTCTCAAAATAATCCTTCGCCTCCTCACTAAGCTTGCTGGACTCCTGAGCGCTCGCGTTCGTGTACTCCGGCATGAAGATAGGGCCGGGCGGTGCCGCGACGCTGTTCAGCGGACCAAGCTTCTGCCAGGCCAAGAATGCCACGGCGTATTCGGAGCGAAATCGATGCTCGAAGATTCTGGCGAGTTTCTTGTTTCCGGCACTCTCAGCCTCGATCCACCCATTAAAAGTTGTGATGTCATAGAGCCGATCCTGGCCCGCTAGCGTCGCCTTTTCTTGTGCCCTCACGTTCGCGCTGGCCGCAAGGGAGTAGTTCTGATTTGAGAGGGCGTCCCACTTGGTGGCCTGATAGCCGCTCCAGGCCGTGGCAACAGCGACGACAGCAAGTACGACCGCCTCGGCGATCTCGATCCATGCGGGCTGGTGGTCATTTGTCGACCCTTTACGGTGAGCCTGTTCTTGGATTTTGTGTGCGAACTCGACGTTCGAATTCTGCTCAGGCATCGGTCTGTCTCTCGCCCAAGGACTTGACAGAAAAACGAAGCGCTTCCCAAGCGGAGACGCGCTTCACAACTCTATCAAGCCACGAGGATTCCTTCATGAGGTTTTCTGAACACGAATAGCGCGACAAACATTGCTTCACCTATGTTTTCATGAGCGCTCACCGGTTGCTATCGTCAGAAATGACAGATTGGGCGTATTCAAAAGAGTTAAAGGCCGATTCGACCCTAAACGCACAAATCGCGACAATCGAAGGAAAACGAGGACTCAACCGCTAATCAGATACAATGCCATCCGTGAGAACGAGAATTTCAATTCGGCATTAATGCCGCTTCAGAAATCAAAGTCGGACGACAAACGGTGGCAGGACCTTAATGGAAGCCACTGTATTCTGTTCAACCCTCCGCCCTGCCTGGCAGCACTAACAGCGATCAACGACGCCCAAACCGCATGGCGTCGCTCACACATACGAGGTGGCAAAGCATCTGATTGCCGAAGCGTGCGCGATGGCTGTCAATTTTGACAGTATTGTTCTGCTCGGACTGCCGATTAACCTGTAGGCTCGATGGAACCACGAGCTCAGACTCCAGCATCACCGAAAGCGAATAATTCAGCGGAGGATTTACAAGCCTTTCAGGGCAACGGGCTGGCGGTTTGCTCCTCTGTCGTTTCTGCGTGCGTGCACCTTAGGGTATATACAATGACTAGATATCTTGGACTTATAGGACATCGGAATGTCGAAAGTTAGACCAACGGTCGGAACTGACGGAGTTGCGCTCCCAATCCTGCCGCCGGAACGCGACGAGCGTGTCTGGGCGAAACTGGTGCGCGTGATGTTCTACACGCCCGGCTTCATGGGCCTGTTGCTAGTCAAGACGGGCGAACCGGCGAGCTTCGGTATCACGGTGGAGCTGCTGATGCTTTCCAGCGCGGCGGCTCTGGTCGGCGGCCTCTTCATCGGCACGCAATCATCGAAGGAGGGCGCCGATCCTTCCTCCAAGACCGGCACCTGGAGCGGGTCTCTGGTGATCGAGTTGCTCGGAGCAGTGCCATTCCTGTGTGCGGTGCCAGCGCTATTTCATGAACTAGCGCACAGTGCGTTGCTGCACAGCAGGGGACTCGGCGCTGTGGACATCACGCTGGGTGCCTCCGAGTTGCTACCAGCGGTATCGATCCTGCCGTTCATGGTCTACCAGCTCGCAGGCTTCGGCACCATGCACTTCGTCGTGCCGAAGGCGGTGAACTGGGTCATCAACATCCTCATTCCCTGCTTGATCGTCGCCAGCTATGTTGCCTATCGCCAGAGTGACTACCGTCTGGAAAAGCGGTTCGCTGGGATTCTGGTCGTTGTTATGGCGCTTACCGCGTTATACGGCATACTTAAATTGAGGAAGATGCAGGCGATTTTTGACGCTCATTGCCCACAAAAAGAGCCGAAGTAGCCGTTCGAAGCGCTTAGCGCGGGGCCATTTAGCACGGCATCCCAGGTCTGCCTACTTAGGGTCTGATGGAAGACAACGCTCGTCGCCAGTCAACATTCAACCTTTGAAACTGACCACCCCAGAACATTTGGATTCGTTGTCCAAAACCAATCTGAGCAGTTTTTGGATTATTTCAATCCACTGGCAGTTTTGACAGTTTACGCCTGCCTGCCGAAAACAGACGCTCGCAGTTGTTCGAAACGGATGACGCGGCTTATGCCCTCAGCGGCTCATCGGTTTCTTAAACTGAATGGGCGTGCGTGTTCGGCGGATCAACAGAACAGGTCCGCTCAATAACTTTTTTAGGAGCCAACTCATGCCAAACAACTTATTGCGTATGTGGCTGGTGCTCTTGAGTGTCGTACTTTTAACGGCGTCCGCAGCGCTTCCTTGCGCAGCCAAGCCCCAGGATTCGCAGACGCAGCAAGGCCAGTCCGTCGCCGATGCCGCTCGGCACAGCCGCGAGCAGAAGAAAAATGCCGCGAAGCAGGCCCGGGTGATTCGCAACGAGGATCTGGACACGGAGTACTTCAAAGCTGGCCAGGAGGGTCTCAATCTTAGTGCTCCGGCCAGCTTGAAGACAGAAGCACGCAGCGCGGGTGCCGTAGCTGCTGCCGAACGGGCTGCGACTTCCGCCAACAAAGAGTCACGACCGAAGGGTAAGGATGCGGAAGAGGCGGCGGCCGAGAACGCAGAGATCGCTCGGTTGAAGGAACAAATCGCCGAGGCAGAAGAACAACTGAAGTGGCAACAACGCGAGCTTGCGCTCGACCAGGACACTGTTTATTCGAACCCTAATTACACGGACTCCAGAACTGGGAAAGCTAAGCTCGACGCCGAGCAGCAGCGGATCAATGAGAGGCGGCAGGAGATCCAAGGTCTGAAGGCGAATCTTGCAGCTCTGCAAGAGCGTCGAAAGCAAGCGTCTCCGGCTGAGAGTGCACCCGGGCAGACAACAACAAATGTGCATCGCCGCCAATTCCTGCTTCATCGGGGAGACGTAGATGGGGCTTCACGCGCGAGCGTCTCGGATCGTGCGCAGGTACCTGTCAATACTGACACTGGTGTTGCGTGAAGGCTCCCGACTAACGTAGGACTCCGTGAGACCGCGGCGTCGCTCCCCGGGGCTCCGTGAATGGGAATAAGTGCATGGAGGAATTGCATGATTTTCAGAAGTCAGAAGTCTAAGTCAGTATTCTGGATCCTGTTCTGCATCATCTTACTTACGTGTATGGTGGGCACCGGCGCAGCAACCCCCCCTCAAATCGTCAGCGGAAAGAAAGCCAAGGTCGAGGGAAGCATTGTTTCCCGCAACGGAGATTTGATCAAAGTCAAAGAAAAGAAGTCAGGTACGCTGGTCATCGTCAGCCTGGTTGACGGAACCAAAATCGAACGCAAGAGTGGTTATGTGCAGTGGGCCCGTCACAACGACATGGATGTTACAGCCATGGTGCCGGGCTTAACGATTGAGGCAGAAGGCGTCGGCAATGCAAACGGGCAGCTGGAGGCGAGCAAGATAAGCTTTACTCCGGATGAGTTTGCCGTTGAAGTAGCGGAGGAGCAGCAAATCCTGGCGAACAAGGCGGCTAGCTCCCATGCGCAATCTACTGCTAATGAGGGAGTGCAGGATGCCAAGGTTGCCCAAGTTGCCGCCAAGACGGCACAGACTTCCGCAAATAGCGCCAACGCCAACGCCCAAGCTGCAGGAGCAGCGGCCAACATGGACGCCGCGGCGGTTCTGCTGGTCAACAAGCGCGTATCCGACCTGGATGACTACAAAGTGGTCGCCGAAGCCGGGATTTATTTCGCCTCCGACGACGGGACCTTGGACGGCGCTGCCAAAGCGGACCTCGATGCGCTCGTCGCGGCCACTCAGGGTCTCAGCGGATACATGATCGAGGTAGCTGGTTACGCCTCCAGCACCGGCACTAAGCAACTCAATCAAAAACTCAGCGAGGAACGCGCAGCCTCGGTAACCAAGTACCTCCGCGAGCAGAAGAATATTCCGATGCGGCGCATCCTCGTGCCAGCGGGGTACGGTGCGACACATCCAGCCGCTGAAAACACGGATTCGCAGGGACGCTCCTTGAACCGCCGTGTGGACGTCAAGGTATTGGTGAACAAAGGACTGGCGGAATCGATGTAAACCGGATTTTGCTCCTCTTCATCTGTCCGTCTTCGTATTACTTGAGACGGACGGCAAATGCGAGGCAAGGCTCCCGAGCCTGCGGCAGGCTTGGGAGTTCTTGCGTCGGGCAGCAGATCTCGACTGATCACCTCGTTTTCAGGAGAGCGTAGTGGTCTGTCATTTTTGACAGTTCAATTCGGTGCTTGTAAGAGCGACTCTGCGACGGGCGCATGGCATCGGGCAGTGACCGTTGGCCCGCGCCGCTTTGCGGGCGGCCGTGCGCTGCTCTTGTGAGGAGAAAACAGAAATGGACCTGCCAAGCTTTCCGCAGCTCGACATGTTCTCCGCAGGCATCAACGCCCTATACGGAGTGCTCGTCGCAGGGCAACCGTCGCACAACCGTGGCTACACTGCTGCTGGGTTGCTAATCATGGCCTTCTTCGGCGGCATCGGCGGCGGCGTGACTCGCGACATACTGCTCAATGATGTCCCCTCTCCGCTCCAGGACCCGACCTACCTGCTTGTGTGCCTTTTGATGGGTTTGCTGGGGCTGGCGATCTACCGCTACGCCGACTCGAGGGAGGAGAGGTTTCGGACGAGGACGCTGGCTTACTTCAAATCTTTCTCGCTGCCTTGGTTTGCGATTCTCGGCGCGCACAAGGCGCTCGAACACCACCTTGGGACGTGGACCGCGATCCTCATTGGAGTGGTCGCCACAAACGCGGGCGGGGTGCTCATCGACCTCTTCTCCGGGGTCACGCCAGATTTGGTGAGGCCGTCGCAGCAACTCGTCACGGCTTCGGTGCTAGCGGCCACGGTCTACACGTTGCTAGCGGTGCAGGAGATAAAGAGCCTTACCTTCTTTCCCGTTACGCTGATCGCGGTGCTGGTTACGTTCGTCTTCCGCGTTTTGGCCGTCAGGGAGCACTGGCCGTCGATCGTGCCGATAGCCCCACCGCCGCCGGCGCCCGTGGGTGAATGACGTCTGAAAAGACAGACGGTGAGTCCCAGCGCTATCGTATGGCGCACATCTGAGAAATGGTCCTATGAGCTTTGCTGAAACAGAGGCAAAAGATCTTGATAGGGGAACAGTTCTTGCCGAAGAGCGAACTGATCTGGCCGTCGAGCGTACGATAATCGCAGCTGAAAGAACGCTGATGGCATGGATCCGAACCGCCCTTTCGATGATCGGATTCGGTTTCAGTATTTACAAGTTCTTCCAATACCTGCCCGAAGAAATCGCCGCCGGCAACATCCAGCGTCCGCAGGCCCCGCGCAATCTGGGAATGAGCCTCATTGCTCTGGGCACGCTGGCATTGTCAGCCGCAGCGTGCCAGCATCGGAGTTTTCTGAACAAGATTGGGGCGGCCCATGGTCGCCATGTGTGGTCGGTCTCCTTCACGGTGGCGATAGCGGTCATTCTGATCGGACTCATCACGTTTTATGGCGTTCTGCTGCGGCACGGTCCGTTCTAGTCCAGAGGAAAACCTCGCCTGAGAGGCACGCGGAGACACACGTTTCGGATTTGTCCCTGGTTAAACGTGTGCGAACTCCTAACTCGGTGCGCGTGCGTCTAACTCTGCTTGCAAGATTTTGGAGAAAAATGACGGTGCCCCCCACTCCAGGTGAAGTTTTTAGCCTCGAGAATTCTCGTCACGCCGATATTGCCAATCCAGCGGCCAATGTGGGGCCTCGCGTCGAGAATCGCGAGGACCGTGCCACGAGCCCAGCGGCAACTGAGTTCTCATTGGTCCTGGGCGGGCCGCTGTTTCAACTATGCCGACGCGCGCACCTATCGGGAGATGCTCTGGAGCTGGTGTACCGCCGAGTCCTGGCTATCTCGCTATTCGCGTGGTTGCCGCTTCTGTTCTTTTCGGCGCTCGAGAGGCACGCCATTGGCGGCGCTATCAAAATTCCTTTCCTGCACGACATTGAGGCGAACGTCCGATTCCTAGTCGCGTTGCCAGTGCTTATTATCGCCGAACTTGTAGTTCATGAACGCATTAGTCCACTGGTTCGACGGTTCGTAGAAAGGCGCATTGTAGTGACCGAAGACTTGCCGGCGTTCGACGCAGCGGTCCATTCAGCGTTGCGCGGGCGCGACTCCATTGCGTCGGAGCTGGGGCCATTGGTTCTGGTCTATACGCTGGGACTGCTCGTGTGGCGGAGCCAGGTCGCGTTGGCCGAGTCGACGTGGTACGCGATGCCGGAAGCGAAGCAATTGCACCTCACTTTGGCTGGCTACTGGTACGTCTTCGTGAGTATTCCTGTTTTTCAATTCATTTTGCTGAGGTGGTATGTACGCTTGGCGATCTGGTTCCGGCTTCTTTGGCAGATTTCAAGACTACATCTGCACCTAGTCGCGGCACACCCGGATCGAGCCGGCGGGATCGGTTTTCTCGGGAATGGTTCCTACGCTTTTGGGCCAATACTCTTTGCCCAAGGCGGATTGCTCGCGGGCTTTATCGCCACCCGGGTTCTGTATGAAGGACGGGGTTTGCTGTCTTTCAAAATGGAAGCAGTCGGATTCGTGGGCTTCTTCGTGTTGGTCATCCTCGGCCCCTTGGTGATGTTTGCGCCTCTGCTAGATCGTACCGTCGAAAAGATTTATTCGGCTGTACACCGGATGCGCCTCGTTCCTTTCGGCGCGGAGGACATAACCCGTCTCGCCGCTGCCACGGCCGCGCCTCTCTTGCCGTTGGCGCTGACGATCTTTTCGGTCGCAGACCTGGTGAAGCTGCTGATCAAGACCGTCTTCCGATGAATGAAAGCAAGAACGTCGACCCTGAACGGCGTGGGACGGCTTCGGCATCTTGTTCGCGCTTCCTTCGCCCGACCCGTAAGAGCCAGTCCACAAGACTCGCCCGTTCGCCGCGCGCTTGTTCGTCTGTGTCCGGCATGGCTATCCACCACTGTATTTTTTGACAGTTACATGATTGGAGCGGTGAGCCTAGTCTGTTGCCGCGGAGACGATCACGACTAGCAGTGCAGTTCGTTGCTGTCGCAAAGATGGAGCGAAAACGGCTTTACTTGCTGAGTCGAGCGGACGAGCGTGCAGTATCGACTGCACGGAGTGTTTTTTTGTTCGAGGAGTTGAACTCTCCGCACGACAAAAATCGGATGTCCGGCGTCCAGCTGAAGACCTACATCCGCCAACTGCTCGACCTCGCCCGGTGCCCACTGGAACAGGGCGCGAGGCAAACAGTCGTGAACAGCGGAGTTTGTATTTTTGATCGGAGCCATCTCAGCTTTCTTGGAGTTGTCTTGTTTTTCCGATTTTGCTTCGCAGAGAAGTTCTCTGAGCTTTAGCGGAGAGCGCGATGGAATCAAATCTCGTCATCCAGGGCGTTGATCTGATTGCGCAGGGGCTCGAAATCTTGGGTGTCGCGGTGATCGGCATTGCCTTTCTCTATGCAACCATGCGTGCCCTTCTGCACTTCAGGCAACAAAATCCAGATGCTTATCAGCGGCTGAAAATCTCCATTGGAAAATCTCTGCAACTGGGGCTGGAATTCCTGGTCGCAGCGGACATCATCAAGACGGTCTCGATTACGCCTACCAGGGAAGGAATCGTGTCGCTGGGCTTGCTGATTGTCGTGCGAACGTTCCTGAGCTGGTCGATCACCGTGGAACTTGAAGGCTGCTGGCCGTGGCAAGTTGCCAGAAGCGGGGAGGTGTAAGGCATGTCTGAATGGGAAAGAGTGATTGGGGATCTTTTTGCGCGGTTGGACGGCCCGCTTCATTTCCGCTTTATCGTGCAGCCATTGATGGCGATTATTTTTGCGGTTATCGACGGCGTCAAAGATGCGAAAGCTGGCAGGCCTGCGTATTTTTGGGGGTTGCTCTCCGCGCCTCATAATCGAAAAGAAATGCTGAAGGAAGGTTGGAAGTCTGTCGGCAAGATTTTCATCCTCGCGGTCATCCTCGATGTCATCTATCAACTGAAGGTTCATTCGACCGTTCATCTCGGGGAGTCACTTATCGTGGCATTTTTCCTTGCGATTGTACCGTACCTGGTGGTCCGCGGACCGATTAACCGAATTCTGCGCAAGGTGAACCACGGAGAGGTAACCGCCGCAAAGATAGCAAACGCCGGCCCGAGGCAGGGGTAGGGGACTACGCCGAACGGCGCGGCGACGCAAATATATTTAGAACCGGCAGCCCGGAACTGGTTGCAGTGTCCAAACGGAAAAGGGTGAAACGGAAATGGCTCCTATGACCGAAGATTTTCTGCCGACCAATGCGCCGCCGGCGTTCCACCTGCTTGCGAAGCCGAGTGGTTCTACTTGCAATATCGATTGCACGTACTGCTTTTTCCTGTCAAAGGAATCGTTGTACCCGAATGAAAAGAGCCGGATGTCCGACCTTACACTGGAGACTTACATACGCCAGCTTCTGGAGTCGCATCGAACGCCGACAGTGACCGTGGCGTGGCAGGGCGGCGAGCCTACGCTTATGAAGCTCGATTTTTTCCGTCGTTCCGTGGAACTCGTCGAAAAGTACCGCAGGCCCGGCCAAACCGTGCAACACACTTTCCAGACCAACGGAATCCTGCTTGATGATGAATGGTGCGTGTTCTTCAAGGAACACAATTTCCTGGTGGGCCTTAGCGTCGACGGCCCGCGCGAACTCCACGATACGTATCGAGTTGATCGCAGCAAACAGGGCACCTTCGATAAGGTGATGCGGGGCTGGCGGCATCTGCATCTGTATGGCGTCGATTTCAACATACTGTGCACGGTCAACGCGGCGAATGAGAAACACGGCCGCGCTGTCTACCGTTTCTTCCGCGACGAAATGGAAGCAAAGTGGGTGCAGTTCATTCCGATCGTCGAGCGCGCCAGCGAGGAGACGATTGCAATTGCCAACTTGGGCTGGAGTGAGCAGCCAGGCCGCAAGCGCTTGCTCTACACGCAGTCCGGGAATCTGGTAACGAAGCGCTCGGTGGGGGGCGAGCAATACGGGCGCTTCCTTGTAGACATTTTTGAGGAATGGGT
>WNFS01008475.1_pt1 | contig 15674 bp, 10 predicted proteins | sample 5400141 | NCBI WGS metagenome assembly WNFS01 (sample SAMN13153358, study PRJNA577476) | soil metagenome | isolation source: 60 cm saprolite under Madrone tree | place: USA:California | collected 2016-06-14
GGACCTGGTCTTCTCGGGCGGCAACGCCGGCCCGTTCGACATCCAGCTGGGATTCAAGCCGCCGAACGGCGCGGGGCTGTCGGTGGACGGCGGCGTGATCAAGGGCGGCGGCTTCCTGAGCCTCGATCCCGACAAGGGCCAATACATGGGCGCCCTCGAGCTGGACTTCCAGGGTGTGTTCAGCCTCAAGGCCGTCGGCATCATCAACACCAAGCTGCCGGATGGCAGCAGCGGCTTCTCCCTGCTGATCATCATCACTGCCGACTTCACGCCCATCCAGCTGGGCTTCGGCTTTGCGCTGATGGGCGTGGGCGGCCTGCTGGGATTGAACCGCACCGCGCGCCTCGACGTGCTGCGCCAGGGGATCAAGACCAACGCGCTGCAGAGCATCCTGTTCCCGCAGGACATCGTGGCCAACATCAACCGTATCGTCAGCGACCTGACGCAGGTCTTCCCGCCGCAGGAGGGCCACTTCCTCATCGGCCCGATGGCCAAGATCGGCTGGGGAACGCCGGCCATCATCACGCTCGAGGTCGGCCTGCTGCTGGAGGTCCCCGACCCGCGCATTGTTCTGCTGGGGGTGCTCAAGGCGCTGCTCCCCGACGAGGATTCGGAGCTGCTGAAGATCCAGGTCAACTTCCTGGGCGTGCTGGATTTCGAGAACAATTCCATTTCGTTCGACGCCAGCCTCTACGATTCGAGGCTGCTGGTCTACACCCTGACCGGCGACATGGCCTTCCGCCTGTCGTGGGGCGATCACGCGCTCTTCATCCTGAGCGTGGGCGGTTTCCATCCGGCATTCAAGGACGCGCCCGCAGACCTGCAGAAGATGACGCGCCTGACGATCAGCCTGCTTTCGGGCGACAACCCGCGCATCACCGTCCAATGCTATTTCGCCGTGACCTCCAACACGGTGCAGTTCGGCGCGAAGGCCGAGCTGTACGCAGAGGCCGGCGGCTTCAACATCTACGGCTTCGTCGGCTACGACGTGCTCTTCCAGTTCGTTCCCTTCCATTTCATAGCGGACCTGTACGCCGGGCTCGCGCTGCGGCACGGCACATCCGTGCTCATGGGCATCAAGCTAAACGGCGAGCTCTCAGGCCCCACGCCGTGGGACGTGCGCGGCGAGGCCAGCATCAGCCTGCTGTTCTTCGACATCTCGGTCAGCTTCCACGAGACCTGGGGCGATCCGGCCGGGTCGGTCGAGGCGTTGGTCGCGGATCTGCTGGCGCTGCTCACCAATGAAGTCAACGACATCCGCAACTGGAAAGCCGACGTCCCCGACAAGAACAACCTACACGTCTCGATCAAGGCCATCGACCAACCGGCCGACAAGCTGGTGGTGCATCCGTTCGGCGTGCTGACGTTCAGCCAGCGGCGGCTGCCGCTGCAGGTGTCCCTCGACAAGTTCGGGAACCAAGTGCCCAAGGACGCCCGGCAGTTTGCGCTCACCGATGTGCAGAGCAACGCCAACATGCTCTCCACACAGCCGGCGACGGAACAGTTCGCGCCTGCCCAGTTCTTCAACCTGACCGACGACGAGAAGCTCTCGCGGCCGTCGTTCGAGCCGCTGACCAGCGGCTTCAAGATCGCGGCCGCCGGCGACCTGCAGATCCCGGCGCCCGTCAACAAGAGCGTGGACTACGAATTGACCTACCTGCGCAAGACGCGCTTCAGCCTGTCGTTTGCCGGGATCTACAAACTCGCCAAGGACCTGTTCAAGACCGCGACCAGAGCCGGCGCAGTATCCAAGGCATCCCTCTCGCACCTCAACAACCGTGTTTCGAGCAACGCCCCCGAGGCCGTGGCCGTTGCGCCGGAGACATTCGGGATCGCCAACCTCACCGACCTGCAGCTTTACAGCCCCGACCTGGTCGCGGACACGTACACCGAGGTGGCCGGAATGTACCAGCGGTTGATCGCGCGCCAGCCGGAGCTCAAAGACCGGGTCCAGATCCTCTCCAGCGTCGAGATCGAGGCGGGTCAACCATGAGCGTCGAGATCGCCCGATACCAATTCCATTCGTGGGCCCGCCGCGGGATCTCCGGCAACATCACCGAGGCGGACGACCTGGGCGGCGGAAGCTCCGCGGGGATCGAGCGGGCCGAGGTGCCCGTCTCGGTCACGCTCAACGGGACGTCGATCGGCAGGGACTTTGCGCTGGTCGGCCCGGGCGACATCGTCGGCATCAACCGCGACATGATCGTCCGCACCGACCCGTTGAACTGGATCACCGACGTCGAGCCGAATTACCTGTCGTTCGTGGAATTCTACGACGAGGATTTCCCCTGGCGTTACACGCCCGCAGCGCCGCAGGGCGAGAAGCTGCGCCCGTGGATCGCGCTGTGGGTGTTGAAGGAAGACGAATTCGAGCGCTCGCAGCGCCGTGTTCCGCTGCCCTCGATCACCCTGAAGAACAACGACGTTCTGCCGCCCTTCGACGAGACCTGGCTGTGGGCGCACGTACACAGCCACGCTGACATCCCGGATTCGGAGCTGTCGGAGTACGAAAAGTTCCTGCTCTCGCTCAACCAAACCGTGAACGACGACCCGGACCAGATCTTCAGCCGGCTGATGAGCCCGCGCAAGCTGGACCTCAACACGGCGTATTGCGCGTTCGTGGTGCCCGCCTTCGAGACCGGCCGGCTGGCCGGGCTGGAGCAGCCCACCGCCGGAATCAACGCGCAGCTTTCTTCGTGGGACAACAACGGCCCACGCGGTGAAATGCCGGTGTATTTCGAATGGTTCTTCCGCACCGGCGTCAACGCGGATTTCGAATCGCTGGTCAAGCTGCTCGAGCCGCGGCCGATGGACAAGAAGGTGGGTATCCGCGATATGGACAGCTCGCGCCCCGGGTTCGTGCGGGCCGACGATCCAGGCCTCGAGATCCCCGGCACCCAGCCTCCTATATTGGGATTGGAAGGTGCGCTGAAGTCGCCCGACACCCAGTCCACCGTCTTCCCCGATCCGTCGGGTGCGAATGACTTCCAAACGGAGCTGCAAAAGATTGTCAACCTGCCGGCCACGATCCCCGCCAATCTGGCCGGGGACCCGATCATCTCCGCGCCGATGTATGGACGGAATCACGCAAAGCAGAGCACAACAGACGTGGTGCTGCTGGATACCAGCAGGGACGCCTGGGTCGACGACCTGAACCGCGATCCGCGCACGAGGACCTCGGCGGGCTTCGGGACGCTGGTCGTGCAGCAGAGCCAGGAGAAGTTCATGCGCAAGGCCTGGATGCAGGTCGCGACCATCATCGAGGCCAACAAGCGCATCAAGGCGGTCCGGTTGACGATGTCGGTGGCAGTCCAATATACACAGAAGACCTTCAGCAAACTCCAGGGTTCGACCCTCCTGCGTGACGAAGATCGGCGAGGGCAAGGTCACCGCCTCGCCGCCGAAAGGAATCCCCGCCGGCCTGTTCACCACGCAGGACATCGCCGATGCGGTCATGCCGGGCCACCTGCACGCCTGGCTGGCGTGGGTGAGCAAATACGGCCGGATCATCTTGATTGCGCTGTTCTTACTGTTCATTGCGCTGGCGGCGATCACGGGCGCTTACGCCGTGGTCGACGTCAACCAGCGGCTGGCGGTTAGAGCTCCCGAAAAAACGCTGACCTCATTCGATCTCGGCAATGCCTATGCGAAGGTCAGCCGGGCCATCGACCCGCGTGTAGCGTTCCCGCTGCGCCTCACATCGCTCGTCAAGTTCCCGGCCTACGTGGACCTTGGGCAGCCGGAGAATATCTTCCCGGCCATGGCCTATCCCGACTTCGAAGACCCGATGTACAAAGGGTTGAGCGACATCTCCAGCGAGCTGCTCCTGCCCAACCTGCAGCTCATTCCGCCGAACACCATCTCGTTGTTGAAAAACAACCAGAAATTCATCGAGGCCTACATGGTGGGACTGAACCACGAGATGGGCGGCGAATTGTTGTGGCGCGAATATCCCACCGACCAGCGTGGCAGCTACTTCCGCCAGTTCTGGGACGTCAAGGGGATCATCCGACCGGCCGGCGACACACCCGAGGCCGAGCTGACCGAGGCTCACAAGGACATCACCCCCATCGACATCTGGTCCTTCGACAGCCTGCTCGGCCATCACAGCAAGCGCACCGCCGACGGCACTGCGGACCAGCTCGTGCTGGTCGTCCGCGGCGACCTGCTGAAGCGTTATCCCAACACGCTGATCTTCGCCCAGAAGGCTGTAGCGGGCACCGACGCCGCCGGCCAGAGTCCCGTGATCGACCAGGACCTGAACGAGGACGAGTTCAAGACGCAGGTCACGTTCCCGTTGTACAAGGCCGAGATCGCACCGGACCTCAAATTCTTCGGCTTCGACCTGACCGTCGAGCAGGCGCGCGGGACCGAGAAGACTCCCGGCTTCGACGACAACCTGGGCTGGTTCTTCATCCTGCAAGAGATCCCCGGCGAGCCGCGCTTCGGCATGGACGTGGCCTTCGACCCCGGCACCGACGGCGTCACCTGGGACGACCTCGCGTGGGACAGCTTCGGCGGCGCCGACCTGAAATTCATCAAGGCCGGCGTGCACCCGGCCTTCAATCCAACGGATAACACACCGGATAAATGGGGAACCAGCTCGGCGAACATGGCTTACGTGCTGTTCCAGAAGCCCAGCATGGTGGCCGTACATGCCAAAGAGATGCTGGACAGCCTGTGAGCTGCGGATTCAAGAGGCCATATGACGCGCTTTGACGAGCAAATACAAAAGATCCAGCAGCTGCGCAAACAGCGGGAAGACAGCGAAGAGCGCCTGTATGCCACGCAGCTGCAGATCAACAAGCTCGACAAGCTTCTCCGGCAGGCGAAGAGAACGGCCGCCGAGTCCGAATCCGGCGGGCAGACAGGCGGCGGGCTGAAGAACGAACGAAACCGTCTGCAGACGGTCTACGAGGATCTCAAAACGCAGCTGGACCTCCAAACCGCAAACCTGCAAGAGGACACTGCCGCCATCTACGTGGACCCGCATCCGCGCGCATCGATCGGCGGGCTGAACGACGGCATCCCGTTCCTGCTGCTGCCGGTGCGCATCGAAACCCGCTTCGCCAGCGTGGGAAGGTCTGCCGAGTTGTGGGTGCGCATTTATCCGGACGACGTGGCCATCCACACCCACGAGAAACTGCTTACCGACGACGAAGTGGCCGCCGGCACAAGATATTGGAAGGCGCTGTTCGACGCGGAGAAGAACGGCGGGGAACATAAGGAAGATCAGAAGAAGGCTGCATGGAATGAGCTGGCCTCGTCGTTCGGCCCGCAGCGGGCGGCGTGGATCGCGGGGCAGACCAAACCGGTCAACTGGACGCCAGACCTCGGCGGCCTCTCGAGCCCAGACGATCTGCAGTTCCCACCGCAGGACCAGACCAAGATCGACGCCTGGACCCGTGCGCCGCGCACGAACGTCCTGCCGGACAGGTTTGTCGTCATGTTGTATCAGGGCGAGACGCTCGTCCTCGAGCAGGTCGGGGCGCCGGTCCCCGACGAATTGATCGTCGGCCCTGATCCGCTGGACGCGGGCGGATCGTTCAGGACCGAGGACGGCAAACTGCTGTTTGGCGGAGGCTTCGACTGGGCCTCGGATTTCGACAAAGCCGTTGCGCTGGGCATGGGCTTCAAGATCCCGCTGACGGCCGCGCAGGCCTCGGCGGGGTTCGACAAGCTCCTCGTGCTGGGCGTGTACTTGTCGGCCGATGCAACCGCGAGCCAGGCGCGCCTCGAAGCGTTGCTCGATAATCATCACTATTCGCCCAAGGGGTTCAGCCTCGTCCCGCAGGGGACGCCGACCAACAACACGGAACAGGACGGCTCGGGCTACAGCAAGAACGACCCGTTCAACGGCATCAGCTACTTCGTCGAGATCGGCGACCCGCTATTCGGCGCGGATACGGACTGCGACGGCCGCAACCTGGCCGACGCCCTCGGCATCGAATACGATCCGCTCCAGCACATCTTGCACGCCGACGGAGTCGACTACCGCCAGGCCGTGCTGATGAACAAGGCGCTGTACCCGGCCACGCTCGGTTATTTCCTCGAAACGCTGCTGCAACCGGTGATCGGCCAGGCCGGCCTCGACGCGCTCCGGAGCTTCTTCTGCGACAACGTCACCGGCCGGGGACCGCTCCCCGCGCTGCGCGTCGGCGACCAGCCCTACGGCGTGCTGCTCGCGAGCAACTTCGGCAAGTGGAAGTGGAACGGCAAAGAATCCTCCGCCGGGAGTTCATTCCTCAACGGCTTGTACGCGGTGCTTTCCTACTATCAGGGACAGTGGAACAGCTTGCTGAGCGACTTGATGTACGTCGGCAAGCCGGGCCAGGATCCCGACGCGGTGCTGATGAACCTGCTCGGGCTGCAGGCCGGCTCAGTCTCTTTCTACCAGCGGACCGGGTACAGCACCGACTACCTGAAGAACCTCGACGATTTCCAGTACGGCGGACGGTACGCCGCGGACATGCAGCGGAACTTCACGCAGAAGAACCAGCTGCTCGATTTCTTCAGCGGGCTCGGCTACAACATCCGCGACGAGGCCGGGCTGCTCAAAGTGCCGCAGGCGCTGAGGCTGATCTATCAGCATTACACCACCCTGCTCGACGCCGCCAACCTGGTGGATAGCGTCCCGCTCTCCGAGACGAACGTCATCCGCTATTACGATGAGACAAACAAGAAGAATTATCTCAACTGGCTGGCCGAGAGCGCGACCATCGACGCGCTCGAAGCGCAGGATTTCGGCGCCGGAAGATCCGCGCCGAATGCGCTGCTCTATCTCGAGCTCAGGCGCGCCCTGCTGCTGCAACTGCACAGGGCCTCGGTGAGCTGGTTTGGCAGGCACGCGATCGCTCTGGACCAGACCCTGCAGCCCGCCAACTTCCTCAACATCCGCCCTCAGGGCGACCTGACGAAATACGAAGTGATGCGCGCCAAGGTGGGCACCGCCCTGCCCGCGGACCCCAACGCGGCCATGCCCGTGTCGGAATACCTGCTGACCGTCGGTCAAAGCGAAAGCGACGCGCAGTATCTGTCGGACGAGCGCGGCGCGCTGGCCGAACTCGCCGCGGCGAGCACCGCCCAACTGGAGCGCTGCCTGACGGAGCACCTGGATGCCTGCACGTATCGGCTCGACGCCTGGCAGACCGGCCTTTTCCGGTTGCGGTTATCGGAGCAGCGCAGCGCCGTCAGCAACGACGGGCAGGCGCGCAGGAAGGGGATCTTCCTCGGCGCATACGGCTGGCTGGAGAACGTCCGTCCCGCCACGCGGCAGCAGGTGACGCTCGACACGGTCCCCGAAAAACTCCGACCGACCGACAACCAGCCCCTCTACGAGTTCGCGGATAACGAGGGCTTTGTCCACGCCCCGTCGCTCAACCATGCCTCCGCGGCCGCCATCCTGCGCAGCGGATACGTCAGCCACGCCGACCAGGGAAACCCGGACGTAATGGCCATCAACCTGTCGTCGGAGCGGGTGCGCCGCGCGCTGTTCATCCTGGGCGGCATGCGCAACGGACAGACGCTCGAGGCTCTGCTTGGCTACCAGTTCGAGCGCGGGCTGCACGACCGCGCCTCGGCCGACGATGCGCTGAAAACACTCAACCTGTATATCTACGACTTCAGGGACAAATTCCCCTGCGAGCAGCACCCGATCCAACAGCAGGGCTCCAGCGACGCGCCGACCGAGAGTCTCCCGGCCGCCAACGTGGTGAACGGCGTGACACTGGCGGAGGTCACCGCGGCCTTCCCTTACGGCGCGACCGGCCCGGTGGCGTCCGCCACCCAGGCCGAACGCCAGGCCATCGAGCAGGAGAAGGACAAGCTAGCCGACAGCCTCGACGCGGTCAAGGACCTGCTGCTCGCCGAAAGCACCTATCAGATGGTGCAGGGCAACTTCGACCGCTCGGGGGCTGTATTGAACGCGTTGAAGGATGCGACCGTCCCGCCAGAGCTGGACGTGGTCAGTACGCCGCGCAGCAGCCACCTGACGTTCACCAACCGGGTCACGCTGCACTTCGAGGACGCGGACCCCGGTCTGCCGGCGACCAATCCCTGGAGTCCCATCGCGATGACGCCGCGCGCACGCATGGAGGCGGGGATGAACAAATGGCTGGGCGGCGTCCTCGGCGCTCCCGGCGACATCCTCTTCCGCGCCTCGCACCTGGATGCGGACGGGAACGAAGCCGGCCCCCTCGACATGAGCACGGCGGACCTCGCGTTGCAGCCGATCGATCTGGTATATGTCACGGGTGAGGCGCTGAACACCGGCGCCTCGGAGGCCGGCGACGAGGCCCGCACGGCGGCGTCCGAACTTGAGAGCCGCATCGCCTGGCGGTATCGGCAGGTCAACGCGCTCGACGACGAGACGGTCGTGCGCATCGCGTTCACCAAACCCGAGACGCCCGGCAAAAAGACGCTGGGCCAATTGCTGCCGCTGCTGCGCATGCTCAAGTCGACGATCACCGATTCGCGGCCTCTGAACGCGCAAGACTTCGATCCTCCGTCACAATCGAGCGCGGCGGACCCGGACAATCCGCAGGGCTACGACGCCCTCGACCTGCAGGACAGGGTCGAAGCGAGCTCCAGCCTGTTCGAATCGTTTCTGGCCGAGCTGGGAAACATCCCGATCGACGCCACGGTGAAGGACAGCGACGGAACGCCGCAGTCGTATACGGATCTCAAGACTGCTTTTGCCGCCATGGATGCGACCAAGGTGGATTTCGGCGACATCACGTTCAGCTTCGACGGCGCACATGTCCCCGACCTGCAGAACGTGCTGGTGCGCATTGCCGGCTTCGGGCTGCCGGATGCGTTCCCCGTGCTGCTCTCGGCCTTGACGGATGAGTCCCGGCAGACTCTCTTGGAGCAGGCCCGGAACGTCCTGCGAAGAGGCGCGCGGGCCGATGTGCAGGCTGCGTCGCTCCAGACGGAGGCCGCCGCGGCGACCAAGGTGCGCGTGAAGGTGGACAAATATACGGCGGCCGGGAAAGCGCTGCTGGGAGACGTGTTCAGCATCCTGCCGCGCTTCGCCTACAACAACGAGGCCGACATCGAGCAGTCGAATGCCGATCGGGCACAGCTGCTGAAGTATGCGGTCGACACGCTGAAGATGACCTTCCCCGCCGACGAATGGCTGCAAAGTATTTCTCATGTGCGTCCCAAATCGGCTCGCTGGGATTACGTGCGCGCCCTCGTCGAATCGTTCAACGCCGCCTCGCTCGAGCTCATCCCGGTCCAGCTTCCGTATCGCGCCGGCGACAGCTGGCTGGCCGTCGAATTTCCCGCAATCGACGCCCTGACCGGCGAGCCCTTCAACATCGTCCACGACACGCTCTCGATCGTGGCGCACGGGGACGCCGCCTTTGCGCCCGGCGGGAAGCAGTCCGGCCTGCTGGTCGACGATTGGACCGAGGTGGTGCCGACCGGCCAGGAGATCACCGGGCTGGCCTTCAATTACGACCGGCCCAATGCCTGCCCACCCCAGACCCTGCTGCTTGCCGTCACGCCCGAGGAGACGGGCCATTGGAATTGGGACGAACTGGTCGGCATCCTCAACGACACCCTTCAGCGCGCCAAGCGCCGGGCGGTGGAGCCGTTGATGCTCGACAAAGTCGACCTGCCTGAATTGAGCGTGCTGCTGCCGGCCGTCGTCGCCGATTTCAGCAAGTACGACCTGAATATTTCGCTGGACTACCGCCTGAACGTGAAAGCCCTGCTGGATGCCATCCCGATCGTCTCGGTGGTGGATCGGGCAACTGATAGCGGGTGAAATCAAGAGGCCTCATGCCCGACACACCCATCGACATCGCCAACGCCATCATGCTCCAGGCCTACCGGATCGCATCGATCACGGCCTACAACCGCGTCGAGCCGAGCCCGCGCACGTCCGACTTCGACCGCAGCCTGAAGGCCGAAGTGCGCGACGCGCTGTGGATGCTCACCCGTCAATGGCAGCTTGGGGAGTTCCAGGGCGACGACGCCGGCACCCCGGTCACCGCGCAAATCCTCGGCGAGCACACGAACATCGATCGCGTCGGCCTGCCGTCGGGGAAAGTCTTCCCGTACGACGGCAGCCTCCCGCTGGAGACCCTGGTCGAGCGGGAAAAGCTGGCGCCGGCCCTCTCTCTGGCTGTGCAGATGGGACGCTACTTCATCAAGCTGATGCGGGCCAAAACGCCGGGAATTTCTCTGGATCGATTCATCGCAAGATATCCATTCGGTTTCACAATCGACCCGAACGATCATGAAGGGCTGCAGCTTTACCGGGCCGTCAACGGCAAAGTATTCAACGGATATCAACTGTATCAGGATATCCTCACCACCGACGCCGGGGCGACCGAGACGCGCTATGCCTCTTGGCTGGACTCGGTCGAGAACAACGACCTCTCGTCCGCCGACCGCACGCAGCTGAAAGACCTCGCCGCCCCGTTTACGGCGTGGTGCCTGCGCAACTACAGCCAGCCGGAGCAGGCTGAAGATTCCGCCTGGCAGACCGAGCACCTCGAATATCAGTTCGCAGCGGCCTCGGCGGCGGGGACGGACCAAAAGACCCTGGTCGCCGATCAATACTTCGAGGGCCGCCTCGACTGGTATTCCGTGGACCTCGATTCGGGCCGGAGCCTCACGCTCCCGTCCGAACCGGGGCCGGACGGTTCGACGACGGAGAATTTCGTGTCGTTCATCCCCGCACCGGTGAGCTTTAAAGGCATGCCCAATCCACGCTTCTGGGCCATGGAGGAAAACCAAACCGACTTCGGCAAGATCGACACGTCCGTCACGGGTCTGCTCCACCTGTTGTTCGCCGAGTTCGGGCTAATCTACTCGAACGACTGGTTCATGCTGCCCTATCCGCTCCAGATCAATACATTGTGCGAGATCGCGGGCATTGTGGTGACCGACGTGTTCGGCCAGCACGTGCTGGTCAGGCCCGCCGGCAGCGGGCCCGAAAGCGACTGGCAGCGCTGGGCGCTGTTCCATCACACCGACAGGAATAGCACCGCTTCCGGTGTGAGCCGGTTCTACCTCGCGCCGGCACTGCTGAAGTCGCTGGAAGGCGAACCGCTGGAGGAAGTGAATTTCCTGCGCGACGAAATGGCCAACATGGTCTGGGCCGTCGAAGACACGGTGCCCTCCCAGGCCGGCAGGGGCACGGACGGAAAGGAAATGGCTTTGAAGGAAACGACCGCCGCGCCGTTCACGCCGGCGGGCGATGCGAAGATTCGCTACGTGCTCGGGACGGCGGTGCCGGACAATTGGATTCCCTTTGATTCCCTTTGTACCCGTACACATCGAAGGCAGCGACACCGAGATCCGCCTGCAGCGCGCGCGCCTGCCCGGCGCCAAGGGCGCGCTGGGCATGGTGCTTACGGAAAAGCCGGCGCCGTATTTTGTCTACGAAGAGGAAGTGCCGCGGAGCGGCGTCATCGTGCGCCGCGCCTATCAGCGTGCGCGCTGGCTGAACGGAAAGACCTGCCTGTGGATCGGCCGCACCAAGGAAGCGGGCAGAGGCGAGGGCTGGAGCAACCTCAAGTTCGACCAGATCGAGCCGATCGAGCAGGCCGGCGACAGCTCCTGAACCTCCTGGCGCGGGCAACAGGTGAATGCACGGGGGATCAGCCTTTACTGGTCTTCAGCGATTTCCCCGTGATCCGTTGAGCAGGACCGAGCCAGAAGGCTCACTGCTCGCTGCTGTCATCGTCATCGCTGTCAACCTGGCGCCCGGCATCTGCATCCAGGTCTTGAGAAGAAACGTCAATTCGCTGGCGGCGGGGGTGCTGGCGCGCTGGAGGGAAAGGCGGTAGCTTCTTCAGCCTATGAAGAAGCGCGCGCCCTCACCACAGGAGATACCCACGCCATGACCACCACCGCGGCCGGCCCGAGCATCGACCTGCTCCTGGACATCAACGCCGCCTTCAACGCCCGGGACATAGACAGGATCCTCGGCTTCTTCGACGACGACGCGACGTTTCTCATGGCGCGCGGCCCTGAGCCGAATGGGCGGCGCGTGCACGGCAAGGCGGCCATCGGCAAAGTCCTGGCGGATCGCTTCAAGGTGATCAGCGACATGCGCTGGGACCACATCGAGCACTTCGTGACGGGGAACCGCGCGGTGTCGGTCTGGATGGTCACGGGCACGAGCGCGGACGGCGAAGCGCTCAACTATCAAGGGTGCGACATCTACGAGTTCCGCGGCGACAAGATCCTCAACAAGGACACCTACTGGAAAATCGTCGAGCAGAAGGACCGGCTCTAGCTTCGTCTATGTGGCTTTTGACTCTCTCTCAACCGCGCGGCCGCATGGGCAGATTGGCGGCGTCGCCTGCCCTTCCAATGCTGAAGCGTACGCAGTGTCTTGAGGGTATTCCCCGCCTTCCCCTCGGCGAGGCGCAGCTCGTAGAGGCCTTGAAGGTTGAGCCAGAATTCAGGGCTCGTGCCGAAGAAATGACCGAGGCGCAGTGCGGTATCGCCGGTGATGGCGCGCTGGCCATTCAGGATTCCGGTAACGCGGTTGGTTGGTACGTTCAGCTGACGCGCAAGCTCGGCAGCGCTCATGTGGAGCGCCTTCAGTTCTTCGGCGAGATGCTCGCCAGGCGGAATTGCGATGCGTGCCATGAGTTTCTCCCTGGCTACGGCAGCAGATCGGCGACGGCGATGCGGGCGTGCGGCGCAGCCAGCGGCGAGATGCTGTCGCCCGCGCCCAGCCTGAGCGGCGTGCTGAAGCGCCAGCCGTATGGCGCGGCGGCGGAGGGCGTAGGATCGCGGTGGACCTCGAGCACATGGTCCACGAGGTTGACGATCCAGTAGTCGGGCACCTGCGCCCGGGCGTAGAGGCTGCCTTTGTGCTCCCGATCGAAGGCCAGACTGGCCTCGGCCACCTCGACGAGAAGCACGGGTTGCGAGGGATGACCGGCCAGGTAATCGCGCGGTCTCCCTGCGCAGACGGCCACGTCGGGCTCAGGCTCTGATTCGTCGTCGAGCGCGACGGGCATCTGCGCCCGCACTTCCCAGCCGGGGCCGAACGCCGCGCGCATGACGTCTTCGGCCAGCCGAACGGCTACCGCGTGCGGGCTACCCTGCGGCTCCCGCACGACCAGCTGACCGCCGACGAGCTCGACACGGTCGCCGGGCTGGAAGACTGCCCGATCCACGAGCCGCTCGTACTGCAGCCGTCCCCAGCGCTTGGTCGGAATCGGGGTTGCGTCCATGTCGGTCAGGCTAAACCGCGCCGCCCCCGGCCGTCAATGTCGCCGCGCGGATACATCCGCGGCCCGGGCGACCTAAAAGACCCTGCCCCTGATCCTGCGTGTTCGCTACAATCTGGCCCGCAAGCAATCCACCACTCCTCCAGGAGGTTCACGATGATGTCAGGTCGCTTGGCCGCCATCGCGGCGGCTGTTCTTCTCTTCGCCGGTCCCGCGCTTGCTCAGGAGAAGCTGCCGCCGCTCAGGACCGGTGTCGACGGCACCTTCGCGCCACACGCCATGCCCAAGCTGGGCGGCGGCATCGAGGGTTTCCAGGTCGACCTCTTTACCGAAGTCGCGCGGCGGATGCATCGCGAGATCACGATCGACGCGGTGAGCTTCTCGACGCTGATCCCCGGCATGCAGGCCGGCCGCTACGACTTCATTGCGGCGCCGACGACGGTGACCAAGGAGCGGGCGGAGAACATGCTGTTCACCGCGGGCTATCTCTGGACCGCGTACCAGTTCGGCATCAAGAAGGGCTCGGAGCCGATCAAGGACTGGGCCGATCTCAAGGGCAAGTCGGTGGCCGTCAACAAGGGCACGCCCTACGAGACCATGTCCAAGGCCAAGGGCGCCGAGCTGGGCTTCACGGTGCAGGTCTACGATACGCAGCCGGACGCCACGCAGGCCGTCCTCTCGGGCCGCGCCTACGCGACGCTCGGCGGCAACACCACCATCGTCTACGCCGCGTCGAAGAACCCGCAGTTCGTGGCGGATCTCGAGCTGAAGGACACGCGCGCTCACTGGGCTGCGCCCGTGCCCAAGAGCAATCCGAAGCTCCGCGCCGAGCTACAGGACGCGCTCGACTGCATGAAGAAGGACGGCACCATCGCCAAGCTCTCCGAGAAGTGGTTCGGCCGGAAGCCGCCGCCGGACGGGCTCGAGGTGGTGATCACGCCGGGCTACGGCCCGCCGGGCATGCCGGGCTACGACCCGACGCCGCATCCGTTGCACTGCAATTGAATCGAGGGTCAGTGGAACTGAGCTGACGAATGTCCGCGCCGATCGTTGACGCGCGCGGGATCCACAAGCATTTCGGCGCCCTGCACGTTCTGAAGGGTGTCGATCTTCGGGTGGCTGAGCGCGAGCTGGTGTTCGTCATCGGGCCGTCGGGCTCGGGCAAGTCGACGCTGCTGCGCTGCCTCAACCGGCTGGAGGAGCCGTCCTCGGGCAGCGTCGTGGTGGACGGCATCGACATGCTCGACCCTCGCACCGACATCAACCATGCCCGACAGCGCATCGGCATGGTGTTCCAGTCCTTCAACCTCTACCCGCACATGACGGCGCTCGGCAACGTGACGCTGGCGCTCCGCAAGGTCGCGGGCAAATCGAGAGCCTCGGCCGAGGCGTTGGGCCACGCGGCGCTGGAGCGCGTCGGCTTGGCCGACCGCGCGGGCCACACGCCGGGCCAGCTCTCGGGCGGCCAGCAGCAGCGCGTGGCCATCGCGCGCTCGATCGCGCTCGAGCCGCGCGTCATGCTCTTCGACGAGCCGACGAGCGCGCTTGATCCCGAGCTGGTGGGCTCGGTGCTGGAAGTCATGCGCTCGCTTCGCGAGAGCGGCATGACCATGATCGTGGTCAGCCACGAGATGGGCTTTGCCCGCAACGCCGCCGATCGCGTGCTCTTCATGGACGAGGGCGCCATCGTGGAGGAGGGCTCCCCCGCGGCCATTTTCGAGAGCCCTGCCCACGAGCGCACGCGCGCCTTCATCGGCCAGATCCAGCGGCATTGAGCGGGAACTGGGAGCGCTTCACCGAGACCTTCTTCAACGGCAAGGTCATGCTCAAGTACCTGCCGGATATTCTCTCCGGCGTGGTGGTCACGATCGAGCTGGCCTGCCTCATTGTCGTCACGGGCATCGCCGCGGGCCTGGCGCTGGCGCTCTTGAGAAGCCTCGGCATCCGGCCGCTCAACTGGCTGATCGTCTTCGTCGTCGACCTCTTCCGCTCGCTGCCGCCGCTGGTCGTCATCGTGCTGATCTACTTCGGCCTGCCCAGCGTCAACATCTTGCCGTCGGGCTTCGTCTCGACGTGGCTCTCACTGGGCTTCGTGCTGATGGCGTTTTCCGAGGAAATCTTCTGGGCGGGCATTACCTCGGTGGCCAAGGGGCAGTGGGAGGCCGCGCGCTCCACCGGGCTGTCGTTCGGCCAGGCACTCATGAACGTGGTTCTGCCTCAGGCCTTTCGGCTGACCATTCCGCCTCTGACCAACCGCACCATCGCCATCACCAAGGGCACGGCGCTGGGCACCGTCGTCGCCGTCACGGAGATCCTCGGGCAGGCCAGCTCGGCCATGTCCAACTCCTACAATCCTTCGCCGCTCATGATGGGCGCCGCGGCCTATCTTGTGCTGTTCCTCCCCGTCGTGGTGGCGGCCCGTTGGGTCGAGACCAAGTTCGCCTGGAAGCGATGAAGACGGCGCGATGA
>WNFS01002020.1_pt1 | contig 15670 bp, 13 predicted proteins | sample 5400141 | NCBI WGS metagenome assembly WNFS01 (sample SAMN13153358, study PRJNA577476) | soil metagenome | isolation source: 60 cm saprolite under Madrone tree | place: USA:California | collected 2016-06-14
ACGAAATTCCGGTCGTCGCCAAACGGCTCAATTGAAGAGCAAAACGCTAATCGCCGGGTTGAAGTCGTGGTGCACACGAGCGAGGGGTAGTTGTAGCCTCGGTTTACACAAAATTGTAGGGCGTTTCTGTGAAACGCCGCGCCTGGAATGGCGTCTGACACAGACGCCCTACAAATTCTCGCCTCGTAAATCGCCCTACCAGTTTTTGATCCAAAGATCCTGCTGCGTGGCAGGAGGAGCGGGCGTTGGCGATGCGGCGACTCCGGCCGTGCTCCACAGATCAAAGGTTGGATTGTAGCCCGGAGTTCCTGACGGCGTAGGATTCGCCTGTGGATTCGCAGCCGTTGAGTAGCCGTAGCTATTGCCAAATGGATCGGAAATCGCGGTTACGGTGCCGCTCCCCCCGGAGGGTAAAAGCATGTTCGGCTTGAAGGCAAAGCGAAGCGGTAGAGTAGGCTGACGGATTCAGATTGCTCCGAGCATCGAGGGTGTTCGTCGCTGAATTAAAGGGATAAACGGCATTATCTGCCTTGTAACTTTCGCAGGCCGCAGACATCGCGGCGATTTCGGTTTCGGCGCGGGCGCGGGCGCCTTTCTTTCGGGCGTAGCCAACTGTGCTGAGAACCAATCCAGTCAGGACGAGGATGAGTCCGGAGACAACGACCAGTTCGATGAGAGTGAATGCGTTGTGGCGGCGCTTGTGCCAAGCGCCGAAGGCATCGGTCAGGCGTTTGACACAAACGCCTCTACAATTGCGGGGGAGAACTTTCTTCGTCATTTAGGCGAAGCCGGTCACGTTTGCTGCTGGAGACCGGTGATAATGCTGATGAGCGGTGTGAAGAGAGCGAGCACGATCGTGCCGACAATCACCGCCAGGAACACGATCATGATGGGTTCGAGCGCCGAGGTCAGAGCCACCACCGCGTTATCGACCTCGTCGTCATAGACGTCAGCGACCTTTAGAAGCATTTCAGGAAGCTTACCGGTTTCCTCGCCTACGTCGACCATGCTGACTACCATCGGTGGAAACACTTTGCTGGCTTCAAGCGGCTGCACGATGGATTCGCCTTCTTTCACGCTGTCGTGCACCTTCGAGATCGCTAAGGCAATGGCCGCGTTGCCGGCAGTATCGCGAGTGATATTTAATGCCTGCAAAATCGGAACACCGCTTGTGACCAGTGTTCCAAGTGTGCGTGCAAATCTTGAGATCGCTGTCTTGCGATTCAAATTGCCAAATAACGGCATGCGCAGTTTAAAATTATCAATGAGCAATCGCCCGCGACGCGTGCGGCCAACGAATTTGTAAAGAGTCACCGCAGCGACTATGGCACCAAAGACAATCAAGCCGTTGTTCTTCATGAAGCCACTTACGCCGATGACAAACCTGGTGACGGGCGGCAGCGGCTTGTCGCCGAGCAGGTCCTGGAAAATCATTTCGAACCTCGGCACAATGAAGATGAGAAGAAAAGTCATGATGCCTAAGGCCATCGTCATCACGATGCCCGGATAGACCATTGCTGCCGCGACTTTGTTTCTAATCTTCGCGGCCTTCTCTTGAAATTCCGAAAGCCGGGTCAGCACAAGCTCGAGTACGCCACCGACTTCGCCGGCCTTAACCATGTTCACGTATAAGTCGTTAAAGACTCGCGGGTGCAGGGCCAGCGCGTCGGAAAAGGTGCTGCCGCTCTGCACCGAGTCTGCGATTTTAATGATCGTTTTTTTCATCAGCTTATCGCGCTCCTGTTTCGCCAGGACGTTCAAGCTTCTTAGCAACGGCAAGCCCGAGTCAATCAGCGTCGCCAATTGACGAGTGAAGATCATCAAAACTTTTGAGCTAACCTTCTTGCGTTCGAAGAGAACGATGCCCTTCTTCACGCGCGGTTTGGTCGTGCGCGCCACCTTTGCTGCGCGACGTCGCGCTTCCTGACCGTCGGGGCCGCTTATGGCCTCCTCGATCACGCTGGTAGGGAAATAGCCGGACTGGCGCAACTGGGTAATCGCGGCATTCGTGGACACGGCTTCAACCAAGCCTGTGGCTTCCTGTCCCCGGGCATCAAGAGCTACGTAGTTAAAACGTGGCATGATGGAATTTAGCTAGTTAACGATTTAATGATTTAACGATTAAAGCAAACCAGGCTCTCCGAGTCCATTTCAATCGCTAAGTCTCTGAATCGCTGGATCGCTAAATTTCTTCACGTGTACCTGAGCACTTCTTCGATAGTAGTGTCGCCGGCGTAGATGCTGCGCAAGCCGTCTTGGCGCAGCGTGATCATTCCAAGCTCAATTGCTTTTTGTCTTATTGTGACCGTTGGCGCACGTTCATTAATCAATTCACGCACTGGATCAGTAATCTTTAGAAGCTCGTAAATTCCTTTTCGTCCTTTGTAGCCCGTATTGTTGCAGGCGTCGCAGCCTTTGCCGTAAAAGAACTGTTTGTCGCCAATATCCGACCGGGAAATCCTCAGTTCCGCCAGGAACGGGTCGCTCGGCTCATACGTCGTGCGGCATTGCCGGCAGATGCTGCGCAATAATCGTTGACCGAGAACGGCCTCGAGCGTTGAGGAAATCAGGAACGGTTCCACGCCCATGTCGATCAAACGCGTGATCGCCCCGGGCGCGTCGTTGGTGTGCAACGTCGTAAAAACAAGATGGCCGGTAAGAGACGCTTGAATCGCAATCTGTGCTGTCTCGAGGTCGCGTGTCTCGCCTACCATGATTCGATCCGGGTCCTGACGCAGAAACGATCGCAACGCTCGCGCAAACGTCAGGCCGATGCCTTCGTTTACAGGCACCTGCACGATTCCTTCCAAATCGTACTCGACCGGTTCCTCCACCGTAATCAGCTTCGAATCGATCGTGTTGATCTTGCGCAAGCAGGAGTAAAGCGTGGTTGTTTTTCCAGATCCGGTCGGTCCAGTGGCAATGAAGATTCCGTTCGGCCGCTCGATCATTTCGAGCAGAAAATTGTAAATGTAATCCGGCATCCCCAGTGCTTCGAGATCGAGATTGACGATGCTGCGATCCAGCACGCGCAGCACCAGGCTCTCGCCATATTGAGTCGGCAATGTTGAAACACGAAGATCGACATTGCGCCCAGCGATGTTCTTCTGAATACGGCCATCCTGCGGAAGCCGTCGTTCCGCGATATTCATGTTTGCCATCACCTTGACGCGCGAAATGACCGGTAGCGCAAGGTGGCGCGGCGGCGGCGACATTTCGTAAAGCGCGCCATCGACGCGGTAGCGGATTTTGAATTCATTTTCGAACGGCTCGAAATGGATGTCGCTCGCGCGGTCCTGTATCGCGTGATAGAGAACGAGATCGACAAACCGGATGATCGGCGTCGTGTTCGCCTCTGCTTCAACAGCAGCATCGCCATCCGTCTCTCTCAATTGCAGGAGCTCGCCAGCTTCGCCAAGCTGCTTGAGAACATCCTCCATGCTCGTTGTATCCGTGCCGTAATACTGCTTGATCAGTTCTTCGATTTGCTCTGGCGGCGAAACGACGACCTGGATGTCTTTACCGAGCGCGAAACGAAGATCCTCAGCCGTATGGAGATCGAAAGGATCCACCAATGCTACACGCAGCGTGCTGCCGCTCATTTCAATCGGCAGAGCGCCGTGCAACCGGGCGAGTCCACTGGGAATCAAATGCAGGATTTCCGGCGCGATATCGCGTTCGGTTACATCGATGAAGTCGGTGACCAGGCCGTTCGCAATGGTCTGATAGAATCCCGCTTCATCGATGAAGCCGCCATCCATCATTGCCTGTGCAATCGTCTTTCCGTTCAACTCTGCTTCGCTCAACACGTCCTCAGCCTGCGAAGGCTCAAGTACGCGCTGCTCGACAAAAAATTCGGCAAGCTGTTTGTGCGTCATGTCTTATTGAAGCGTTGAAGGGTTGAAGCAGTCTTTAACTCACGTCTCCCACCGTGATGGAGATCACTTCTTCGGCAGAAGTGAGGCCGGCCAGAACCTTGCGCACACCGTCTTCGCGCAATGTCCGCATCCCCACTTCCCGCGCCTTTTGTCGGAGGATAAAAGTCGAAGTGCGTTTGTTGATCATTTGGCGCACGTCATCGTCGATCACAAAAATTTCAAAGATGCCCATGCGACCTTTGTAACCGATTTGACGGCACTGCTCGCAACCGACCGGTTTCATTACCTGCGCTTCAGAAATTTGCCCGCGCTCGATTTGGAGTGCCCGCAACTCGGTGTCGCTGAGTTCGCCCGGTTGCTTGCAATTGTTACACAGGCGGCGAACGAGCCTTTGCGCTATGACCGCACGTACCGAAGACGCGACCAGAAACGGCTGCACGCCGAGGTCAATTAGTCGGGCAACAGCAGAGGGCGCATCATTAGTGTGCAGCGTACTAAACACAAGGTGGCCGGTCAGGCTGGCGTTTGTAGCAATGCTCGCCGTCTCAAGATCGCGAATTTCACCGATCATGATGATGTTCGGCGCCTGGCGCAGCATGGAACGCAAAGCGGCCGGAAACGTCATGCCGATCTCGGGGTTTACCTGCACCTGATTTATGCCGGCCATCTGATACTCGATCGGTTCCTCGACAGTAATGATCTTGCGGTCTGGTTTGTTGATGTAATGGAGGCAGGCGTAAAGCGTCGTCGTCTTGCCGGAGCCTGTAGGCCCGGTCACGAGGAGAATTCCATCCGGCAGCTTGATCAGACGTTCGAACGTTTCCTGGTCGTCGGAAAGAAAACCAAGCTCCGGCAAACCGAGCGTCAGACTGGCTTTATCGAGCAGACGCATAACGATACTCTCGCCGTGATTGGTGGGAATGGTGGAGACGCGTAGATCGATGGGTTTCTTTTTGATCTTCACCTGGATGCGACCATCCTGCGGTAAACGTTTCTCTGCGATACTCATCGAGCCAGTCATGATTTTCAGGCGACTCACAATGGCTGACTGCAGACGCTTGGGCGGCGCTTGCATTTCCTGCAGCACGCCGTCGATCCGAAATCGGACTCGAAATTTTTTGTCCAGCGGTTCCAGATGAATATCGCTGGCGCCGGCACGGTGCGCCTCGATCAGCAACATGGATACCAGCCGGACAATCGGCGCGTCTGCTTCATCGACTGCGGCCGGTTCCGCGCCTTCACCAAATTCCAAGCCAAGGTCAATGTCTCCTCCAATTTTCTTTTGCAGGACGTCCGCTGCTTCGTCGGCCGTGCCGTAGTATTTGATTAACGCTTCGTTAATTTTCCTGGGACTGGTGCAAACCAGTTCCAGTTCGCGTTGCAGAAGAAAGCTCAGGCTGTCCATCGTATCGATGTCGAGCGGGTTGCCCACCGCCACTACCAGGCCCGTTTCTCCGAAAGCCACCGGAATCACTTTGAAGCGGCGCGCATCTTCTCCGCGGATCTGATTAATGACTTGCGGCGGAATCAACATGGAGGAGATGTCGATCCAATCCATGTGCGCTTGCGCGGCGAGTGTGCGCGAGATGTCTACCTCCGAGACAATCCCGTCGTTGATAAGAATATCCAGCACGCCCGGTTCGCCGTTTAACCGGGAGCGCGCGCTGTCTATCTGGGGACGCGTGACGACTCCCACGTCCTCGAGGACTTTGAGTACGTATTGTTCGTTGTGTTGCACGGGCTGGGGAAGAAAACTGGGGCCAGTCTATCGCAAAACCGCTGGTTTTTCCAGCGAAGGGCATTTCGGCGAAGGAACCGAAATGTGGTCGCCGCGGCGACCGCTCCGGAATCATTCCACGGTTACACTCTTTGCGAGATTGCGCGGCTTATCGACGTCCCGGCCCAATTCGACGGCCAGATGATAGGCGAGAAGCTGAAGCGGGATCACCGTCAGAATGGGCATGACGTAATCGGGCGCTTCCGGTAGTAGGACGATTTCGTTGGCAATCTCTTTGAGATGCTTCGCGCAGTTGCCGCTTGTCAGGGCGATGATCGGACCCTTGCGGGCCTTCACTTGCTCGATGTTGTTCAGGTTTTTTGGAAATACCGAGTCATCGGGCGCGATAAAGACTGATGGCAGATCGGAACGAATCAGCGCGATGATGCCGTGCTTGAGTTCTGCGCTTGGATGGCCCTCGGCAAAGAGATAAGTGATCTCCTTCATCTTGAGCGCGCCTTCGAGCGCAATCGGAAAGTTGAACTGCCGGCCGAAGAAGAGAAACCCGTTGGCGTGGGCGTATCTCTTGGCAATTGCCTTGATCTGATCGTTCAGATCCAAAACCGTTTCGATTTGCTGCGGCAATTCTTCCAGCGCTTCAATAACGCGATTTCCTTCAGCCGCGGAAAGATTGCGCATCCGGCCGAAGACGAGCCCGAGCAACGTGAGGACCACAAGCTGCGACGTGAACGATTTCGTGGCCGCCACACCGATCTCTGGCCCGGCGTGCATGTAAACTCCGCCGTCGCTTTCGCGTGCAATTGTGCTCGCGACATTGTTACAAATTCCCAGCGTTCGAAAGCCTTTGCGCCGGCTTTCACGCAGTGCCCCAAGGGTATCCGCAGTTTCGCCGCTCTGGCTGATCGCGAAGACCAGCGTCTCAGAAGTCATGGGCGTATTGCGGTGGCGAAACTCGCTCGAGTAATCAACTTCAGTAGGGATGTTCGCCAGCCGCTCGAGCAGATATTCGCCGACTCTGCCGGCGTGCAGCGCAGTCCCGCAGCCGGTGAGAACGATGCGCCCGACATCGCGCAGTTCAGCCGGGGCCATGTTCAAGCCGCCTAATTTCGCAGTGCATTCCTCGTGGTTGAGACGGCCACGCATCGCGTCGCGCACGGTATTTGGTTGCTCACAGATTTCCTTGAGCATGTAGTGCGGATAGTCCCCCTTACGAATGTCTTCGGCTGTGAACTCGACTTTGCTGACGGGATGCTCGGTGATGTCTCCGGCAAGCGAACTGATCTCGAACTTGTCCGGCCCCGCAGCCACTAAATCGAAGTCGTTCAGATAAACCGCGTCCCGCGTGTAAGCGACAATCGCGCTGACATCACTGGCCAGAAAATTTTCGCCGTTGCCGACGCCGAGCACCAGAGGACTTCCACGGCGCGCGCCGATCATGAAATCCGGCACATCCGCATGAACCACCGCGATGCCATATGTGCCGATGACTTGCCGAAGCGCCGTGCGAACAGCATCAAACAGGCGCGCCCGTTTCCCGGGAGCGTCCACCGTGCTGGCACACGAGTCGTCGTACAATTTCCCGATCAGATGCGCGAGCACTTCCGTGTCGGTCTCGGAACGAAAGTTCGTGTCGCCGTTGCGAACGAGTTCATCTTTCAGTGCCTGGTAGTTTTCGATCACTCCGTTATGCACAAGGGCCAGCTTGCCAGTGGCGTCGAAATGCGGATGCGCGTTTTCGTCGTTCACACCACCGTGCGTGGCCCAGCGTGTGTGGCTGATTCCCAGCGAACCCGCGACCGGTTGCTTCCGAACTAATTTCGCGAGCGCCGCAATCCGGCCTGCGCATTTGCGAGTCTCGAGGTGTCCTCGCTCAATAACAGTGAGGCCGGCTGAGTCGTAGCCTCGATATTCAAGGCGACGCAGTCCGTCGAGTAAAATCGGCGTCGCCTTGGCGCGTCCGACGTATCCGACAATTCCACACATGTTGCGAGTGTAATGTCGCGCATCGACACTCGCAAGATTCGTTGCCTCATTGACCCTGAAAGCGTTCGGGCTTGATTGGACGCAGTGAAAGTCCCGCCGCAGCGCGATTTGGTTTCGAGAAGTTCGGCTCCGAAAGTCGGTGGGGCACTGCCGGCGGGCACACTTCAGCGAACGCTTGCAATCGTCATGGGCGGTGGCGCCGGCACGCGGTTGTTTCCGTTGACGAAGGATCGCGCCAAACCTGCCGTGCCGCTCGGTGGGAAATATCGGATCGTCGATATTCCAATCAGCAATTGCCTGAACTCCGGCCTGCGCTCGATCTATGTGCTTACGCAGTTCAACAGCATGTCGCTGCATCGGCACATCCAGGCGAGTTACAAATTCGACAATTTTTCGCCCAGCTTCATCGACATTCTCGCGGCGCAGCAGACGTCTGCCGGCTCGCAATGGTATCAGGGAACTGCCGACGCGGTTCGGCAGAACATGCGTTACTTCCTGGAACGGCCGTACGATTATTACCTGATCTTAAGCGGCGATCAGCTTTACCGAATGGATTTTCGGGCGCTGCTGCATCAGCACATTCAAATGGGTGCGGACATCACACTGGCCACGAAACCGGTCAAGCCACATCAGGTTTCCGAGTTCGGCATTATGCAGAGCGATGTCGATCGACGGATCACCGGGTTCATCGAGAAACCGTCGGATGAATCTGCTTTGCAGGAAATGAAAATGAGCCGCGAGCTCCTTCGCGCCATCGGTTCCGATGAGGAAGAGGAATTATTTCAGGCGTCGATGGGCATTTATGTTTTCAACCGCTCCGTGCTCATAGAATCTTTGCACAACCAACTGGTAGATTTTGGGAAAGACATTATTCCGGCATCGATCAAAAACCGGCATGTCAGCGCGTTTATCTTCAAAGGTTACTGGGAAGATATCGGAACGATCCGCGCGTTTTATGAGGCGAACCTGGATCTCACAGATGTGGTCCCGGAATATAGCTTCTTCGAGCCCGATTCTCCCGTCTATACGCATCCGCGTTTTTTACCGGGAAGCAAAATTAACGGCGCCACGCTGCGGCAGGCGATTGTTTCAGATGGCTGCATCATCTCCGATGCGCATCTGGAGCGAAGTCTGGTCGGGATACGCAGCGTGATTCAAAGCGGCGCGACCATCCGCAACAGCATCGTGATGGGCGCGGATTATTTTGAGCTGGACCAAACCGATTCATCGCAGCCGCGTATGGGCATCGGACGCAATTGCGTGATCGACCGCGCCATCATCGATAAGAACGTCCGCATCGCTGATGGCGTCGTAATCACACCCGAAGGTAAACCGCCGAACCTGGATGCAGACGACTACTTCATCCGCGACGGCATCGTCGTGATCCCGAAAAACGCCGTCATCCCAGCCGGTTTCTGGATTTGATTCTGTAGCGTCCGCTGTCCTCAGCGGATAACAAGCTAACGAGAACAAGATGAGCGACCGCTGACGAGAGCGGGCTTCGCTTTAGCATGCGAGTTTTTAGTCATCTAAAATGAATTTTCGCGCCGGTCAGCGGTTCGCTCCATCGTTTGGTTAGGTCTAGCAGGGTTCAAACTCACCATGCCGGAACTGGTCCGGATGAAAAAGTGCGAAATATGAAAGCAAGAGTGGAACACTGAAAGGCAGCAGCACAGAAAACCAAAAGCCGAGACGGTAGACGACCTGACGAAAATGAGCAGGATCACGTGCATGAATAATGCGCTCGGATAAAGGACCGAGAAAATAGCAAAGGTTGGCGATGCCCATCGCCAACAAATATCCGAATCCTTGGAACGCTGTAGTAAAGATCGTGATCTCGACGCATGGGTCTACGCGTGCCACGAGCGTTCCCGCGACGGTCGCGTAGCAGACAAACGCGAGAATACCAGCAACGATAAGCGCGCGGTTGTACGGCCAACGGTGATCGGCCCACCACTCCTCGCGAGCAAATGCTTCGCTCTCGCTCTCCATAGAGCTAACGAGAAGTAGGCCGAAAAAATCGGCCTAATCCGCGCGGCAGCACTTAGCGCCGGTCGGTCATCCCTGCGAACTGCTCGCCCCTTTCCCATGATTCCTGTTTGTTCCACGGGATTGCTGAGTCGTGGTGATCATCTGGATCCTTGACGAGAGCAGTCTCCTTTGTTGCGCATGAGGTGATCGCGACCACGAATGCACACAACAAAACGGGGACGACGATTCTTCGAAGCTTATGGACTTGTACCAGCATAAATCACAGTGTCTCCAGGTTGTAATTGGACGCCGCGCGCCAAACTGTTGGTGATGATATCGCCGATGGCCGTCGCCGGTTCAACTGAAGAAATGCGAATTTTTCCAACTAGCGTCCCGTCGCGCAGCACGAGCATTTCGGAGTTCGTCTCCACTCCATTGCGAGCGCCGAGATTTAACACCACGAAATTGTAAGCCTGATTGTATGCGAGCACAGTGCCGCGCACACCCGTGCGACCGCTGGTGATTTCACGCTGGGTGACGACGTTTTCGCGCCGCTTTTTTGTTTCCTTAGGCTGACTCGCGTGCTCCTGGGCGTCCTGGATTTTTTGGGCAAGGAAAGTTTTTTCCTTTTCCGCGCTATCGAGTTGACGCCGAAGATCATCGACTTGCGCTTGCAAATCAGCGCTCGGCGCTTCTCCGACACGTTTTTGTAGGGATGCCATCTCCTGGTTGGCATCTAACTTTGCTTGCAGATCAGCCTTTTCTTTCTGAACCTGCGCCAGTTCCGCTTCGACTTTTGTCGCGCGTTCTTCTGCTCCAGTCTTTCCACCGGCTGCGGCATTCAATTTCTCGTGCGCCTCACGGCGCTCGGCTGCATCGCGTGCCGCTATAGCATTCGCTGTATTTGCGCGGAGCGCCTTCATTTTCTGGCTGTTCAAAAAGCCGAAAAATGCCGCGACCAGGAGAAAAACAATGGCGAGCCCGCTCACGGTCCTTTGCCTGGCCGTGAAGAACGCCGATCCCCTGTTCGCCATGAATGTCCTTTTTAACAGGAAGCGATCCACAAATGCAATCACGTTTTCCAGTGCGGCGCGGAAAAGCGTAGTGTTAGTGAGTTGTCAGTTCGCGGCGTTGGGATGCGGGATACGCTGCAGCGCGTGGGCTGCCTCGCCCTTTTCTCTCCAACGCGACACCTCTGAGTCCTCACCTCCCGCCTTCGGTCGTCGCGCCACCTACGGCTCCCTCCACAAGAACAGTGCGTGAGAAAAGCGAGCGTTGCGACCGAAAATTAGCGCGAATACGGATTGCGTTTTTCCGGCGTTTCATCGATAGAACATGCATGGGTCAACAGCATCGCGCACGAGCCAAGCGCAAAAAGCGACGCGCTTATTTGCAGCGCAAAAAAGCTGCACTGAGAGCCAGCACGGTCCGACCAGCGCAAGCGAAGCAGCGGCCCAAGAAAGAACCTGAATCCACGGAATAGTTTTGGTTTTTAGCGTTCGCTGTCCTCAGCAAATCCGCTTAACGTCCGCTGAGGACAGCGGACCCTACAGCCTCGTCGATATCCACAGCACATCGAGCAAGCAAGGTGTTACTGAAAGCGAGATAGCAATTCGAAGGGACGGAGATTCAATCCGGTTGAGCAGATATACAGTCTCAGTATGCCGGAGCGCACACGCTACCTGATCGTTGACGGCCACAGCATTATTTTTGCGTGGCCAGAATTACGCAAGCTTCACGCGCGGCGTTCTTCGCTGGCCCGCGAGGCTTTAACCAAGCAACTGCGCGATTATCAGGATTGGACCGGTGTACGCGTGGTAGTCGTTTTCGACGGCAAAGGCAAGAAGATCGACGAAAGTTCTGGTCCGCACGACGTGCAAATCTTTTATTCGCGCAGTGGGCAATCAGCCGACGCGATTGTTGAACGATTGGCGTGCAAATACGCAAAAGATTACAAACTCATCGTCGCCACGTCCGATTCCATGGAAGCCGAAACCGTGCAGGCATGCGGCGCAGAATGGATTTCGCCCGAAGGTTTGCGTGGGCTTCTCGTCAGCGCGCGACGGGTCTAGCGCCCCGTCGTCACAAGCGCGCTGTCATGTTGAGCGAAACGAAACATCCCTGGCAATCTCTTTGGGCCCAGTCCCAGATCGATCCGAGATTCTTCGCTTCGCTCAGAATGACATTAGAGCAGGACGTCTACAGTCCCAATTTCTTCTCGATCTCTTTCACGCGTGCAAAGAGTTTTCCGAGTGAGCGGATCCACGCGATTTGTTGCTTAATTTCATCGATTGGCCCCGCAGGATACCCGAACCAAACTCCACCGGGAACGCTCTTCGAAACGCCGCTCTGCGCCGCGATGATGCTGCCATCGGCAATCTCAACGTGACCGACAATGCCCACTTGCCCCGCAATGGTGACGCGCTCTCCCACCCGCGTGCTGCCTGAGATCCCTGTCTGCGCTACGATCACGGAATTTTTCCCGATCACAACGTTGTGCGCGATCTGCACAAGATTGTCGATCTTCACGCCTTGCTGGATCCAGGTCCGGCCAAACCGGGCCCGGTCGACGGTCGTGTTCGCGCCGATCTCGACATCGTCATCGATCTGGACGATGCCGAGTTGCTGGATCTTTTGCTGCCGGCCATCAATCATTTCAAAACCGAAGCCGTCCGCACCGATGACCGATCCGCTATGAATGATCACGCGCGAGCCAATGCAGCTTCGCTCCCGAATGGTCACGAGGGGATAAATCAGACACGCAGACCCCATCACTATCTCATGCCCGATGTAGCTCCCCGCACCAATGATCGTGTCATCGCCAATCGTTGTGCCAGCCTCGATGACTGCATGCGGTTGAACCGATACGCGTTCTCCGAGTCGAGCGCTTGGATCAACGACTGCGCTTGGGTGAATTCCAGGCGGAAATGTAATGGGCTTCGGCGCGAACTTGAGCACGACTTGTTCGAATGCCTTCGTCGGATTTGCAACGCGAATCTGAGCGGCTCCGATTGACTCAGCGAAATCTGTCGGGACAAAAACTGCCGATGCTCGCGTTTTGCGCAGCAGGCCAATGTATTTTCGGTTTCCAAAAAAGCTGATTTCTCCGGCAGTGGCTTCCACCAGCGACGCGGCGCCTGTGATTTGCAGCGATGGATCACCGATCAACTCGCCGCCTGATGTCGTCGCCACTTCTTGAAGAGTGAAAGTCATGGAAGCGTTAAAGCGTTAGGCTTCTGCGGAGCGCACGCGTCTCGCGTGCTGGTTCGGCGTCGCGCCGAAACAATCTTTTCCTTCAAACCCCGTCCGCAACGAAGAAGCAGCGGTGAAGGAAAAGTCCGCGACCGCGAGGACGCGTTCGCCAGCACGCGAGATGCGTGCGCTCCCCAAGCCGTCTGCTTGCGGCTCATCTCCAGTTGGGCGCACGCTTTTCGATAAACGCTTGGACGCCTTCGAGCGCAGCTTCGTCCATCATATTGCAGGCCATGGTCTGACTCGCTGCTTCATACGCGGCTGCGATGCCCAATTCGGCTTGCCTGTAAAAAAATTCTTTGCCGATTGCCACCGCAGTTCGCGGTTTGCTGATGATTGCGCCAATGAGTTTTTCGAGTTCGGCATCGAGCTGCTCGGGTTCGGCAACGCGGTTAATCAAGCCGCGCGCCTTCGCTTCGTCGGCGTTGATGAATTCGCCGGTGACGAGCATCTCGAACGCCTGCTTGCGCAAAACGTTTCGTGAAAGTGCCACGCCGGGTGTGGAACAGAAAAGGCCGACGTTTACGCCGCTCACGGCGAACCGGGCGCTACTCGACGCGACGGCCAGATCGCACATCGCGACCAACTGACAACCCGCGGCCGTGGCGATTCCCTGCACGCGCGCAATCACAGGCACCGGCAAGCGCTGGACCGCGAGCATCATCTCGGAGCATTGAGTAAAAAGTCGCTCGTAATACTCCAGTGATGGATCGGCTCGCATTTCTTTAAGATCGTGACCTGCGCAAAAAGCTTTGCCCTCGGCCGCAATGACAACTACACGCACCGATTCGTCGGACGCGATCACGTCCAGCTCGCGCTGCAACTTCCCCAGGATTGCTTCAGATAAAGCGTTGAAGGCCTGCGGGCGGTTCAACGTCAATGTAACCACGCCGCGCGCGTCCTGACTTCGCAAGACGAGTGGCTCTTCGGCTTCGGACATTTTCGGAGGCGATGCCGATTCAATCGTTGCTGGAGAAGCTTTCACGGCTCTGTGACCGTTAAACCGCTCCTGCTGAAACTCCAAACCTGAAATTCGAAAAATTTAGTTTCCGTTTGTCGCCACCCGAAACATGATCTGGCAAGCGGTGCACAGACATCTTGTCTGTGGGGCAGGCGGGCGTTCCGCCTGCAAATCCGACAGGCAAGATGCCCGTTGGCCCCACAGCCCGGACGTCTGTGCTCCTTTCTGAAAAATGAAAATCGTCGCGATTGCTAACCAAAAAGGCGGCGTCGGCAAAACGACCACGGCCGTAAATCTTGGTGCCGCGTTGGCGGAATTGGGCCACCGCATCCTGCTTGTTGATCTTGATCCGCAAGCGAACGCGACGAGCTCGTTTGGTTTGCAAGACGTGGACCAAATCAGTTTGTACGAACCGCTGCTCGGCGAAGCTTCTATTACTGAAAAAATTTTCCCGACGCGGCGCGATCACCTGTTTATCGTGCCCGCTGACCTGGACTTGGCCGGCGCTGAGGTGGAAATCGCGCGGATGCCAAATCACCTCACGCGTCTGGCAGAAACGCTCAAGCCGCTGCACGCCGATGAGACATTCGATTTCGTTCTTTTGGATTGTCCCCCGTCACTTGGAATTCTGATGAGCAACGCACTCGCCGCGGCCGATGAACTGTTGACGCCGATCCAGTGCGAATATTTCGCACTCGAAGGATTGGTGAAAATCGTGCGGCTAATTGAACAGGTACTCGACTCAGGCGCGAACCAGCGGCTACAGCTGGGCGGGATCGTGATGACGATGTTCGATGCTCGGACCAATCTTAGCCAGCAGGTAGTTGAGGACGTGCGTAAGCATTTTGGCGAACGCGTTTATGAAACTGTAATTCCGCGCAGCGTGCGATTGAGCGAGGCGCCGAGCTTTGGAAAATCGATTCTGGAATATGCTCCGAGCGGAGCTGCCGCCCGGGCGTATCGCGCTCTGGCGCGCGAGTTTATCGAGCGCCATACTTCGCCAGCCACTGCTCCCGCGTCATCGCAAACACCAGCGTCGGAAAACCCCGAAATGTAATTTCCTTCTCGACCTGCATTCCGTTTTTCTCTGCAACGCGACGTGAAGGAATGTTTTCGGGATGTATGAGTGAGATGACGCGCGAAAGCTTCCAATCGCGAAAGCCGTGATCACGCACGGCGCGCGCGGCTTCGGTAATGAGGCCGCGGTTCCAGTAATCGGGATGGAGTCGGTACCCGATCTCGATGTCTTCGATCTGATGCTCCGGATGATAAAAGAAACCGCAGTAACCGATGAGCGCATCCTCGTCACGCGGGACAACGGCGAACTGCGACGGGATGCCGACGCCATCCCAGCCCATGACTTTGTCAATGAAAGCGATTGTCTGTTTACGCTCGGTAAAAACGCCTAATGAGAAGCGCATAAAATCCGGATTCGCGAACAACTGCGCCATGACATCGACATCTTGTGCGCGGAAGGAGCGCAAGATCAGTCGTTCGGTTTCAAGAGTCGGCACAGGAAGTAGTGAAGACGAATCGCGCGCGCGTTGCGATTCATAATCGTAGCATGCGAACCGACGACGAGGAATTTGCGCGGCCGGCGCAGCCACCCGACACGATGAGCTGGTCGGCCATGCGCGAGGCGGCGAAGGATTGTGAGGCGTGTCATCTTTACAAGCGGGCGACGCAGACGGTTTTTGGTGAAGGTCCGAAAAGTGCCACGATGATGCTCGTCGGCGAACAACCGGGTGATTATGAAGATGTCGCCGGTAAACCGTTCGTCGGGCCAGCCGGGAAAATCATGGACCAAGCGCTCGAAGAAGCTGGAATCGATCGATCGCAGGTTTATGTCACGAACGCGGTGAAACATTTTAAGTGGGAGCCGCGCGG
>WNFS01001918.1_pt1 | contig 15661 bp, 17 predicted proteins | sample 5400141 | NCBI WGS metagenome assembly WNFS01 (sample SAMN13153358, study PRJNA577476) | soil metagenome | isolation source: 60 cm saprolite under Madrone tree | place: USA:California | collected 2016-06-14
TAAGCCGATTGGCATCGTCGGGAAAGACCTTCGCATCGTTTGTTCAGTCTAGGGGCCATTAATTCATCGCGGGCCGCACGTCTTCAATCGGTGGCTCGAATATCGCACGTCGTGAAAACGAATGCGGGCAGCCGCGGTGGTAAGAAAAATCGCACCTAGCATTCCGGATAAGGTTCACGCCCGAATATCGCGGCCGATGCCCGCGGAGCGTCAGCGCTGAACGCTCGGAACGACGGCGCGGATCTCGATGGTGCTCACTTCCGACGGGAATCGGACTGAGTTGTCGCAGCGCGCATCGATTGCCGGCACCCTGACGTGAACAGGATCGAATCCTCATGTTCGACACCTAATTCGGCGCGTCCGTTTTTGGTGGGTTTTTGTCCTCACAACACCAAGCAACTGCCGCTAAACCTACCGGACCTTGACAGGGCGCAGCATCTCCGAGGACCGCTCCCAGCGGATCACCGACTTGACGCAAGCGAGCGCAGAACGGGACGAACGAAGCATGACATACCGACACGTGACGGCCCCCACGCAGTTCGTCGAAGGAAATGGGATCCGCTTCGCCTACCGCCGATTCGGACAGGAAGGAGGCACGCCGCTTCTTTTCATGCAGCATTTTCGGGGCGGAATGGATCATTGGGATCCCGCGGTCACCGACGGTTTTGCGGAGAACCGGTCGGTCATTCTGTTCGACAATGCGGGGATCGCCTCGTCGAGCGGCGAGACGCCCGATACGATCGATGCGATGGCGGAGCACGCCGCCGATCTCGTCGGGGCGCTCGGACTTTCACAGGTCGATCTGCTTGGCTTCTCGATCGGGGGGTACGTCGCGCAGACGCTTACGATACGCCATCCCGAACTGATCCGCCGTCTCATTCTCGTGGGCACCGGACCACGAGCGGGTGAACCACCGCAGGATCCGAAATACGGCGAATATGGCGCCTTGACCGATCCAAAAACCGGGCAAAGCCCAATTGAGACATTCCTTTATCTGTTCTTTCGCCCGACGGAGACGAGCCAAGCGGCCGGAAAGATCTTCTGGGCACGACGGCACGCGCGGAAGGAGGACGCCGACGTTTCCACGTCAGCACAGACGATGGCGGCGCAGCGGGCGGCAATCACCGAATGGCGTCAACCCCGCGGGGAGCGGTTCGCGGAGCTCAAAGCCATCACCCAGCCGACGCTTGTCGTGAACGGCAATAACGACATCATGGTCCCGACCATCAATTCGTTCACGCTCTCCCAGAAAATTCCCAACGCTCAACTGATCGTCTATCCGGATTCTGGGCACGGTTCGTTATTTCAGTTTCCGGAACTCTTTGTGACCCATGGGCGGATATTCCTAGACGGACCCTTTGCGGCCACGGGTCGCTAGAACCGACGGCGGTCGGTTCGCCCCAGTCGGGTGGGCGTCGCATGATCGCCTATAGACTAAGGAGACCACCGGATGAATGAACTACTTGGACTCGCCGTGTCCGCCCATGGAGGGCTGGAAAGGTGGAGCCGCATAAGATCGATCGATGTCTCGTTGATCATTTCCGGTCAACTGCTTGAGGTGAAGGGCTTTCCGGAGCATCAACATACGAAGGTAACCATCGACGCTGATCGGCCTCGAACGGTCATGGAGCCCTATGGCGAGGAGGGCGCGCGGGGAATCTATACGCCTGGCCGCGTCTGGATCGAGTCGCGCGACGACGGCCGGGAGATCGTGGAACTGAAAGAACCGCGCGCTTCCTTTGCCGGGCACGTTCGAGATACCAAATGGGATCAGCTTCAGCGTCTCTATTTCCTCGGCTACGCAATTTGGAACTATCTTGCGACGCCGTTTATTTTCGTTCGGGACGGCTTCGACATCCAAGAGATCGCTTCCCACGACGAAGACGGCCAGCAGTGGCGAGTTCTACAGGTGCGCTATCCGAAAGACATACCGACGCACTGCGATACGCAGCAATTCTACTTCAACAGCGACGGATTACTGAAGCGCATGGACTACACGACCGATGTGCTCGGCGGCGTGGCCTCGCACTACCTCTATGACCCGAAGAACTTCGCCGGCCTTGTCGTTCCGACCCGGCGCAGGGTGGTGCAGCGGACACCGGCCGGTCCGAAGGTAACGGGCATAACTGCCGTTTTCCTCGATTACCTCGACGTCAAGATTCACGACCGTTGAAGATGCTTTCGACAAACAGGATCTTTCGCTGATGTCTCAACCGTCTGCCATACCCAAGAGCATGAGCGCGATCGCGATCGAGGGCGGGGTCGGTCCGGCTCGGGCGCTGAAACCGGTTTCCATAAAGACGCCGACGCCTAAATCGGGCGAGGTTCTCATTCGAGTCGCCGCCGCGGGAAACAACTATCCGGACATCTTTCAGCGGGAGGGACGCTATCCGTTGCCGCCTGGAACACCCGCGACATTGGGTCTCGAGATTTCGGGGACCGTCGCGGTTGTCGGGGCCGACGTGCAGCGCTTTCGAGTCGGCGACCCGGTGTGCGCGCTGCTGCTCGGCGGCGGGTACGCGGAATACGCGGCTGTAGACGCCCATCACGTGCTGCCGGTCCCGACCGGCGTTAACGTTCTAGAGGCCGCGGCGCTGTCGGAGACGTTTTTCACCGTCTACGCCAACGTTTTCGAGCGTGGAGCGCTGAAGGCCGGCGAGACCTTGTTGGTGCACGGAGGCACCAGCGGCATCGGCACAACGGCTATCTCGATGGCCAAGGCGGCGGGGGCAAGGGTGATTGCCACCAGTCGCAGCGCGGAAAAGGCGCGTCAAGCGAAGATGCTCGGAGCCGACGTGTCGATCGACTCGAGCCGGCAGGACTTCCAGGAGGTCGTTCGGGGCGAGGGCGGCGCCGACGGGATATTGGACATGGTCGGCGGAGAGTTCGTTCGAAAGAATCTCGATGCCCTCAAGCCCGATGGCCGGCTGTCTCAGATAGCCTTCCTGTCCGGATGGCCATGGTTCGCTTCGGGACGCGTCGGCGCCCCTCTCGACAAGGTCTTTCCGCTCGCGGACGCTGCCGCCGCTCACGCCTACCTCGAATCCGGTGGTCATCTCGGCAAGGTGGTTCTGCAGGTTCTGGAGACAGCGATGTAAAATTCGGGGTGTCCGAAAAAATAACCGTGACGTTCTAGACCGCGAGAAAATTTCGAAGGAAAGATCGCGGGGGGTGATTCGGACGTGGGTAAAGTGAAGATGGGACAAAATCGATCGAAATCATGGCCGGCTCGGTTACCGATAGTGTTAGAGCCGCCTGCCGTGTCGCTGTGGGATTGTCTGGCTGTCAGCGCAAGACGTTATCCCGACAAGTCCGCGTTGATCTTTTTTGATCGTCGTATCAGCTACGTCGAACTCCTATACGCCGCCGAACGTCTCGCTGCACGGCTGGTTGCTTTCGGCGTGCGAGGCGGGGATCGCGTGCTGGTTGTTATGCAAAATTGCCCGCAATTGATTATCGCCCACTATGCTATAGCACGCGCCAATGCCGTGGTGGTGCCAGTCAACCCCATGAATCGCGCGCAAGAGCTACGTCATTATATTACGGATGCTAAGGCCAACGTCGCTATCACGACCGGCGACCTTGCGGACGAGGTCGCGTCGGCGAGCAATGGGATCGATGGTGATCGGCTTCGCCATCTCATCGTCACTCAGTTTGGTGATGTGCTGGAAGGAACCGACGAGTCCGCAATACCCTCACAATGGCGGGGCTGGCTGAACGAGCGACATCCGATGCCAAGCTTGTCGCAAGGTGACGTGCATCGTTGGCAGGATGCCATTCGATCGATAGACGAGTTGCCGGCCTTGATCGCAGGCCGTGATGATCTGGCTTTGCTGCCTTATACCAGCGGCACGACAGGATCGCCAAAAGGATGCATGCTGACCCACGCGAGTTTGATGCATAACGCAGTCGCTACAAGTCTCTGGCTCGACATGACGTCGGAAGCGGTTGCACTGGCGGTTCTACCACTATTTCACATCACAGGTCTTTCCTGCGTAATGCATGCGTCTATTTATGCCGGAGGAACGGTCGTGATCATGCCCCGCTGGGACCGCGATGTGGCATCCCAACTTGTTTGGCAACACCGTGTGAGTCACTGGACGTGCATACCAACAATGATCATAGATCTGCTGGCGAGTCCGAAGCTCGATCAGTACGATTTCTCCAGCCTTGTCTATCTCGGCGGCGGGGGATCAGCCATGCCTCAGGCCGTCGCCGAACGGTTGTTCGATCAGTTCCAGCTCCGTTTTGTCGAGGGCTACGGCCTTACAGAAACAAGCGCAGTCACGCTTTTCAATCCTTGTGATGCGCCAAAGCTACAATGCCTGGGCGTTCCATTCATCAGCGTTGATGCGCGCGTGATCGACGTTGAGTCCGGCGCTGCGGTAGCTGTCGGAGAGAAGGGCGAAATCGTCATTCATGGTCCACAGGTATTTCGCGGCTACTGGGGCCATGAGGAAGCGACCGAAAAGGCATTCGTTACGATTGACGGGAAGCGGTTCCTGCGAACCGGCGATTTGGGATATCGAGATGAGGACGGATATTTCTTCATCATGGATCGCCTGAAGCGCATGATCAATGCCTCGGGGTATAAGGTCTGGCCCGCAGAGCTTGAGGCCCTGATGTTCCAGCATCCAGGAATTCAGGAGGTCTGTGTGATTGGTGCTAATGATCCGTACCGTGGGGAAACGGTCAAAGCCGTGGTCGTCCGTAAGCGAGCACATAGCGGATTGACTGAACAAGATATCATTGATTGGGCGCGAGCACAGATCAGCGCCTACAAGGCACCACGTATTGTAGAGTTTGTGGAAGCGCTGCCGAAGAATGCGTCCGGCAAGGTCATGTGGCGCCAACTTCAGGAAGCTGAGTTGTCGCGATCCGCATCGTCGTCGGCGGACAAATAGCGATTTGCCGGAACGTTGGAAAAAAGCGCCAAGCTTTGGATGCTCAATCGGCGCACTATGGGGAAATTGCTGGGGCTGCGTGTAAAAAGCATCAGACCCTTCCAACTCTTCGACCTCAAGAAGCTTCGCCTGCAGAGGATTCAGGTCGACAAACGTTTTGCCTGCGTACTGCAAGAGTTCGCTTTGGACCTCCAACAGCGACTTCTCAAAGTGCACATCGGCGTGGGTTACAAAAGTGATCACCGGATTATTCGCTGGACGAATTGCCGCCGTTTGATCGGCAGTTCGGTTCGTTCTGGCGGAGCGGGTCGGAAACGCTTCGAAAAGGTCCGGACGGCATTGCCCGGAGACACCCAATGACGATGATGGTGTCGACGGGGACGTCGTCGAAGTCCGGATTTGAATTTACGTTCCAATCGGGCTGTGCGCAGGAGCGCGCGTGAAAGCAAACGCACACCGTACAACGGTCTCGCAAGTGTCCGGTTTGCCTCACGAAAGTCATCTGGTGATGTCCTAAAAAGTGGCGAATATGACGTTTCGCTCAAGTGTCTGCAACCGTATGCTTGAGCCGCCGCCGCCCGCGCGGGCGTTTAGCGCTGATCGCAGAGCGAGAGTTGACTTTGGCGTGACGCGGCGTCGATTTCCATAAGGTAGCATCGGAACGGGAGAAACAATCAGGTGAGCAACTGGAGCGCACGCAAATGGGTCTTGGCAGCTCGTCCGATCGGCAAGCCCAAGGAAAGCGATTTTAGATTTGAGACCGGTTCGGTTGCCCAACCCGGGGACAATGAGCTGCTGCTGCGGACAAAGTTTCTCTCGCTCGAACCTTACATTCGTGCTCGCATGGACGAGTCAAAGTCCTACGCTGCGTCTACGGCGATCGGGGATGTGATGTTTGGCCGAACCATCTCGGAAGTGCTGGTCTCGAACCATCCGGCTTATAGTGTGGGCGATATCGTGCTCGCCAAGGCCGGGTGGCAAACGCTGAGCCTCTCAAATGGCGAGGACCTCCGGAAACTGGATCCTAAGATTGCTCCCCCGACCGCTTTTGTGGGAGTTCTTGGGGTGCCGGGTTCTGCCGCGTACATCGGCCTACGGGTAATCGGCCAGCCCAAACCTGGCGAAACCGTAGTGGTCGCCGCAGCGAGCGGCGCGGTCGGCTCGCTTGTCGGCCAGCTTGCGCGCAAAGCGGGGGCTCGCACAGTAGGTATCGTCGGCGGGTCCGATAAGTGTGCGTTCATTAGGGACAAACTAGGATTCGACGCGGCAATCGACCATCGTGCAGTTGATTTCGAGCAGCAGCTCGCAGCGGCGTGCCCGAATGGTATCGATATCTATTTCGAGAATGTTGGTGGCGCCGTGTGGACGGCAATATGGCCGCTCCTGAATCAGTTCGCGCGCGTGCCGGTGTGCGGACTAGTCGGGCAATTCGGTCAGCCGGTTCCTCCGGGGCCGGATCGGCTCCCAGCAACCATCCGGCAGGTTCTTTCGAAAAGCCTGACTATACGCGGGTTCATCGTTGATAACTTTCCCGAGCTGTTCCCAGATTTCGAGCGGGAGATCATCGCCGGATTGAAAGATGGAACAATTCTTCACCGAGAAGACGTCGTTGACGGTCTCGAGAATGCTCCTCAAGCATTCATGGGTATGCTCGAGGGGCGCAACTTTGGAAAGCTGATCGTGAAAGTCGCCGACCAGCCGGTTTAAGAGAGTTCACGGCAAGCCGCATTTGTTTCGCTTCGGTCGCGGCGCAAACAGGACGATTCAAGCAAACAGGACGATTCAACAAGGGTGTCATGGACCGTGGTCACGAGGCTCAAGACGTCGCAATTTTCAATAATCAAAAAGTGAGGATCGTCTGATGGACTTCTCGATGTCTGATCGCCAGCGTGAATGGTTGGATCGTGTTTCTTCTTTCATGCAGAAACATGTGCGCCCTGCGGAAGAGACCTATAAGGAGCAGGACGCCGCCGGCGACCGTTGGAAAGTAATCAAGGTCGTAGAGGATCTGAAGAAGAAAGCCCGTGCCGAAGGCCTCTGGAACCTATTCATGCCGCCATCGTCGCATGAGGAGGACGAGTACCGCGGTGCCGGTATTTCCAATCTCGAATACGCTATGCTGGCCGAGGAGATGGGCCGCGTCTATTGGGCCTCTGAGGTCTTTAATTGCTCCGCGCCGGACACCGGCAATATGGAAGCGCTGTTACGTTATGGCAGCCGGGAGCAAAAAAGGGCGTGGCTACGTCCGTTGATGGACGGCGAGATCCGCTCCGCGTTTCTAATGACCGAACCTGACGTCGCATCGTCCGATGCAACGAATATCGAAACCAGCATCAAGCGTGACGGCGAACAATATGTCATCAACGGTCGCAAATGGTGGTCGTCAGGCGCAGGCGATCCGCGTTGCAAGATCACGATCGTCATGGGTAAGACGGATGTGAATGCGCCGAGGCATCAGCAGCAGTCGCAGATTCTCGTGCCGCTCGACACGCCTGGTATCAAGATTGAAAAGATGCTTCCAGTCTTTGGATTCGATGATGCACCGCACGGTCACGGGCAGGTTCTGCTTGAAAACGTCCGTGTGCCCGCGAGCAATATCCTGCTCGGCGAGGGCAAGGGTTTCGAGATCGCCCAGGGCCGTCTCGGCCCAGGACGTATCCATCACTGCATGCGGATTATAGGCGCGGCGGAGGCAGCGTTGGAAAAAATGGTGAGGCGACTGTCGTCGCGTACGGCGTTCGGCAAGAAAATCATCGAATATTCGATCTGGGAGCAGCGGATCGCCGAGGCCCGTACCGATATCGAGATGACTCGCCTGCTGTGCCTGAAGGCTGCCGATATGATGGACAAAGTCGGTAACAAGACCGCGCAGCTCGAGATTGCGATGATCAAGGTGGCGGCGCCCAATATGGCACTGAAGATCATCGATGACGCGATCCAAGCATTCGGGGGGGCCGGCGTCTCTGACGAAGCGGGTCTGGCCAAGGCTTACTCTGGTGTCCGCGCGTTGCGCCTCGCGGACGGCCCTGATGAAGTCCACAATCGTGCCATTGCACGCCTGGAGCTGCGCAAATACGCCAACGCGCCACTTCGATAGCGAGCGGGCGCGTGGCGCTAGGCATAAAGCAGGACGAGGAATACGCGGGCGTTAAGCCGGTCGAGGAGCGCGATCGCATTGATGAGGCGAGCCTCGATCGCTGGATGCGCCGGAATATTGAGGGTTATCTGGGACAGCTTACGGTCCTTCAGTTCAAGGGCGGTCAGTCGAATCCGACCTATCGGCTCAACACGCCCGGCGCTTCCTATGTCATGCGCCGCAAACCATTCGGCAAACTGCTGCCGTCGGCACACGCCGTCGACCGTGAGTTCAAGGTCATCGAAGCCTTGCACAAGCAAGGCTTCCCGGTCGCGCGGCCTTACGCGCTTTGCCTCGACGAAGAAGTTATCGGGTCGGCCTTCTACATCATGTCGATGGAAGCAGGGCGAGTGTTCTGGAATCCGACACTTCCAAGTCAGCCGCCGCGGGAGCGGTCTCTAATTTTTACTAACAAGATCATTACCCTCGCGAGGCTTCACAGTTACGACCCGGAAAAGATAGGTCTTGGCGACTTCGGTAAGCCCGGTAACTATTTCGCGCGCCAGGTCGACAGGTGGACCAAGCAATATCGCGCGTCGACAATCGACGTCATTCCGGAAATGGATCGCCTCATTGAGTGGCTGCCGCGCACGGTGCCGGAGCAGAAACGAGTGTCGGTTGTGCACGGCGATTACCGGCTTGATAATATCATCTTTCACCCGATTGAACCACGCGTCATCGCCGTGCTGGACTGGGAGCTCTCCACACTTGGTGATCCGATGGCCGATTTCACCTATCTGTTGATGCAGTGGGTGATGCCGGGGCTGGAAGGCGCAGATCTAAAGCAGCTGAATATTCCCACGATCGAAGAGGCGGAAGAGATCTATTGTAAGGCTTCTGGACAGTCGTCAATTCCCGACATCAATTGGTACTTTTCCTACAATCTCTTCCGGCTTGCCGGCATCACGCAAGGCATTGCTGCGCGGATAAGGGAAGGTACCGCAGCGAGCGCCAAAGCTGCCGAATCGGCGGCGCTATCTGTCCCGCTTGCGCGGGCGGCTTGGAGTTTCGCTCAAAAGGCCGGCGCAACCTAGAGAAGGTCGCTGGAACAAATCTCCAAACCAGAGCTTTGCGAACAGCATTGCGGAGATGTCGGAGCCGAATAAGTTGAGACGACCGCGGTCTCTTAAATTTTACCTTGATGCAACCACGGAATGGACATGTGGCGGAAGCGAATTGGGATCTATTTAGACTTTTTTTCGCGGTCGCTCGATCCGGGAGCGTAAACCGCGCCGCGCAGGAACTTGGAATGAGCCAGCCGACATTGAGTAGGCGTTTGCGGGAGCTCGAACGACATATTGGAGCGCCCCTGTTCTACCGTGCCTCCTCCGGAGTCAGCCTCACGCAGGAAGGCGAAGAGCTGCGGCGGTCTGCCGGCACTATGATGGTTGCCTTCGAATCGCTTCAGCATCGTCTGCGGTCACAAGTCGGCCAAAGAGCCTCCGTGGTAAAAATATCCGCGACTGAAGGTCTGACAAAACATTGGCTGCTGCCTCGCGTTAAGCGCTTGAGGGAATTGAACAGCCGCGTGCAGTTAGAAATCGTTTCGACCGTCCATCAGCAAAACGTCGCAACGAGCGATCTCGATTTCGTCATCAGGATGGGCGATCCCGGTGAAGACGAACTGGTCGGGAAAAAGGTTGCTAACGTTTCATTTGGGATATTCGGGTCCGTCGAATACTTGGCAAAACACCCGGCGCCGCGCACGCTTGCAGAACTAAACGATCACCACATCATCGGACAGACCGCGGAATTTCCAGGCTTCAAAAACGACGGCGCCCGCCAAATGACGATGTTTAGAAGCATCTTCGCGGCGCCGGAGGCAAGGAGTGTGATCCGGGTAGCACCCATCACAAACCACTTCGCTGCCGCGGCGGAGGGGATCGGATTGGCGCTTCTCGCAGTGCCATTTGCCCTGGCTGAGGGGCTCGTGCGAGTCCTTCCGCAAGAGTCGGCGACGGTAAATGTCTGGCTGTTGCACCGAAGGGAGAGCGATCTCAGAAAGGTGACCAGGGAGGTCGGGCGGTTCCTCGAAAACGAATTTTCGAAGTCAAAGGCCTGGTTCGCCGGTCAAACTTAACCCTGTCACTCGAACAAGAGAACATTCGGGCAGGACGGCGCCAGCGGATCGTTCCTGAATACAAGGTCGGTATCGGTCTCAATTCCGAGTTTGCGCACCAGCGCGCTCAATTCAATTTCTCGCGCCCGCCATCCGATGAACGCTCCCTGCAACGACCAACTAAAACCCGGTCGCCACCAGCACCTCCCTGCCGGGCGCTCTTTGTTTGACCGCGTCTCAGAATCAAGAGTCGGGCGCCACAATGACGAGTCTTGATCTTCAATACACAAAATTGCGTAGATATACTCCGGCTGGCACATTTGTCTCCCCCTTGGTATGAATCGACCTTTCTCGATTTTGCGGCTCTTAACGATTTATGGACGGTTTCTAGTAGTCTCCGAGGCCCCATGCCGTCGCCAGCCTTCGAAGTGAAGTGGCGATACAGCGTCGTCTTGTTGGTACCCGCACTTCAGCGATCGTATCGATGCCGACCGCGCGGAATCCACGCCTGTGAAATAAGTCTCGCGCTGTCGAGACAATCCTTTCGCGAGGACGGGGCGGCGTCCGGCCGCCCTCCATAAAAGCACCTCCAGAAATCCCAGGTCACGCCTTGACTCGTGCGTGACCGGTCAGTAACTATTCAAGTTAATTACCGGTAACCCCCTGTAGCTGTCGCGTCAAGATGGTTCGGGGAGACAATATCGGGCGGTGAGGAGCGGTCTTTGAAAATCGTCGCTTGGTCAGTGGTTTGCCGATGAAGCCGGAAATGCTGCATGGCAAGATGCCAGCCCCGCAGGAGCAAACTAGTAGCTCCGAGGCGAGTCGGCTGGTGTGTGGCAGCGCGTGCAAGCCAAGCGGTGAATTCTCCAGTCGCGGCGGTGCGGCCTTATCGAAACCTCGTGAGCGGATCCCGTTTCCGGTGGTGATTCTCTTCGTTGAACGTCCGATCTTCGCTTCGGCGATCGCCAGCGTAATGGTACTTGCCGGGTCGATTTGTTACTCCCTGCCGCCTGTTGCGCAGTTTCTGAACATTACGCCGCCGCAGGTCATCGTCAGCGCTCGGTACCCTGGCGCCAGCGCGCAGGTCGTGGCCGATACGGTAACGACGCAGCTCGAGCAGCAGATCAATGGCTCGGCAGCGGTCACGATCACATTCGACGTCGGGTATCCGATCGACATCGCCGCGGTCGACGTTCAAAATCGCGTTTCTCAAGCGGCACCGTGGCTTCCGGCAATCGTCAATCGAGCCGGCGTGACGATATGGAAGCAGAATCCAAGCTTCGCGTTGATCGTCAATCTCACGTCGCCGGATGGGTCGGTCGACCCGGTGGCCCTGTCGAACCATACCAACCTGCAGATTGCGGATCCTCTCAAACGCCTGGCTGGCGTCGGCGACGTAACGTTCCTTGGCGAGAGAAGATACTCGATGCGAGTCTGGCTCAACCCGGACAAGCTCGCAAAGCTCGGAATTACAGCGATGGACGTTCAGCAAGCGATCGCCAAGCAGAAATCGGACAGGACGGCATGGCCGACCGTCACCTGAACAACGCAACCTTAATAAAAGATGGTGGGAGGTTCCCTTGCAACGAATAGGAGTGGTGACCTTTCCTGGCTTTCACGTGATGAGCTTAGCGGCGATGTCCGTCTTCGAGGCTGCGAACTCGGAGCTTGGTGAACGCCGCTACGACGTTCATTTTCTCTCGGAGAACGGGGGACCAGTACGGACGTCGGCCGGGCTAATGGTCGAGACCGAGCCGTTCGACGATTCCCTCTTCGATACGCTTATCGTCGGCGGCAGCACGGAACAGTCGTTCAGTCCGTCTGAGGGATTGTTGACGTACCTACGGAAGGCTCCCGAGATCTCCCGCAGGTTGGCCGCGACTTGCGTCGGTGCATTCACGCTGGCCGAAGCGGGTCTTCTCGATGGAAAACTGGTGACGACGCATTGGGACTACGCGCGCGAACTTCAGAGACGTTATCCGAAGGTAAAGGTGCAGGAAGATCGGATATTCGTCATCGACGGCTCGGTTTGGACATCGGCGGGCATGACCGCGACGATGGATCTAGTACTTGCGATGGTCGAAAGGGATGTCGGTCCGGAACTCGCTCGGACGGTTGCGAAGAAAATGGTGATCCATCATCGGCGCGCCGGCGGACAGTCGCAGTTCTCGGCCCTTCTCCAACTCGAGCCAAAGTCCGACCGAATTCAAACCGCTCTCGCATTCGCGAGGAAAAATCTCCAGACGGGGCTTACCGTGGAAAAGCTCGCGGAGGCGGCCCATCTGAGCCCCCGCCAATTTACCCGCGCGTTCGCGGCCGAGACGGGCCAGTCGCCGGCAAAAGCCATCGAGAAACTTCGTCTCGAGGCCGCCCGGTTGATGTTGGAAGACAGCCGGCATCCCATCGAGACCATCGCGCGGCAGACGGGCTTTGCGGATCGCGAAAGAATGCGGCGGGCATTCGTGCGTGTATTCGGCTTGCCACCGCAGGCGATGCGACGACAGGTTCGGAAGGACGCGCAACTGGCTCGCGACGTCCCGTCGGGCTCGCTGCCCGCGCTCCTTGATGCCGATCTGGTGGGCGCCCAGGAGCCCGCCACCCTGCAAGGCAACGCGCCGTCCTTCCGGGAATTTCTCGCCGAACATCGTAAACCCGCTTTGCAACTCGGCCCTGGTCGCTTCGTCTTGCAGCACATCCCAATGTTCGGCGAGGACGCCGTCGGCGATACGCATCTCCTTTCTCGGCGGACGGTTTGATTGGGACGATCGGTTCGGCTGGTTGTCGGGTCGGCGAAGGTTCAGACGACGGGCGGCGTTTTCGCGGAAGGTTCGGCGAGATCATGGCACAGTCGAACTCAACCGCGGCCGCCTCGAGCCGACACTCGCACCGGACGGGGCCTGCCTAGTGTTTCTTTCGCGGGTTGGGGGGCTGGGTCGAACGCTCATCGGTAGATGCGAGCGCGTGTCGCTGAACGCTCTCCAGAATCTCGTTCGAAAGCGCTGGCGTAGTCTTCACGACGGACCGTGACAGGACCAGTGCGCCCACCATTTCGCAATGCAAGCTGATTGCCTGTTCGCGCAATGTCCTACGCTCGCCTGTCACAGCTAGAGATCTACTCTCGGCGATCAGTCCAGCCAGGATCGTTATCTGATCGTCCAAACCGCCGGCGTAACGCGACTGCGCTCCGGCGCCCAGGCGGGGAGCATCGCCAGCAAATCCGGCGACGGGGCAGCCGTGATCGATGTCGTCGCGGTGGGCCTGCGAGAGATAATGGCTTATGTAGCGCCGAAGAGCGGTGGTTGATTCATCGACGGGCGCCCTTGCGTTCGTGGCGAGCTCGGCAGTCCCCTCAGCCATTGCCGAAGCAAGCACCTCGGTAACCAGGGCGGCCTTCGACTCAAAGTGGTTGTAGAAGCCACCTTGCGTAAAGCCAGCATGCTTCATCAGTTCGATCAGCCCGACGGCCTCCACTCCGCGTTCTCTGAATAACTGCGTCGCCGCGGCAACAATCGCGCGGCGGTTTTCCGCAGCCTGTTCTCTCGACACGCCCAAGGCTTGCTCCTCGAATTGTTACCGCCAATGCCTTCAACCTTATCACATCACAATTACACTCACAATCAACGACCACGGTTGAACTGCGTGCTCTCGGCTGGCGATCCGTCGTACGGGCTTCGCTAGGAGGCGCTGAGCCGCCATGCTGGCGCCACGCACGTGCGGAAAAGACATAGGACGTGAACAGTCCGCCAACAAGGGTTGAGAAACACAATTCATGTCGAAATCGTGTTTTTGGGTTCGGATGACCTCACACGGACCGAGATGACCCGAGGGAAACCCTCGTTTTGACCATTTCGGCAAGGAAATCATCGAGGATATTTCACCGCCGCCAGCACCTTCGCCGGAGCATCGGGCTCGGGACTGTCGACAAGCTCCACGACCTCTGTAGGAACGCCGTGCTTGGAAATTTGCAGGGCTTTCATTGCTCATTTTCCTTGTTTCTATTCGACCGGTGTTGTGGTGGCGGCGCCTGGGGTCACGCGGAAATCTTGCCCCCCACGCCGTTCAACGGCGCGCGGCGTAAAGAATCCCGGCGGAGAAATCGACCCAGCCGGCCTGCTGCCGGTCGGGGAAAGCGGCTTTTAGGCTCTCGCTGTAGGTTTTCGCGTCGGCGGACGCCGCATGGATCTCCTTGGCACGTTTGACGTAGGTGATCGTGCTGTCGATCGCGGAGCGAAGGACGGGCGTATCATGCCCGATGGTGATTATGTCGTAGCCTTGGAGCGCCTTGAGCGACTCGAGAACGATCATCCAGTGTTCGAAATGATCAACAACGGTAAAGGCGTGTTCGTTCGGTGAAAATACCAGGTCGAACGCCATCAACATTTTTTGCTCGGGCAGCAGAGCGGCGAGCTGCAAATCCGATTCGGCGTCGATGAACCGCTTGAAGTCGTACGTGATGCCGTCGATCCGTTGCACACCTTCGGCGATTATCTCCGTCGGGACGGTGACCTTAGTCGCGATCCTGTCACCGTATATCGGGCGGAAGCTATCGAGTCTGGCTTGACCTCTTGCGTGGAGCTGGTCGGCGATCCCGTCCAGAGCGAACACACGGGCGTCGGGGAAACGCTCGGTCAAAACCTGAAGACCAGACCAGTGATCGGTATGCGCATGCGAGAGAATGATCCGATCGACGGGCTTGCCGAGCGCCTGCACGTGTGACGCAACTTCGTCGGCATACGGCAGCTGGAGCTGACCGTCGAAGATGACGACTGCCGTTGGTCCCTCGATCATCTGCGTATTGACGTGAAAGCCGTCGGCAGGGCTGAGGTAGGAATGAATTTTGACGGGTCCGAACCGGCTTACGAGGATGGCCCCCATGCGGCCCGGCGCCGCTGCGTCCTTGGTCCCGGGCGCGCCACTGTTCTGCGCCAGTTCAGGGTTCGGGGCGGCGGCAGCCGACGGACGCAAGCCGACAAATGGGAGCAGCGCGCCCGCAGCGAGCCGGAGAAACCGAGAACGGGACATGGCGGCTTGCGACAAGCGCTGAAAACCGGAGTTACTTGACAGCATTTCTCTTCTTCCTTGTCTAGACTTCTAGAAAAAATGGATGAGCGCCACGCTTCTATGAATCGAGGAAAAGGCGAGCGTGCTTCAGGAACAGACCCGGTATTGGAAGTGCGAGGCGTTGGGCGTTCGAAATGAGTTGCTGCAGCGTGAAGGCGTTGACGGTTGGGATCATCACGTCATTCGAGCCGTTCACGACGAGAGTGGTTTGGCTGTTGCCTTCGAGTTCCGCAAACCGCTCGCCACGGATATGTAGCCAGTCCAAGAAGGACGCAATCTGCGCCTTCATCGCCTGGTCGGTGCCCTGGGGATCGACGTCCACCACGCGCCGGTGACGACGTTCGCAAATGGCGCGGCCCGCGGCCTGGCTCGCAGCCGAGGGCGCAAAGAATAGGACGAGGAAATCGTCCAGGCCCGAAACCGGCTCGCCTGCTTGCTGCAGTCTTTCCGCAGCTTGTTCTCTCGACACGCCCAAAGCTCATTCTCGAATCTTCGCCGCTA
>WNFS01001920.1_pt1 | contig 15657 bp, 16 predicted proteins | sample 5400141 | NCBI WGS metagenome assembly WNFS01 (sample SAMN13153358, study PRJNA577476) | soil metagenome | isolation source: 60 cm saprolite under Madrone tree | place: USA:California | collected 2016-06-14
GTACGACGTTCCGTCACTCAGGCCGCTGACGACAGCCGAGAGAGTGCTGCCGCCTACCGTCGCGTTCGCCCCACCAGGCGATGCGGTCACCGCGTAGTTCGAGACGGCGCCGCTCGGTGCGCTCCAGTACACGGTGGCGGACGCCTCCCCGGCTATCGCGACCGGCACGCCAGGAGCACCCGGCGGCCCGATCACCGCCGGGATGGCAAACGTCCAGAGTGCCACTCCAGCGACCGCCACCAGCCTGGACACCATCGCGCTGATAACGTCCAATGCCGTCGCGTTGGTCGCCGCTGTCAGCCAGAGAGCTGAGGCCTCGACGAGCACCCGCGCTAAGGCCTTGGACTGACCTCGGTAGATGTGGCCGGCCGCCACGCCGCCGCATTCAGCCCTAGAGGAACCTGGGCGGCCAGGCCGTCGCTCGCTCCGTCCTCGTCGTCGGCGGACAGTATCCCTTCGACAGCACGATCGAGCCGGTCGGCGGTGCGACTGATGTCTGCGGCAATGCGCCTCACGTCGTCGAGCTCGCTCCGCTCGACATCCTTGAGCTGCTTGCTGAAGCTCTGAATCGCGTCCAAGCCCGTCTTGATCTCCTGATTGAGCGTGGAGCGGGAAGACTCGATTTCAGAAAGCATCTCGAGAAATTCCCTGCGCTCGATGATCATGTTCACCGTCAGGAGAATGGCGAGGGTTGCCGTCAGCGACGACATGAAGAGATCGAGCTCGTGTCCGGACAGCGCCGAATACACGTCGCCGGCCGAGGCTAGCAGCAACGTCATCCAGGGGAGGGCGAGCTGCCAGAGATCGAGCTGAGCTGGCTTCGCAGCGAGCTTCGCCGGCGCCGAAGGGTAGGTCGCGGCAAGGGCGATCAACAGGAAGCCGGCGAACCATCCCGTGTCCAGGATGTTGCCGACCGACGCAATCGCGCCCTGGGCCGAGAGGTAAGAGAACGCGCTGTCGGCGAGAGAGTATGCAGCAACACCGGCGAGGAGGAACGCCATCCGGCCCTTTTGCTGTCCTGTCGCACGGCGGATGGCAAGGATCAGGACAGTGCCGACGACGATGTCCGAGAGTGGGTACGCGAGGTTGAGCGCTTTGGCCGCCCAAGGCCCACCGGCCTCATAGACCGTTCGCAGCCCGAAACCCCACGCCGTCGAAGTCAGCGCGAGGGCGACGATCACACCGTCGAACCAGACGCGCCATCGCGAGGACGTGCCCAGGGCGGCGTCACTCCAGAAGGCACGGATGCCGGCGACCGCGAACGGCACCGCCAACAGGAAGCCAACATCTGCTAGCGACGGGGACGGCACCGTGACCCGAAGACCGACTTCGTAGATCGACCAAACCACTTCGCCGGCGGCCCAGAGGCCGGTGGAGATGGCCATCAGCGCCCAGCCGAGCCTGTCCCTTCCGGATGCCCGGCTCGCAGCCCAAACGCACGCTGCCGAAGCCAGCGCCGCAGCCACCGCCTCGCCGATGTCGTCGATCGCCGTGACGGCTTGCTGCCCTGCGAGGACGAACCGGATGTTCAGGGCATAAGCGATCGAAACGAATACGACCGCTGCCGTCAATACGACGAAGGTCCGTCGCCTGCCGTCCAACGCCATCCACCAGCCCATCTGACGCGCGAAATTTAAGCACCCCGCCCGGGCGATTCATCCCTCTAACGCGGTTTTCGTTGGTGGTGGGCGGACCGATGAGTTCGGGGCGGACGATCGTCTTAGGCTCTAGGAGGGATTAGAAATGCACGAGCAGAATCTGGACATCTACGGACACGCGCCGATTCCGTGGTCACGTGCCTTGAAGCAACTCGAAGCGCTGGCTCGCGAGGAAGGGCCGGGGCGGACGCGCTGGCTGGCCACCACAGATCCGGATGGTCGGCCGCACCTGGCGGCGGTAGGCGCGATCTGGGTCGATGGCAAGTTCTACATCGTCAGCGGGCCCCGACTACGAAAGAGCCGAAACCTTGCCTCAAATCCGAGGTGCGCGGTATCGGTCTCGCTGGACGACATCGATGTCGTGGTCGAGGGCACTGCCCGCAAGGTGACCGACCCGGCGACCTTGGAGCGCGTGGCGAACCTCTACGCCTCGCTGGGATGGCCGGCGCGTGCGACCGAAGGGGCGATCACGGCCGAGTACAGCGCACCAAGCGCGGGCCGCGGGCCTTGGAGTCTCTACGAAGTCACTCCTAGTGCGGCAGTGGGAGTCGCAACCAGAGAACCGCACGGAGCGACGCGCTGGCGGTTCGAGATCTAGCGCCAGAGGGTGACGATGACCGAGATGATGAGCAGCTTCGCCAGCCAGTCGCCGGCATGGATAGCGCCGAGCCTCCAGGGCACGTTCTCCTGTGTCACCGAGCCGATAAGCAGGACAACCGGAAAAGCGATCCACAGTGCAAGTCCGAGCTTCAAGGCACCGGTCCACTCCGTGATTCCGAGGAGCGAGACCAGGCCCGCAACGACCGCAGCGACGACGAGGCTTTTCACCAGCTCTAGCGCCATCAACCAGGCCCTCGGCCGCGACCCGGCCGCAGCAGCAGCGGCGCTCAACTTGGCTCGCTCCCGGCTGAAAGCAATGTAGTAGACCGCGGCAAACACAAACACGGCGACCGCGGCGACAACAACTGCCAGGTAGTTCAGATGCATCATCAGGTCGCAATTTTCGCGCGTCTAAGCGTTGAGCGCGCCCACCCTGGTGCCTTCGGCATCATCGATGTTGGTTGGCCCCTAGGACTTGATCATTCAGCCGGGCTATCATCCCCGTCGCCACGACCAGATCGCATTGGGATGCATGAAACGAGGTGACGAACATGGGTGAAGTTGACGAGTTCTTAGCAGCGGTCCTGGGCCGACAACGTCAGGCTGATCTCGCACTTCTCAACGGAGACTCAGGACCTCGAAAGATGCTGTGGGCGCACGAAGATCCGGTTACGGTCCTAGGCGCCGCCAGGACAGTGAGTGGCTGGCCTGAAGTTGGAGGCTTGTTCGACTGGCTAGCCTCGAACTTCACGAACGGCACTTTGTACGAGCTAGAAGTCACCGCAGCCGGCGTTAGCGGCGATCTGGGTTATGTCGTCGGCTCAGAGCACTCGAAGGCGTCTGTCGCTGGTGAGGCGCCCGCCCAAATAGAACTTCGGGTCACATTGATTTTCCGACGCGAGCACGGCGAGTGGAAGGAAGTTCACAGACACGCCGACCCGATCCCCGGCATCCAGTCCACGCATCAACAGTTAGCTCGCTTTAAGTAGGCGGCCGGCTCCGAGGCGAGGAAGTCGCTGGTGGGCCGTCGTTTCCGTGACGCGAACCGGCATTCAAGTGCAAGGCCCCGCCTTCAGCCTGGCTTAGGTCCCTGCCCGGCTTCCGGTAGACCGCAACCTATGAGGGCTTCTCGGCCCAGAGGTGAGCCATAGCCGAGCGTCGTATTCGCCTGCCAGATTCGAGCGGCGGCCTTATATGCGCTTCAAAGCGCTGCATCTCATCCGTCGTCAGCGCCTGACCGATCAAGTTCCCAATGCTCGGCGCAAGGGGATTTCCCGAAGTCGCCAGAAGACTGTCCCAGGTGTGCGACCTGTGCTCATCGACTATCTGCCGCTCCATATCCAGGTGTATTTGCCGGAATCCGGCCTGCTCCGCCATGTCGAGAAGGTCGCGATCGTCGAAGTCGAGCATGGTGGCCTGCGCTCCCAGGGTCCCGAAGGCAATCAGACCATCACCGGTCCCGACGTCGAGCAGCACATCACCAGGACGAGCCCGCGCTCTATCCAGGACACGCGCCCGAAAGCTCTCCAGCTCGGGGAGCATCCTCTTTCGCAGGTTCGGGTCTCCGCCGTGACGTCGCTCGAGGAGCCATTGCGCCCAACGATCACGGACCTCGCCTCCATGATGGACGGTCTGCTCGCTCATCGTTCCCACGTTAGCCGACCGCAAGGGAATGCTCGGGTTACGAGGAAGCGTCGCCGACTAGCTCCCGCTGTGCGGCCAAATGACCACGACAACTACGACGCGCCCGTCCGCACCCCAAGATCGCGGAGCCAGCGACGATAAGCGATCGCGGTTCTGTCGCTGCGCAGGTGCAGCTCAGCCTGCAGATCAAGTGGCAGCATCTCGGGACGCTGGGACTCGAGGATTGGGCGATCCTGAGCAAAGATCCGGTCCTGGAACTCGACCATTGGCGACCGCGGCTCATAGTTCATAGCCATCCACATCCAGGCCGTGCTGTCGACGGCATCGTGTGGCGTTACGGAGAGGAGCATCCCGAACGAGTGCTCGCCATGCTTGACGAATGACGCGGAAAGCGGGCGATGTACGCGATACGTGTAAGTCACCACTGAGCCGTGACCGGTTGCATAGGGGTCGGGCTGAAACACCTTGACGCCCTCTGACACGACGCCTTCGGCGCCGATCGTGGTCGAGTAGTCCTCGATGTCGGGTCGCGCGCGGTCGCCCAGGATCCCCTCATGAACGAACGGGAAATGACCGATGTCAAGGAAGTTCTCGACGATGCGCGGCCCGCTTGCCTTCACGCGGTAGGGCCCCGCAATCAGCACCCGATATGCCGGATCGTCGAGCAGCTCGAACCTTGGGATCCCGCGCGCGCCGCTGCCGAGACTCACCCATATGACGTCATGCGCCGCCGCCGCGAGAAAGGTGCCTACGCGCGCCTTTGCCGGCGGGACCTGCTCAGGGTGTGCGGGCATGAGTACGCACCGTCCGTCCGTTCCATATGTCCAACCGTGATACGGGCACTCGAGCCGTACGCCGCCAACGACAGTGCCGAGCGACAGTCGAGTGCCTCGATGCACGCACAGGTCGCGCCACGCGAAGAACTCCTCGCCGGAACGCCACACGACGAGGTCCTCGCCGAGCAGCCGGGCTGCAATCGGTCCACCGTCTGCAAGGTCCGCGACGAGCGCTACGGGGTGCCAATCGTCTATGAGGACTGGATCATCAATCATCGCTATTCCTCGAGCGAGCGGGCACGTTGCGATGATGCTAATGGCCCGCGGTGGACTCGAACCACCTACCTCCGCGGTAGTTGCCCGCCCGATCAGGCAGTCGCGGCCCTGCTGCGTGGAGTCAGCTCGTACCACCTGAGCACCCGCATGGCCCGGAGGGTATTCCAGCGGCTCGGTCTGCCGTCGCCCTCGTCCAGCGCGAAATGCATGCGGCCGGGATGCGTGTTCTCGAGGGACCAGCGGCCCGCCCCGTCGCGCTTGGACTCGACCAGGTGGATCGCCTCCGCCATCCGCTCGTCGGGAGGGGCGTCCGCGCCGCGCATGTAGTCGAGACCTCGGAGCACGTCGTAGTGCCAATACGTTGGGTAGGAGAACTGCGTGAAGGCCTGGTCGATCACATCGCCCGTTGACAGCCTGCGCAGCATCCGCCGTTCGAGCAGGTATTCCTGACCGCGCAGGCGGGCGGCGCTAACCGCGGGTGAGCCGCCCGTTGCTCGTTCGTACTCCAGCAGGCCATCAAGCACGTCGATGGTCGAGTGGAAGGACCCACGGGTCGACCCGTTCTCCTGCTCGCAGTTCCATCCGCCGTCACTCATCTGCTCACCAAGGAGCCGATCGACAATGCCCTGTACGTGCTCGCCGAAGTAGGCTCCCAGGGCGACGACTTTGCCGTTGATGCAAGGCTCGACCTCGCCCGCAAAGAAGGGTTCGCCATCGTGCTCCCACGCAACGTGTTCGCGGACCCGGCGGACAACCCGCTGCGCTTCCGCTCCGGCGGGATCGAGTCCAAATGCCCGCAACAACATGAGGCTCCACGCCGTCGAGGTCCATTCCGGAAAGAGCGTGCCTTGCCTCTCGGGTGGCAGGGACTCCCACCAATTGATTGCCTCGGCCGAGGTGAGTCTGGCGGGAGTGCTTTTGTCCCAATGGCCATCCTGCCTCTGCAGGGCCAGCAACCGTGCGCCCCAGCCCTCCGTAGCGATTCGGGCACGCTCCGCTGCAACATTGTCCTCAGGTGTTTCTGCCAGGTCGCGCATGACCTGCCAGCGGATCGCAGGATCCGAGTCCAACAACCAGTCAAGAATGTCTATTTACTTCTACCTCTGCCTGGAGAATAGGCTCTCCCTGCGTAAGCACAGCATTGGCGAGCTCTGGTGCCAGGTAATCCCCACCACGGCAACGTGTCTGCGACACGGTCGGCGACCAGGCGTTGCGGTCTTCCGGCTGGACGCCGGTGCGTCAGCCGGGCGCCAGCGCCGTCTGAGCTGCGACCTCTCCCCCGCCTCGCCAGGGCCGGCGCCCAAAGCGGTCGAGATGGGCTACATCACCGACCGGTTTTCGCGTGGTCGGCCCGTACCGACCAACGGGCCAGCCCATCGGCACTACGCAGCAGGGTCGGACACTTGTCGGCAGCCCCAGTATGCGGCGGGCTGCAGTTACGCTCCAGAGCGGTAGCGTGATCAATCCGGCTCCGACACCCATCGCCCGAGCCGCCAGGAGCAGGTTCTGAACACTCGGGTAGATAGAACCGTAGTAGGACGATTCGACTAGCGGCGGCTGCGGCAGAAGAGGTACCCGACCACCACGCAGGCACGCGACCACCAGGACAGGCATCTCGGCGAGGTGAGTAACCTGCCAGTCGACCGCGTCGAGCGTCCTCGCCGCGGAGTCATCACCGCGACCACGCCTTCGCATCGCACGTCCGTAGATTGCCCAAACCTGCCGATACTGCGCGGCAAGCTTCTCCTTGACCGCCTGATCCTTGACGATGATCCATTCCCAGTTCTGACCGTTGGAGCTCGTGGGTGCCTTCAAGCCGATCTCGATGCACCGAAGGACGATCGCGTCGTCGAGGGGATCCGGTCGCAACCGCCGGATAGCCCGCTGCGTCAGCATCGCCTCCAGCAGTGGCATCGCTAGACCGCCTTCGACATCGGAGAGCGTCGGCGAACCCGCCACGCGCATCAGGGTAACTGCAACCGGACCGGCGTTGGGCACTACGCCTTGTTAAGGGCCGCTGATCGCGCCGAGAGATTCCGTCACACTCGGGCGAGATGATCGACAGGGCTGAGCGAACACTAAGGGATGTCTTCGGGCTCGACGCGTTCAGGCCCGGACAGTCGGACGTTGTGGCCGCAATGCTCGCGGGCCGCGACGTCCTGTCCGTCGCACCGACGGGCTCCGGCAAAAGCATCAGCTACTGGGTACCGGCAGTCGTCGATGGCGGGCTGACGTTGGTGGTCTCGCCGCTCATCGCCCTCATGAAGGACCAGGTCGACCGGCTGACGGACCGCGGAGTCGCAGCCACATTCGTCAACTCGTCGGTCCAGCCGTTTGAGCAGCGCGAGAGACTCCGGCGCGCCCTCGGCGGCGAGTATCGACTGCTGTTCCTGGCGCCCGAGAGGCTAGCCCGTCCAGGCTTCATTGATCAGCTCGCCGCACTGCGCATCGGCCGCATCGTGGTGGACGAGGCGCACTGCATCTCTACCTGGGGCCACGACTTCCGCCCCGACTACCGGCTGTTGTCCACGGCCATCGCGGCCTGTGGGCGGCCCCCCGTCGCCGGATTCACGGCGACCGCGACCCCACAAGTTCGAGCCGACATCGCGAGCAGCCTTCAGCTTCGAGATCCATTCATTTCGGTCAGCGGATTCAACCGACCGACCCTGACGCTCGCGGTCATCCGGTGCCGCGGCGAGCGAGCCAAGCGCGATCAACTGCGCAGCCTGCTCGCTACGCCTGGGCAGCAGGCACTCGTTTACGTGGGCACGGTATCCGTGGCGGAAGAACTGGCGGCCGAACTCCGGGTGCCCTCCTATCACGGCCGGCAGGACGCCGACGTCAGGCGCCGCACGCAGGATGACTTCACCGCCGGACGCACTCGGGTCGTGGTGGCGACTTCGGCATTCGGGATGGGAGTAGACATCGCAGGTATTCGTCGGGTCATCCACTACCAGGTGCCCGGCAGTCTGGAGGCCTACTACCAGGAGGCAGGACGCGCAGGACGCGACGGAAGGCCGGCGGAATGCACACTCCTCTACAGCCCGTCTGATCGCGACCTCCAGGCCTTCTTCATCGAACAGTCCGGCCTGGAGGACGGCTCGCCGCTCAAAGAGCACGCCTACGCACGCCTGGCACAAATGCTCGCCTACGCGGAGATGCGCGAATGCCGGCACGCGCGCATCGCGGACTATTTCGGCGAGGAAGGCGTCGCGCGCCGGTGCCATGCGTGCGACAACTGCCTCACTGCCTCGCCCCCCGAAGAGTCGGTCGCGCCCGAGGCGGTGCAGGCAGCGCTGGCCGCGACCGCCAGGTTCAGTGGACGGGTCGGGCTGGCCAATGTTGCGGCCGTCCTGGGCGGCCGGCGGACCAAATGGTCGACCGCCCAGCCCTGGGTGCAGGAACTTCCCTTCCACGGCACATTGAACCGGTGGAAGGAAGAGCGCATAAGGCTTCTCCTGTCAGGGCTGATCAACGCCGGCCTTGCCCGCCAGAGCTCTGGGGAATACCCGGTGGTGGAGATCACTTCGGCCGGCCGCGATGCGCTGGCAACCAAGACCACCCCTTCTCTCACGCTGCCGGCCGAGTCGACGAGCGTCCGTTCCGGTGATGCCCCGGTCGAGACGCTTGATCGATTGCGACATTGGAGGCTCGAAACCGCTCGGGCCGCCGGCGTACCCGCCTATGTCGTGTTCCACGACACGACGCTGGCGGCAATCGCATCCGCGAGACCAACGAGCCTGGCTGAGCTGCTGCGGGTGTCGGGAGTGGGAGAGTCGAAACTCCGCAAGTACGGCGATCTGGTCCTCGAGGTGTTACGCGCAGCACCCGCATGACGGACAGGCCTCCACATCAGCCAGGCGGGCGTACGAGGCACACTTCCATCATTGCCGGACAGACACTTGGCGGGAGTTAACGAATGGCTGCCTTATTGATTGCACGGTTTGATGGCGACATCAACGAGCTGACGCAGGCGTACGACCGAGGACACGCTCTGATCATGAGCCGCGGAGGGGCGACTTCGTTCGGCGAGCTGCGGCACCACTGCGCAGTCGGGAATGGCGCTCTTTTCATAGTTGGCGTCTGGGAATCCGCGGAGCAAATTCGAAGTCGCTGGTGGAGCGTTGAACTCGAAGAGGTGCTGCTTTCGGTTGGATTCCCGGCGCCAAAGACCGCCAATGTCACGATTCTCGACTTGCATGCGGTAGAGCCGCCGCTCTGAAGCGAGTCACTGACCATTAGTCACATTTCTCGGCAGGGTGAGCCAGACACCAGCGAGGGGTGATGCTTGCTCAGCCAGACCGCCCAAGCAGCGGCATCGGGAACGGTCAGCTGACGATATTCGATTGCTGTTATTGGCTCTCGGTCCAAGGCATCGTGCCCACGACGTTGGCTGCAATCAAGGTCCGGTCGGCGGGATCCCATACCAGCACTGTTCCCGCCTGCGTCAGCGCAATTAGCGCGGTGATCGATGCCGGACTGACAGGGACCATGTCCGTCCGGTCGTCATCGGTCACGATCATGACCTCAAACTGCCCATCGCCTCCATCTGTACCGGCGACCCAATTCGCGTTGAGAATCTTCACCTTTCGTGCGTGCTCGCTGGCTCCCGGCATTGGCGCCCCTCTTCAATCGATGATTGTCGATGGGTGCAGGCTAGCGTATCCATCGACGATTGTCGATGCTTATTGTGATTTCAGCTATCGGCGCCAGGACCGCCTTGTACCTCTCCTCAGTCACGTCATCGCCCATCAACTGAACTTGTACAAAGTTGTGGTGGGCCGTAGGTTTCCGTAACGCAAACCAGACGATCATGGTTGCTCGACCGATCAACCTCGGTGCGGCCAACCGTGATTGGGCCCACGCAGTTTGCTAGAAGTGAGCCAGCACCTCCCGCAGCTCGATGCTTTCCACACGCATGAAGGGAGGCCGCGGAGCGCGGCGTATCCGGTCGGCAGCAGCGGAGGCCGCCGGCTCGTCCTCGAACACGAGCACATTCAGCGTCCGCCCGCTCTCGTCCGCCGTCCAGGTTGCCGACACGATCCCTGGGGCGCGTCTCGCCTGGGGCATGACGTTGGCCGCCACATGATCGCCGCTGCCCCGGACCAGTTGGGCGTCTCCGCTCTCCTGAACGATCACTGCAAACATCCAGAATCACCTCCAGCCTAGAATTCGTGCCACCCCGACTGTATTGGAGACATGAGTATTCCATCGAATAACAGGGATGTCAAATCGAGGCCACGCCGCAGATACGACGCGACCCGGCGGCTGGCGCAGGCGGCACAGACTCGCATCGACGTCCTGACCGCCGCACGAGAACTCTTCCCGGAGCGCGGTTACGCAGGCACGACGATCAGCGAAATTGCAACCGCCGCAGGCGTCGCCGTGGAAACAATCTACCGGTCGTTCGGCAGCAAGGCGGCGCTGTTCAGGGGAGTATTGGAGGCGGCGATTGCAGGGGGAGCCGAACGCGCCGCCATGCCTCCCGAACAGCGCCCCGCGGTCAGGAAGATGGCCGAGGAGCCGGACCCGCGCCACGTGCTCGAGTTACACGCAGCGACGCAGCCCGGGATCCACGCCCGGTCGGGCCCCTATGACCGGGTGCTGAGGGAGGCGGCTTCCGCGGATCCTGACCTCGCCGACGTCTGGCGCCAGCTCGAGGCCCAGCGCCTGACGGGGATGAGGCGGCTCGCGCAGCGCCTGCACGACCTCGGCGCTCTGAGGCCCGGGCTGTCGGTCGAGAAGGCGCGAGACATTCTGTGGACGGTCAATTCATACGCCGTCTACGACCTTCTCGTTGTCCAGCGTGGTTGGCCGCCAGAGCGCTACCGCGACTGGATCGTGGCCACCAACGTGCACGCGCTGCTTGTCCAGCAATGAGACGAGCGTCTGGTTTGTGAATTCGTCGGCTGTAACCCGCACATGCGGTCGGATTGCGGAACGCATCGTCATGGCGATCGATGGTCCGCGTTATGAAAGCGCCGCCGAGTTGTGGTGGGCCGTAGTTTCCGTAACGCGAACCAACATTGCATCGTGGGAAGTGCGATCTTGTTGGCCTAACCGCCATGCACAGCAAGCCCGCCGGTAGGTCGACAGCCTGACATAGCCCGATTAGGACGGGTGGCCGGCCTCGCAGCGCCCTCGGCGCTTCTGGAAGTCTGCGTACGGGAGTAACTCGACCGGCTTGCAACCGTTTTGTCTGCAGTCGATGTCTGCGGCCCGCAGCGTGACGCATTTCGTGGCTCTGGTCAGCCTCACCACCGGCGTGGCTGGTTGCGGAGAAGTGGTCGGCTACCCGGCCGGGGTCTCGCGCGAACCAGGTGACGGTGTTGGGGCGGCCGATCAGCATCGTCGTGATCGCGGAAAGATGAACCGTTAACCGAAAGGTTAGCCTGCCCAATTGGATGGACCTTAGTCGCTTCGGCCAGCCAACAGAATTCCGCGGCGTCTCGCAGCTCTGCCGCAGGAAGTACGGTTCACGCGTCAAGCCATCGAAACCGGACGAGCCCCTGACCGAGGGTGAGAAGGCCACCTTCCAGCTGACACCGATCGCTTGATCGGGCGGCAGCGGAGTGCCGTGTCGGTCGCCTTCCTCGCCTTCGGGATCGTGGGTGGCAGCGTCGTGCCGAGGCTTCCGGCGCTCAGAGACCACCTGCACATGACTGACGCTCAGGTCGGGTATGCGCTCCTCTTCTTCGCTGTCGGTGCAGTCGCCGGCGCGACGGCGGCGCGATTCGTCCTGGCTCGCGGCGCCAGGTCTTTCGTCCGCGCCGGCACGCCCGCCCTTTGCGTCGCGCTGGTCACGCCGGGCCTGGCCGGCAATCTGACTGAGCTGATTGGCGGGTTCTTGCTGATCGGCGTCTGCTCGGGCCTCCTCGACGTGCTCGAGAACGCGCAGGGGGCGGAGCTCGAGCGCCTTGCTGCGAGGCCGTTGATCAACGGCTTCCACGCCTTCTGGAGCCTCGGCGCGATCATCGGCTCGGTCGGCGCAGGTCTGGCAGCGTACTTCGGCATCGCCCCCCTGACGCAGTTCGCCGCCGCCGCGGTGATCGTGGCCCCAGCGACGGCGTGGTTCCTTCGCGAGCTGCCGGATACACGTTCGGGCGCCGCTGGTGCGACGCCGGCAGGCGCGCCGCGGTTGTGGCTGGGCGGCGCCGTGGTCGCGGTCGCCGCCGTGGCCTTCAGCGGATTCATCGTGGAGGGCGGCAGCGCCGACTGGAGCACGCTCTACCTGCGCGACCTGAGCCATGTCAACGCCGGGATCGCGGCTGCTGGATATGCAGCCTTCTCGCTCGCCGCGATGCTGACGCGGTTTCGCGCCGACCTCCTGACCGCACGCACGAGCCCAGTCGTGGTCGCGCGGTTGGGCGCGGTGGTCGCGGCATGCGGGCTGGCTCTGGCGATCGCCTACCCGGCGCTGGCCGGCGCCGCGACCGGGTTTGCCCTGGTCGGCGTCGGGACGGCCGTCATCCTGCCGCTCGCGTTCGCCGCCGGTGCCAACCTCGGCGCCAGCGGTACGGCGCTGACCGTGGTCATGACGTCGGGCTATGCAGGCTCGATCGTCGGCCCCGCGCTCATCGGCAACGCGGCCGACCGCTTCAGCCTGCGCGTCGCGATGCTGATCCCGCTGGCGGGCGCGATCGGGATCGCGATGCTCGCCGGCAGCTTACGGCCGGCGCCGGCACTGACCGGGTCCGAGGCGAGCCAGGTGCAGGAGGACCAGGCTCGGGGTCGGAACGGTTAGTGGCTCAGTCGAGCGCAGGCCGTGTCGATGTGTTCGCCGGCACCCCCGGCTGACCCGTGGTCGGCGTCTCGAAGGCGGCCGCACTCAATGACACCGTTGAAGGCTCGAAATGGCCCAGGTTGAGTCCTTAGTCGAACGACGGGCCGCCTTTGGTTCGCGTTATAGAAAGGCTGCCGAGTTGTGGTGGGCCGCGGTGGACTCGAACGACCTACCTCCGCGTTAACAGGCCTTGAGCGCTGCACCTAACCCTCGTCGGATCTCGAGAACCTGGAGCGCTGCAGCCGGTGTTATGTGGTATGTGCCCCGCGCTGATTCCTCCGCGTCCTCGGCCGCGGTCAGGTAGCTGGTGACCCAAGGTGGGCTCCGAACCACTGTCTCGGCGGTAGCGCGGCCCTGAGCATGGGTCTGACCCGTGACATACTGGGCCCATTCGGACTGAGCGCCGAACCTCCAACAACCCACTACTTGGAGGGCCTCCATGACCGAGACCATCGCGGATCGAAGGGTTGACACGTCCGCGACGAAAACCGCGGTTACCAGGTGGCTGGCGGACTTTGAGAGGGCTCTGACCGCCAGGAACACCGATGCCGCAGCCGCCCTCTTCGTGGAAGACTGCTACTGGCGCGACCTGGTCGCGTTCACATGGAACATCATCACGATCGAGGGTCCCGAAGGCGTACGCAAGATGCTTGCGCAGACGCTCGATCTGGTGCAGCCCGGCGGCTTCGCGGTCGCCGAAGAGCTGGGCGAAGCCGGGGCGGATACCGAGAGCTGGATCAAGTTCGAGACCTCGGTCGGCCGCGGCATCGGTCATCTCCGGCTCAGAGATGGCAAAGCCTGGACACTGCTGACCACGCTGAACGATCTCAAGGGCCACGAGGAGCCGAAGCATGACCGGCGACCCAAGGGAACCGAGCACGGCGCCGTCCCGAATCGCGAGAGCTGGCTCGAGCAGCGCCGACGCGAAGCCGAAGAGCTCGGCCACGTCACGCAGCCGTACGCAGTTATTGTTGGTGGAGGCCAGGGTGGCATCGCTCTAGGCGCGCGGTTGCGCCAGCTCGGCGTGCCCACGATCATCGTCGATCGCAATCCCCGGCCCGGCGACGCATGGCGCAAGCGTTACAAGTCGCTAACCTTGCACGACCCGGTCTGGTACGACCATCTTCCGTACATCGACTTTCCGCCGAACTGGCCGGTCTTCTCACCCAAGGACAAGATCGCCGACTGGCTCGAGATGTACACGCGAGTCATGGAGCTGAATTACTGGGACTCGACCGAGTGCACGAGAGCCTCGTATGACGAGGCGGCCAAGGAGTGGTCCGTTGTTGTAGTGCGCCGCGGTGTAGAGATGACGCTCCGACCAAAGCAGCTCGTGCTGGCCACCGGCATGTCGGGTAAACCGAGCGTGCCCGACATCGAGGGCATGGACGTCTTCACCGGAGATCAGCACCACTCGTCTGAGCACCCCGGGCCCGATGCCTACCGTGGCAAGAATGCGGTCGTCATCGGCTCGAATAACTCAGCTCACGACATCTGCGCTGCGCTCTGGGAAGTCGGCGCCGATGTCACGATGGTTCAGCGGTCCTCGACGCACGTTTCAAGGTCCGACTCTCTGATGGAATTGGGCCTCGGCAGCCTGTACTCGGAGAGCGCCGTCGCGTCTGGGATGACGACGCAGAAGGCCGACCTTACCTTCGCTTCGATTCCCTACCGACTCCTGCACGTATTTCAGATCCCGGTCTACGACGCGATCCGGGAACGCGACGCCGACTTCTACGCGCGGCTGGAGAAAGCAGGCTTCATGCTCGACTTCGGCGACGACAACTCGGGGTTGTTCATGAAGTACCTTCGCCGCGGCTCGGGCTACTACATCGATGTGGGCGCCTCAGAGCTCGTGGCCAACGGCGACATCAAGCTCGAGTCGGGCGTCGATGTCGTGCACCTGACGGAAAACGCAGTCGTGCTAAGCAACGGCAAGACCCTGCCGGCCGACCTCGTCGTCTACGCAACCGGCTACGGCTCGATGAACGGATGGGCTGCCGATCTGATCTCGCCTGAAGTTGCCGCAAAGGTCGGCAAGTGTTGGGGTCTCGGGTCAGGTACTACCAAGGATCCCGAACCATGGGAAGGCGAGTTGCGCAACATGTGGAAACCAACCCAGCAAGAAGCGCTTTGGTTTCATGGCGGTAACCTGCACCAGTCGAGACACTATTCCTTGTATCTCGCTCTTCAGCTCAAGGCTCGAATGGAAGGAATCCCGACACCCGTCTACGGGCTTCAGGAAGTCCACCACCTGAGTTAGCGCGGCAACTCGCGGACATCATCAGACAGACATGGTGGGCCGTACTTCCGTAACGCGAACCAAACCGTAACGCTAGTCGGCCCAACGATCAGGCTGAAGATACCGGGCGTCATCGCAGACCAACCCTGCTGGGATAATCCCGCTCGTGGAACGGTACGTCATCAGAGGTGGCCAGCAGGGATACGAGCGGCTCCAGATTCTCGCACGCGCGCGGTGGCCTGAGACAGCTGCCCTGTTCGGCCGGGCTGGCCTGGCGCCCGGCATGAATGCGGTCGACCTGGGTTGCGGCGGAGGCAATGTCGTTCTAGAGATCGCGGCCTTGGTTGCTCCAGCCCTGGTGACCGGAATCGATATGGACGACGTAAAGCTCGCTCTGGCGCGCAAGGCCGCCGCAGCGCGAGGTTTGGCCAACGTCCGATTCCAGGCCATGGATCTACGCGATTGGCACGAACATGCTGCTTACGATGTCGTCTACGCCCGTTTCGTTCTGCAGCATCTTGCTCAGCCGCTAGAGATGCTTGGCCGCATGTGGGAGGCGGTACGCTCCGGCGGAGTCCTGGTAGTGGAGGACGCCGATTTCGATGGTTGGGCGTGCCATCCAAGCAGACCCGGATTCGACTTCTTCACTCGGACGTACGCGGAGGTCATCCGGCGCGC
>WNFS01010114.1_pt1 | contig 15654 bp, 14 predicted proteins | sample 5400141 | NCBI WGS metagenome assembly WNFS01 (sample SAMN13153358, study PRJNA577476) | soil metagenome | isolation source: 60 cm saprolite under Madrone tree | place: USA:California | collected 2016-06-14
GGCTCAAGGCGAGGAGCTCCTCCGAGGCGGTCAAGTCGCCAAGGCCGAAGAGAAGTTCGGCGAGGTCCTGAAGCGGGACCCCAGGAATCTCGACGCGCTGATCTGGCTCGGCCAGATCGCGCTGACCCAGAAAAACGTGGCCAAGGCCGAGGAACTTGCCCGGCGGGCGCAAAGTATCGACGCCAAGCACCCGGCCACCCACGCGCTCCTCGGCTTGGTCTACGGCGCGAGGAACCAACTCGCGAAGGCGCGGTCGGAGTTCCAGACCGCCATCCACCTCGATCCGGCGTATCTTCCCCCCTACATGCTGATCGCTCAGACCTACCTGGCCGAGAACAAGACGGACGAAGCTATCGGCCAGTACCAGGCGGCCCTCAAGGTTGCCCCCGACAACGCCGTCGTCCGGCAGACGCTGGTCATGGCATACATGCAGGCCGGCCGGCTCGCCGAAGCCATCAACGAGACCACGGTTCTGATCAAGCAGCGGCCTCAGGACCCTGCCCTCCACAATACGTTGGGGGCACTCTACGGTCGCAGCGGGAACCCGACCAAGGCTCTCCAGGAGTTCCAGGAGGCGCTCAAGCTCAATCCCAAGTTCGGCCCCGCCTATCTCAATATCGGTGACAACTACCTCGCCCAGAATGACCGACCCCGCGCCCTCGAAAACTATCTGAAGGCCGGCCAGCTGACCCCCGCGCTGGACGAGGCACACCGGAAAGCCGGGGACCTCTATCTCGCCGACAAGAAGATCGACGAGGCCATCGCCGCCTACCGTCGGGCACTGATGGCCAACCCGAACAATGTCCTGGCGCTGGCGAACCTCGCGCGGATCTACACCGAAGATCGGAAGGACCTCACGCAGGCGCTCGACCTGGCGCAGCAGGCCGAGCGGCTCGCGCCCAAGGACTGGTACGTCAAGGACGTGCTCGGCTGGGCCCTGTACGAGACGGGGAAGACTCCCGAGGCCGTCAAGCGACTGGAGGAGGCCAGGGCGCTCGACGCCCGGGCGCCTCGCCTTCGCTATCACCTGGGCATGGCCTACCTGAAGCAGGGAAAGAAAAAGGAGGCGGCCACCGAGCTCAGAACGGCCCTGGATCTCGCGCCGAACATGGCCCAGCGCGACCAGGTGAACCGAATCCTCGACGACCTCGGTCACTAGCCTGTTGCCGGGACGACAGCTTGCCCTTTATGCCGCTGCCAAATACTTCGCCACCGCAACAGAACCTCACTTCTGGCGGGTGCGGAGGAGCGCCGTGCCTCAATCGTGCGCTGACGCTGCCCCCGCCCCCACCCCCGCCCCCGCCGCGAACGCCCGGCACACGGCCCTAAACAGTCCCCCACCTGGGAATCACTAGCGGCCCACCTGCCCTAAGGCAAACTCAGGCCGCGTGCGCCTTTTTCGACTTCATCTCCTTCATCTGCTTGCCTGCCTGCTCGAGTCGGGTCTCGTCCCACACTTTGCTGATCCTCGGGAAAATCTCGCCTTCTTCTTCCCGTACATGGGTCTCGAGGCTCGCATGGACCGCCTTTACCTTGGCCATCCACTTCTCGTCCTCGGGGCGCAGGGCGTCGATTTCCTCGATCAAGTCCCCCACCTTGTCGACCTCAGCCTGGTGCTTCCGTCTCCACTCCGCCAGCTTTGGATCCTTCCCCCCCGCCTCGCGGGACAGAGGCTCGTAGAGGCAGGCGTCCTCCATCTTCTCGTGTGCCTCCAGCTCGGGCGACAGCTTCTGCCACAGGTCTCCCCGAGTCTTCGGTGAGGCCTGCAAGACCTTTTCGAACGCCGCCTTCGCAGTCTGGTGCTCCTGCTTCAGAAACTGAATCGCATCCATCGCCGTGTCCTCCTGCAGGATCTTATAGGGTCAGGCCTCTGCTCTAGCGGGTTTTGACGGCCGCTTCCCCGGTGTAGGAAATGTCCTGCGCGCCCTCGCGCTTGAAGATCTCCTTGGCCCTGTCCACTTCATCGCCGTCTTCGGTATGCACGGAGATGAGCATGTTGCCCTTGAGAATCTTGCCCTCGTACTGCTTGGCTTCGTACTCGGGAATCCCCAGACCAACGAGGGCGCCGGTGAGACCACCGGCAGCTGCCCCGACCGCCGCACCTGCCAGGGCTGCCATGATCGGACCCGCAGCGATGAACGGTCCGACTCCAGGAATCGCCAGAGCGCCGATGCCGACCAGCCACCCCAACCCACCGCCCAGCAGACCCCCCGTTCCCGCTCCAGTGGCGGCGCCTTCGGGCGCCTTCGTGTGCTGCTCATGGGCGAAGTCGCGCGTGCCCGTTTTGTCTGGAAACAGGACGGAAACGTCGTCGCCAGCGAATCCAGCCGCCCGGAGCTGGTTTACGATCCGCTCAGCCTGCGGCACGTTTGTCGCAATGCAGAACACCGCTTTGTTGGCCATGATGGCCTCCTTTTCCGTCGTGCAGAGCAGACGGAATGTTGGGCGAGCCTAACGGCTCGCGATTTCGAGCTGGTTGTCGACGCGCTTCACACCTGCCACCTGCTGCGCTTTTGCGCCGATGGTCTCTTTCTCCTCAGCACTCCCAACGGGGCCGCGCAGTGTCACCACACCCTTGGTGGTGATGATCTTGACGTTACGGGCATTCACGGTGAGTCCTTTGTCGGCAACAACCGCCTTGCGAATTGCCTGGGTGATGGCCACGTCCGATTTGGCGTTCGACTGGTCTCCGGGGGTCAGCGTGGCATCCTGACGATCGCGGACGTTCTTGCCAGAGTTGTCCGGCGGGTAATTCTCCGCGCCAATCGCGGGAGCCGAGGCAGTCAATACGCCCATCACCACCATTGCTGCTGCGAGCTTGTTCATCCGTATCTCCTTTCCTTTTTGTGGATCCACCTGCACTTCTGGTTCGTCTAGATTCGAGCCCCGTTGCGACCGCCGCGCGCGAAATGAACAATCACGGAAACCAAGGCGAGGATCAGAAGGAGGTGGATCATCGCGCCCACCGCATGAAATGCCAACGAACCCACACCCCAGACCATCAACAGCACGATCGCCAAGATCAAAAACATGAGAGCCTCCTTTTTTTGCGTGCGACCAAGGGAGGAGCATTTGCTGTGCCAAGGACGCACGGGAAGGAGGGGCTCGCGATCTACAGACTTTTTTAGGGAGTCGCGTATGCAAATCAAATCGGATCGAGCTACGCGTGGTTACGGTGGTCCGTTCGAACCCGGTAATGACTACCCGTTCAGCTCAGGTCTTCAGGAAGGCGAGTAGATCCGCGTTGACCTGGTCCTTGAGGGTCGTGCACATGCCGTGCGGTGCTGAGGTCCTCGGTGAGATCCGTTTCGGAGAATGCCTTGATGCAGAAGTAGGAGGCAGGGAAGCCGGCCATCATCCCCTGGAGCCAGAATGACTCCCGTACGCCTTCCGAGATCTTCGCACCCGGCCGGTTATAGCCGTAGAAGGGCATGCTGAGGTCCTTCCAGAATTGCGACCGATCGGCGGCGACGCTGGCCCGGAGCTGGTCGAACACGTCGATGGGCAAGCCCCCGGGGTTGGCGGCCGTCTTGAGCATCAGGGGCGGGATGGCGCCGATCAGTACCGCCTTGGCCACGCGCGTGGTGCCGTGGCGGCCGATGTAGCGCGTGACTTCCCCGCCGCCCGTGGAGTGGCCGACGTGGATCGCGTTCTTCAGGTCGAGTGCTTCGACGAGCGCGGCGAGGTCGTCGGCGTACGTGTCCAGATCGTTGCCGTGCCAGGGCTGGCTCGAGCGCCCGTGGCCGCGGCGGTCATGGGCGATGCACCGGTAGCCGCGGGACGCGAGAAAGAACATCTGGTCCTCGAAGGCGTCCGCGCTCAACGGCCAGCCATGGCTGAAGACGACGGGCTGGCCCGTTCCCCAGTCGTTGTAGTAGATCTGCGTGCCGTCTCTCGTCGTGATCGTGCTCATCGATGACTCCTTTCAGGCGTTGGGAGCTGGAGGTTTCTTGCCGGATGCCGGCGTAGGAACTCTCCCAAATTCTGACCGCATCGATCGCAGCCGTCAAGTTCATGGGCGCGGGAAGACCACACGGTCTTCGCCCCACCCGCGTCCAGGCCCATGGCGTAAAATGCCCCCGTGTGCGGCCCCCGCTGCTTTGACTCGTGGACACGGCTGCTCGCTCTCGCCGGTGAGCGGCGCGACGGCGCCAGGCTCAGCCGGCGTGACCATCCCGCTCCGGTCCTCGCCTGCTTCCCCCAACTTCTGCTTCCCGGCCTATACTGCCGCCATGCGTAGGGCATCGTTGACACCGGCCGCCCGGCGTGTCGATAGTCATTGCACAGGAGGTCCGCAATGAGCCTCGCCGCCCCCGTCCTCCGCAACATCGACGAGGAGATCCCGGTTCTCGATCTGGCGCCCTATCTTGCCGGGAAACCGGGCGCGCTGGAGCGGCTCGCGGGCGAGCTGCGACACGCCTTCGAGCATATCGGCTTCTACTTCATCAAGGGTCATGGCGTGCCGCAGGCGCTTTGCGACCAGGTGTTCGCCGAGGCCGCGCGCTTCCACGCCCGGCCCCTCGACGAGAAGATGAAGGTCAAGCGCAACCAGCACAATGTCGGCTACCTGCCGATGAAGGGCGCGACCACGCGGCATTCGCGGATCAACCCTGACAACAAGCCGAACCTGAACGAGGCGTTCTTCGTCAAGCGCGACCTGCCGCTCAACCATCCGGACGTGATCGCCAACAAGCGCTTCCGCTGCGCCAACCTTTGGCCCGAGGACATGCCGGGCTTCCGCGAGACGGTCGTGGCCTACTGCGATGCGCTGGAGGCGCTGGCGCTCGGACTGATCCCGATCTACGCCCGCGCGCTCGACTTGCCGGCTGGTCATTTCGCGCAAGCCTTCAGCGTGCCGCAATACACGCTGCGGATGTCGCACTACCCGACGGTCGAGGTGGTGGAGGACAACGAGTTCGGCATCGCACCGCACACCGACACGAGCTTCATGACGCTGCTCGCGCAGAACAAGATTCCCGGCCTATCGCTCCGCACCAGCACCGGGAAGTGGATCGACGCGCCGGCACTCGACGGGCATTTCCTGGTCAACGGCGGCGATATGCTGCGACGCTGGACCAACGAGCGGTTCCTGGCGACGCCGCACCGGGTCATCAACCGCTCCGGCCGCGACCGCTACGCCATCCCGTTCTTCTTCGACTGCCAGGTCGACTGGCCGATCGAATGCTTGCCGACCTGCGTCAGCGCGGAGCGGCCGGCGAAGTTCGAGCCGTTCACCTACGGGAGCTACATGGCCTGGTACCAGGACCAGAACTACGCCCGCGATTCCGCCGACGGCGTCAAGATCCAGGCCTACTAGGCCCCGCGGCAGGTGCCCGCAATGCGCGGTAGTGCCGCACTGGGCTTCGCAGGTGTCGAGCAAAGGCAGTCGAGCAAAGGCGGCCTTGACGACCTCGTAGCCTGGGTGCAGGATCGTGCACACTCACACGTCCGGCCCACCTCCCGAGAGACGGGCTTGCTTGCGCGTGAACCACGGTGAAAGGAGCGATCCCTCCATGAGCAACGCACCCTCCAGAGCCGCCACTGAGGTGCGCTTCCCCCCGATCGTGATCTCGGCATAGAGTTCCGTGGTCGCAGACACTCCGGCGATCGTCGGCACGCACGGACTCACTGTGCGGACGTTATTGCGCTCCGTCGCTTTGGCCGGCGTTGGCTGGCTGGCGATTGCGGCGCTGGTGGATGTCGTCCGGCCAGCGGTCGCGGCCCCCGCACGGCGCTCGGGCGGTGTCGGCATTGCCACCGCATCCGTCGTCGACTTCAGCGAGGCAGCCAACTCCCCCGACGCCAGAACGCCGCCACCGGCTAATCCCAGGATCGCCGCGTTCGAGCGGCGGGAACATCCCACCCTGCCGTCTCGACCGACATCCGGCACCCGCAAGGTGCCGCCGGGAGCGGCCGCACCGCGCCTCGCGCCTGCCGTCTCCAGCAGCTTCGACGGCATCAGCGAGGCGGGCTGCAGCGGGTGCGGCGTACCACCGGACCCGAACGCCGCCACCAGCGGCACCGAGATCGTCGAGCTGGTCAATACCTTCATCCAGGTCACAGACACGAGCGGCGCCGTCCTGTGTGGCGGCGGCGTGACCCTCAACCGACTTCTCAGAAGCACTGATGGTCTGACCGATCCGCGCGTGCAATTCGACAACGTCCACCAGCGCTTCAGTCTCGCCGTGACAGTGGCTCCCGCCTCCACGTCCGCAACACCCGCCATGTGGGTCGCGGCCAGCGACAGTGTCGACGCCTGCGGCACCTGGCGCGTCTACCGGCTCACGTTCCACGGCAGCCCGTTTCCTGCCGGAACCTTCCTGGACTTTCCCATGCTGGGTCAGGACCGCAATGCCCTCCTGGTCTCGACCAGGAACCTCACGCCCACCGGCCGGAACTTCACGGTGTATGGCGTGCCGAAGGCCGCTATCTACGCTGGGGCCCCGGTGAGCTTCAGCACCTTCAATGTACCCTCGCTCACGGCGCCGGTCATCAACGCCGGCCAGCCGATGATCCCCAGTCCCGTCAGCTTTTTTCTCGCCTCGGTACCCGGCACCGGCTACCGGCTCTTCCGACTCACCAACGGCGGGGGGTCAGGCGCCACGCTGACGCAAACCACGATCCGCTCCCCATTCAACGCACCGACCCGGGAGGCCAACCAGCCCGGAACCAGCTCCACGGTGGACTCGTCGGACGGCAACATCCTCGCTTCGCCCTACTTCGACGGCACCTCGATCTGGTTCACCCACGCCTTCGACTTCGTTGGCTTCCCGACCATACGATACGGCGCCGTCAACGTCTCGACGAACACGGTCGCCACGGCGATGGCGTTCCGCAGCGCCACCAGTGATGACTTCAATCCATCCCTCGCGGTGGGCCTCGGTTCGAGCGGAACCACCGTTTATCTCAACTGGGCCTTTACCGATGCCCCGGCAGGAACGCCCACCTCCGACGTCATCGACATGCTGCCCGCCGGCCAGCCGATAGCCAACCTCATCGGCAGTGGCGCCGTCTACGCCGCCGGTAGTATCACCAGCCAGACCCGGTTCGGCGATTTCTCGTCGGTTTCGGTCGATCCGCAGGTGCCTGGCGGCGCCTGCGCCGTAATTGCCCAGCAGTACTTCAGCTCCAGTGGTTCCTGGAACACGCGCTTGGCGCGCGTGGGCGGCTGCCAGCCTTCTGTCCTGGTGCCCGACGTGCGGAACGACCGTCTGGCCGAGGCGGGTCAGGTGCTGGCCGCGGCCGGCCTGACTGTCGGGCAGGTCAGCAGCGTGCTCGACCCTACGTGCAACAACATAGGCACCGTGCTCCGCCAAAACCCGCACCCAGGCACACCGGTACTGGCGGGGTCAGCGGTCAACCTCTCCATCGGCCGTCCACCGCGGCCACCATTCGAATGCCCCTGAACCGCGGGCTGCCCATCCTGTCTTCCTCGTGCATCGCGGTTCATGAATAATCCAAGCCAGGGAGCGGACTGAGCATGACGGGTGATCGTGACGCGGCGGCGCGGTACCTCGAGAACTGGCAGGACGAGGTAGACAGTGCCGCCGAATACCGGACGATGGCGGCCGCCGAGCCGGATCCCCGGCTGGCCAAGGTCTATACCAACCTCGCGGCGATGGAGGAAGCGCACATCGAGTTCTGGGAGCAGCGCTTGCGCGATGCCGGCGCGACGGTTCCGCCCCGTCGTGTGTCCTGGCGCAGCCGCGTGCTCAACGCAATCGCCCGGCGGCTCGGGCCGGACCTGGTGCTCGCCACCATCGCGGCGAAGGAAGAGGTTGACCAGAACGTCTACGTCAGGCAGTCGGAGACCGCCGGCACTCGCATGCCCGCTCAGGAGCGCTGGCACGCGAAGGTCCTCAAGCAGCTCGTCACGAGCCAGCCGCGCGGCGTCGAGGGCAGCTTCCTGGCACGCCTCGAAGGCCGGCACCGGTCGGTGGCCAACGACGGGCTGTGCTCGAACCTCAGCCTCGTCATGGGCGTCGCCGGCGCCTCGGTCGACAGCCACGGCCTGCTCGTCACCGGCTTGGCGGGGCTTCTGGCCGGCGCTTGCTCGATGGCCCTGGGCGAGTGGGTGTCGGTGACGAGCTCACGCGAGTTGGCGCAGCGCGAGATCCGGATCGAAACCGGCGAGCTCACCGAGGATCCCGAGGGCGAGGGCGACGAGCTGAAGCTGATCTACGAGGCCAAGGGCCTCAGCCCGAGCGAGGCCGACACGATGGTCAAGCACCTGCTCGCCGATCGAAGCAGCGCCATCGACGCGCTGGCCCGCGAGGAGCTGGGCATCGACCCCACCAAGCTCGGCGGCTCGGCGTGGGAAGCGGCGCTCACCTCGTTCGTGCTCTTCGCCATCGGCGCACTGGTGCCGATCCTGCCGTTCCTCGTTGCGCGCGGCAACCTCGCCTTGGCCGCCAGCGCCGTCGTCAGCGCGCTGGGACTCTTCGGCATCGGCGCCGCGATCACGATCTTCACGGGGGCACCGGTGTGGCGATCGGGCGGCCGCCAGCTCCTTCTGGGCCTGGCGGCGGCCGGGGTGACGTTCGGCCTCGGCCGGCTGCTCGGGATGGCGATCACCGGCTGACCCGCGCGGTGGAATGATCTGTGAGGCCCTCAACTTCTTTCCCGCACGGTTGATGTAGAAGTTGAGCATCGATACCGCGGATCGGTATGCGGAAGCCTTGCGGTGCCTGCTGCGGAGTGCGGATCGCTTGAGCGAAGCTGCTATCGCCCTGGGGCTCGAAAGCGTGAAGACGCTGGCTTCGAGATCCAGCGCATGGCTTGTCCGCGTGACATGCTGCGACCATTTTTTTCCGCGCCTCTTGGCAGGTCTCGTCTTCATGATCATTTCTCCTCGACCGTCTCCACGATGAAGTCACCGGGGAGGCGCGACGTGCATCCCATGACATGGGTGATGGCGTCGGTATCGTACGCGTCGCCCGACCGGTAGCCGGCGAAGAAGGCGTTCAGGCGCTCCACCCGCTCGATGCGGGCACCGACCGACTGCAATCCGAGCGAGACCCCGTAGTTGGTGAAGGCAAACTTGATCTGCGGCAGGCCGGGCTCGCGACAGAAGTATCCCGGCGGGTCCACCCACATCGAGTCGAGCATGACCAGGGCCCGCTCTCGCTGGACGACGGCCCAGGGCTCGCCGGGGAAGACATGCGAGAGCCAGAGCATCATGCCCAGGCCCAGATCCTGGGCGATAGAGAGCCGATGATAGTCTCGCTCCACGAGGTCCCGCATCTCGGCGATCTCGCCGGCGAGGGCGTCGGCGTCGAGGAGCCGGTACACGACATATCCGTGAAACGCGTCGATCGCGCCAAGTCCGTAGCCCGGATAGGGTCCGCTCAGGTCTTCGAGCATCTTCCAGGTAACGCCCACTCCGGGGACGACGAACCGTGGGTGAATCGCGCGTGCCAGGGTCACCGCGCGCTCACGATAGCCGTCCCGGACCGTTCCGAGCCTGCCCAGCGCGAACAGCCACATCGCGAGGTAGTGGAAGTACTGGCCGTCCCGGTCGGCGGCTTCCCCGATGCGGATTCCCACGCGCCGCCCAAGAACGCGGTCGACCTCAGCGACCACCCATTCCGCTTCCTCCAGGTACCGGTTGTCGCCGAGGATACGGTAGAGGGAGACGAGCAGGACCACCCCGAAGGCATCTGTCCACAAGTAGCGCCGTCCGTTGGGCCAGATCCGCCGTTCGCGCATCCACCGGAGCCGCTCGAGGACGACGGACGGGTCGCGGCAGACCGTAGAGGTGCGGGCCACGATCGCTACAATCCGAAGGGATACGTATCGGGCATGCCGGTTGTGTGCGCACGGCCAAGCGGCGTGACGGCAGCCGTGCGATCGAACCACACGTATTCGTCGAATTGCCGCGGGAGGCTGGCCTGGAAATAGTGGCTGGCGAGCTCGCTCGCCGGCCGATAGATCACGCCGATCGCGCGCTCGAGGCGCGAGGGCAGGAGCTCATCGCGCACCTCGGCCCTGGCCGGGTGCCGGAGGGAGAGCAGGAAGGCCGGCACTTCGGCCTCGTGACACAGGCGCTCGTAACTCTCCGCATGGGCAGGCCGCACGTCCATGATCTCCATGGGCGCGTCCCAATCGGAGGCCGCCGCCACGGTGCCGTGGTCGGTGCCGAAACCAACCAGATAGGCTCGCTCTCCGAAGGCCGCCCGGCACAGGCGCCCGACATTGAGTTCTCCCCGCGCGGCCATCTCGGTCGCCGCCGCATCGCCGATGTGCGAATTGTGCTCCCAAACCACGATCTTGGTCTCCGGCCCATGGAAAGCCAGCAGCGACTGAAGGGTGTCGAACATGTGCTGGTCGCGCAGGTTCCAGGACGCGGTCGAACCGTAGTAGATCGCGCGGTAGTATCGCTCCGCGTCGGCAACGAGCCGGGCGTTCTGCGCCGCGTCGAGGAATCGCTCTCCATCCTGCCTGCTGTACTCGAGCCTCCGGGAGAGCAAATCACGAAGCGCCGCCACCACGTCGTCCTCACACGTCCGATACTGACCCGTCAGCGCGGCGCGCCCGTAGGTCGCGGGATCTCGTTCCCACGGCATGAGACAGCCATACCGTTTTCGCGCCACGGACGCGGCCTCAGGGTCCACTCGCTCCAGATAGCCGATTACGGCCGCTGCGGACGTGTACAGGCTGTAGAGGTCGAGCCCGTGGAAGCTCACGCGGCGTGCAGGATCAGCCGTCTCGCCATTGTAGTGCCGGAGCCATTCGACGAACTCGTGCATCTCCTGATTCCGCCACATCCATGTGGGGAAACGGCTGAAGGCGGCCTCCGGCCGCGCCGAAGAGGCGGAACCGTGGCGAACGTAACGGTCGATCCGGGCGGCGTCCGGCCAGTCGGCTTCCACCGCCACGGCGCGGAAGCCTTGCTCCACGATGAGCTCGCGCGTGATGTGTGCCCGCATCCGGTAGAACTCGGAACTACCGTGGGTAGCTTCTCCGAGGAGGACCACGCGGGCGTCCCCGACCCGATCCAGCAACGCACCGAGCTTGACGGATTCGATGCTTTCGAACGACTCCGCAGTTTCTTTGATCAGGTGGGCGATCGGCGCTTCGCGGCCCCGTGGGCGCGCGATCGCGGGGGCAGGGCTCCGATCGGCCCACCCCTGCGCGCCAATGAGAGGGACGAACTGCACGGTCCCCAGCTCCTCTTGCCGATATTCGTTCGGACCCACTCGCGTTACGCGCACGAGCTCCTGGGCCCGTGGCGTAGCTCCCACCGGGATCACGAGCCGCCCGCCGACAGCGAGCTGAGCGCGGAGGGCCTCGGGCACTGACGGCCCGCCGGCAGCGACGACGATCGCGTCATAGGGGGCATGCTTCGGCCATCCGAGGGTGCCATCGCCGTGGACGATATGCACATTTTCATAGCCCAGCTTCCGCATGCGCCGGCTTGCCAACTCGGCCAGCGCCGCGTGCCGCTCGATGGCGTAGACCTCCGCGGCGATGCGGGAGAGGACGGCAGCGGCATAGCCGGAGCCGGCGCCGATCTCGAGGACCCGGTCGCGAGGGGTGAGCCCGAGGGCCTCGGCCATGAGCGCCACCACGTAAGGCTGGGAGATGGTCTGTCCCTCTTCGATGGGTAGCGGCGTGTCGTCGTAGGCAAATTCGGCCGCTGAAGCCGGGACAAACATCTCCCGCGGAACCGCGCGCATGGCGTCGAGCACCGCCGAGTCGGCCACCCTGCGGGCCGCGATTTGCTCGTCCACCATGCGCCGGCGCTTATCGGCGAAAGTCTCCACGTCGCTGCCCATCGATCGCGGCCCGCGCGCTACCGGGTCGACTTCTCGACCCTGCGGCCGCACTTCGGGCATTCAAGCGCCAGGGGTGTTCCGTCGCTGTCCGACTTGGGCAGCGAGACGGGCTTCATGAGCGCGTCGCAGTCGGGACACTTGATCTGGCCGAAATCGGGTCGCGGGGTTGCTTGGATTGCCATGGCTCTGAGTCTCCTGGTCAACGCGTCCGGCGGCCGCGGACGGTGCGTTCGTGCGCCTTCGTTGCGGCTGCCCGGCGGGCCGCCCCGGAGCGGGAGGCCTTCGTGCGCCGTGCCGCCGCGCCTCGCGCCTGGCGGGAGAGCGCTTCTCTCGATCCCGCACTGTGGCCCTCTCGCTTGAGAGCCCGAAACGTGGCGTTGGCTCGCGTCGTCGAGGGCCGATGCGCGCGTGTCCGTCCACGTCGCGAATCGCGCGCGGCCTGACGGCGGGTTGCCGTGGAGGTCGTCCCAGCGCGCGGTGGCTTGAGCTTGACGCCGGCCCGCCTCGCCTTGGACAGGCCGATCGCGATGGCCTGCTTGGTGGAGCGAGCCCCATGAATCCCCTTGCGAACGTGTTCGATCTCTTCCCGAACGAACTCACCTGCCTGCGTGCTCGGCGATTTCCCTTCTTCCTTGTCGCGCCGGGCGCGCTCGAGCGTCCTCTTCTCAGGCATCACGGGCCTCCTTTCGGAATCCCTTATTGGGCCTATGCAAGGAAAGTCGCATGGCCCGTGCCAGTTTCGGCGCCTGCGCGGTAAATCTCCGCCATCCTTGCCACATCGTCGATTCCTGATGACGGCGCGAAGCTTTCCTTACTCGGTCAAGTCTACCGACTCGCGTAAGACGGTGGTCAGACGCACGAGCGCCCAGGGCCTTATCAGGCAACGGGTCGAGATTCGTGGCATGGCACCATGCTTGCTCTGATGTGGCGGCTGCGCGGCCATGCTCGCGCGCCACGAGTCCTACATCCGTGAGCATCTGGAGGATATGCCGGAGGTGCGCGAGTGGACCTGGACGGACGCGTGACCGTGGCGGACGGGACGATTCTCTGTCTCAACGCCGGGTCCTCGTCGCTAAAGTTTGCGGTCTACGGGCGGACGCCGGACCTGGATGGCGACACGACCGCGCTCGCCGCCGGCGCGGTCGAGCGGATCGGCTTGAGCCAGAGCCGCCTCCGGGTGAGCACCGATGGCGGCGGCGCCACGGAGACGGAGGGCGAATACAAGGATCATGGGAGCGCGGTTCAGGCCGTCCTGGACCTGCTGGAGCGCCGCGGGCTTCCGCCGCTCGACGCCGTGGGGCACCGGGTGGTGCATGGCGGCCCCAGGCACACGGCGCCCGCGCGGCTGGACGCGCGCCTGATGGAGTCGCTCCGCGAGCTCGCGCCCTTGGCTCCACTGCATCTGCCCGGCGAGCTCTCCGTCATCGAAGCGGTGAGCGCTCGCTTCCCGGCTCTGCCCCAGGTCGTATGCTTCGACACGGCCTTCCATCACCGGATGCCCGAGGAGGCTCGGCGCCTGCCGCTGCCCCGCGCTCTCTGGGACGCCGGGATCCGGCGCTACGGGTTCCACGGCCTCTCGTACGAGTACATCGTCTGGCGGCTCGGGCCCGCCGCCGGCGGCCGGACGATCATCGCGCATTTGGGCAACGGCGCCAGCATGGCCGCGGTGCGGGACGGGCTACCCGTGGATACCACGATGGGCCTGACGCCTACCGGTGGCTTCATGATGGGCACGCGCAGTGGCGACCTGGACCCGGGTGTGCTTCTGTATCTGCTGAGAGAGAAAGGCTACGACAGCGAGCGGCTCGACCGTCTGGTAAACGATGAGGCGGGGCTGCTCGGTGTCTCGGGTCTGAGTCCCGACATGAAGACGCTGCTCGAGCGCCGTGAGCGTGATCCGGCTGCCGCCCAGGCGGTCGCCATGTTCTGTTACCAGCTCAGAAAGCACGTCGGCGCGCTCGCGGCAGCGCTGGGTGGCCTCGACACCCTCGTATTCACCGGAGGTATCGGCGAGCGGGCGGCGCCCGTGCGGTGGGAGGCCTGTCAGGGGCTCGATCATCTCGGGCTCCGGCTCGACGCCGAGCGCAACGCCGCCCACGCTGACACGGTCAGCCGCACGGACAGTCGATGCATCGTCCGCGTCATTCCGGCCCAGGAGGACCTGATGATCGCGCGTCACGTGCAACAAGCGCTCGCCTCGACGTGAAGCTGGGGTTCTGAGGCGACGCGCTTTTTACCGGGTGATTCTTACCGCCCTGCTGTAAAGGCCGCCCGCAACCCTGTATCTCCCCGACACTCAAGCTGATTGAACGCCATATATCCGCCAATGTGCTTTGGCATGCTCTTGGCACCTACCCGGGGAGGATGGATACTCAGTGGCGCGTGCTGCGCGAAATAACACGCGGCGAGGCGATACGCCACGCGGGCCGTCGGCCGGCGGCGACTGATGCGAGCAACGCGAGGCAGCTCAGGCGCGCGTGGACCGATACTGCCGCCGGGCGCATGCATGCGCGGGTCGGCGGAGACGGAATCTCCGGGACGCCGGTGGTGCTCGTGCACGGCATGATCATCTCCGGCCGCTACATGGTCCCGACGGCGGAGGAGCTCGCCCCGCTGTGCTCCGTGTACGCCATCGATTTGCCCGGTTACGGCGACAGTGTCAAGCCGCGCGAAATTCTCGGCCTGCCGGAGCTGGCTGACGCACTCGCGGCTTGGATGGACGCGATGAGGTTCCCGTCCGCCCATCTCGTGGCCAACTCCTTCGGCTGCCAGGTCCTGGCTGAGTTCGCCCTGCGGCATGCCCGGCGTGTGGACCGGCTGGTTTTCCAAGGGCCGACGGTGGACCCGAAGGCCCGGACGCGGGGGAAACAGCTGGTCCGCCTGCTCCGCAATACCCCCTCGGAAGCGAGCGGGCTAGGCTGGATCACCGTCGTTGACTATGCGAAAGCCGGGATCCGGAGAATCCGCGCGACCATGCGCATGGCCATCGAAGATCGCATCGAGGATAAGCTTTCCGGCATCGCCGCGCCGACTCTCGTGGTACGAGGAGGAAACGATCCGCTCGTTCCCCAGGAGTGGGCGGAAGAGGTGATCCGCCGATTACCGAGGGGCGAGCTCCGGGTCCTTCCGGGTCTCGGGCACACGATCAACTACACGGCCCCGAAGGAATTCGTGAGCGCCATGCGCCCGTTCCTCCGGCTGTGACCCAGATGACGCGAGTGACTCATATGGCCGGCCACGTCGACTACCTCGCCGATTTCGATTCCTCCACCGGAATGCTCCGTGCTCTGGCCGGCTATCTGCGGGGCGAGGACCTGCCGCTCCTGGGCGCCATGCCCACGTCGAGGGCGCCGCTCATGAAGCTGGTGGCGTCCGTGGTCAATCGGTTGCCCAAGCCCCTCCAGGAGCAGGTCTACATCTGGAGCGGGTGGCTGGAGGCGGTCTCGACGCGGAAGCTCGAGGCCGTGAGTGGCGACGAGGTCGCTGACTTCATGGCGGGTCTCTATCCACGGCGGCGGTACCCGGCCGTCGCGGTGGGTTCGTCCAATGGGGCCGCCGTCCATCTGTGGGCCGCGCTCGGCATTCCATGGCTGCCACAGACGTTTCTCGTGCCGGTCGCGCGCTCGGGCGTGCCACCCGACGAGCCCCTGGAGGAGCTGCGCTGGGCGGAACCCCACGCCGCGACCGTCCTTGCAAGGAACCCGGACCTCGATCTGCACCACATGCAGGACCCCGTGCAGGACCGGTTGATGGTCCAGCACATGAGCTATTTCCGACTCAAGCGGCGCACGCTGGGCGCGGCCTACGAGTCCTTTCTCCGCGAGTCTCTCGAGCCCGGCGGAACCATCATCGTGATGGAATGCGGCCTGAGCTGGCC
>WNFS01001923.1_pt1 | contig 15649 bp, 11 predicted proteins | sample 5400141 | NCBI WGS metagenome assembly WNFS01 (sample SAMN13153358, study PRJNA577476) | soil metagenome | isolation source: 60 cm saprolite under Madrone tree | place: USA:California | collected 2016-06-14
TTTCGAGGGCGGATTTCTGGGGCTCGACAATATCGGAGTATTTGACCGCTCCGCGCCGCTTCCCACCGGAGGACATCTGGAGCAATCCGACGCCACAAGTTGGATGGGCATGTATTGTCTGAATATGTTAGCCATCGCGCTGGAACTCGCGAAGGAGGATCCGGCGTATGAGGACGTAGCCAGCAAATTCTTCGAACATTTCGTGCACATCGCGCATGCCATGAACGATGTGGGCACAGATGGGCGTTCATTGTGGGATGAGGAGGATGGTTTTTACTATGACGTGCTGCAGCTGCCCAACGGCGAAGAACACTTTCTGAAGATTCGCTCGATGGTCGGCTTGATTCCGCTGTTTGCCGTGGAAACGCTGGAGCCGGAAATAGTGGACCGCTTGCCGGGCTTCAAGCGGCGGATGCAGTGGTTCATCGACAACCATCCGGATATGCCGGAACACATCGAGACGACCCAGCGTTCGGCGCGCGGCGTGCGCCGGTTGCTCTCGCTGGTGAGCCGGAAACGGTTGAAGCGTGTGTTGGAGCGCATGCTGGATGAGTCGGAGTTTCTGTCCGCATACGGAGTGCGTGCATTATCGCGGTTTCACGCGGATTTCCCCTATGAAGTTGTGGTGAATGGCCATGTGAGCCGCGTGACTTACGAGCCCGCGGAGTCAAGCACAGGAGTGTTTGGAGGCAATTCCAATTGGCGAGGCCCTATTTGGTTCCCGGTGAATTACCTGCTGATCGAATCGCTGCAGAAGTTTCATCATTACTACGGCGAGGATTTCAAAGTGGAGTTTCCCACTCGCTCGGGGAATGAATCCGATTTATGGCAGGTGGCGGGAGAGATCTCGCGGCGGCTGATTCGGATTTTCCTGCGTGGGAAGGATGGCCAGAGGCCCGTGGCGGGTGGCACGGAAATTTTCAGCGACAATCCGCATTGGAAGGATTTGGTTCTATTTTACGAATATTTTCACGGCGACAACGGCGCCGGAATTGGCGCGAGTCACCAGACGGGATGGACAGGGTTGGTGGCGAAATTGATCGAGCAGAGCGGTGAATAGCACCGTCGCGGTAGAAATCAGAAAGGCAACGGCTCTGGATTTGCCAGCTCTATCGTCGGACCGGATACTAGGATGAATAGGCGGCATTTGATGAGCAAGCGGTTGCGGTAAATAGATATGACTGCGGTGATTGAGTTTGGGCGCGAAGTTTGCGGGAACCTGGAGGCTGCGGAGTCGCGCGAGTGGCTGGTTACCAACGGGATTGGCGGGTACGCTTCGGGCACGATCGTCGGCGGCATGACCCGGCGGTATCACGGATTGTTGATCGCTGCGCTACGGCCGCCGGTTGGGCGGATGCATCTCGTGGCGGCTCTCGATGAATTTGTGCGATGCGGCGGCGAGGAATTCGCGCTGGCGACGCATCTTTGGGCGAGCGGCGCGGTCGAGCCCACGGGATTTCAGCATATTGAAGGATTCCTCCTCGATGGCACCACTCCCGTTTGGACTTATGCTTTCAGCAACGCTCGGCTGGAGAAGCGCGTCTGGATGCAGCAGGGTATGAACACCACGTATGTGCAATACACGTTGCTGAAGGGAAGCGCGGCGATCGAGATGGAGCTGAAGGCGTTGGTGAACTATCGCGATTTTCATGGCTCGACTCATGCTGGTGACTGGAAGATGCATATTGATCCGGTGGAACATGGCATCAGGGTCGTGGCGTTCGACGAGGCGGCGCCGTTTTATCTGAAGAGCGTGGAAGCGGCTTGCGAGCCGCGGCACGAGTGGTATCGCGATCGTTTTCTTGCGGCGGAACGAGAGCGCGGGCTGGATGATCGCGAAGACCACCTATTTGCGGCACTTTTCCGGGCAAAACTGAGCGCCGGCGAGAGCGTCACGATCGTTTCGACGACCGAAGAGAACGCGACGTTCGACAGCGAAATGGTGCGGGCACAGCGCGCTGCTCGTGAAGCAGAAATTGCTGCGGCATGGAGAATGCAAAACAAGGCGACTTCTGCTGCGTCGCCCGAGTGGCTGCAGCAGCTTGTGCTTGCGGCGGATCAATTCATAGTGAAACGCGCGATACCGGATGAGCCGGACGGGCGCAGCGTCATTGCGGGGTATCACTGGTTTGGGGATTGGGGCCGCGACACGATGATTGCGCTGCCGGGTTTGACCCTGACAACCGGGCGCCCGGAAGTGGCGCGGCAGATTCTGCTGGCGTTTGCAAAATACGTCGACGCCGGCATGCTTCCAAATAATTTTCCGGATGCCGGCGGCAAGCCCGAATACAACTCCGTGGATGCGGCGCTCTGGTATTTCGAGGCCGTGCGGCAGTACTTTGCCGCGACTCGCGACGTGCAGACACTGCAAACACTCTTTCCTGCCTTGGCAAGAATGATCGACGCGCACGTGAAGGGCACGCGCTACCAGATTCACGTGGATCCCTCCGACGGTTTGCTTTATGCAGGCGAACCTGATGTGCAAGTCACCTGGATGGACGCAAAGATTGGCGATTGGGTGGTGACGCCGCGCACCGGAAAGGCCGTCGAGATCAATGCGCTATGGATCAACGCGCTCGAGACCATGATGCAGTTCGCACAAGTATTGAAAATCTCGAGCGACGGCTACCAGATCGTGTCCAGCCAAGCCAAGACAGGCTTCCAAAGATTTTGGAACGCCGAGCGAAAGTGCTGCTACGACGTAATCGACGCGCCGGGCCTCGGCAACGATGCCTTGCTACGGCCGAACCAAATTCTTGCCGTGTCGCTGCCGGTCAGCCCGCTACGGCTGGAGCAACAGAAAGCCGTTGTTGACGTTTGCGCGGCCCAACTGTTGACGCCGTATGGGCTTCGCAGTCTCGCGCCCGGTGAAGCCGGTTACCAGGGTTGCTACAGCGGCGGGCCGCGCGAACGCGACGGCGCTTATCACCAGGGAACGGTTTGGGTCTGGCTGCTCGGGCCCTTTGTGCTGGCGCATCATCGGGTTTACGCCGACGGCGTGGCGGCGATGCGTTTTCTTGAGCCGCTCGGGGCCGCGATTCAGCGCTATGGGCTCGGCACGCTCGGCGAGATTTTCGACGGAGACGCGCCGTTTGCCCCGAAGGGATGTATTGCGCAGGCTTGGAGCGTCGGCGAAGTGCTGCGCGCTTGGGTCGAGTTGGCACACGAACCGAATTCAGCGGGCAGCCGCCCCAAAAGGGCACCAGAGAAAAGCGTAGCACCGGCGTGAAGGCAGCGGCTGACTACGTTTCGTATAGCTCGATCAGAAGCCTGCCGGAATCGGGTGAGCTGACCAGGAAAAAATTGACGCGCGTGTCGCCGGCGCCTGCGCGGGTTTGCGGGTAGATCGGTTGCACACCAAAGTTTTCTTTCAGGATTTGTGTGGCGCGATCGACATTCTTGCAGCGAAACTCCACTTGTTGCACACCTTCTCCAAATTTCGCCAGATAGCGCGCAATGGCGCCTTGCCCGCCGGAGTCGCGTGTGGTTAGCACGTCCAGGGAAATATCGTTCGGAAAATGCAGCTCGAATTCTTGAGCATCTTGATCCGGCGGTACAAGCGCTAGCCGTGGCAAGCCGTTAGCTTCGCGAATGCGCGCGAATGTTTCGCGCCTTACCGCCAAACCCACGGTAACGGCAGGGCTCGCGCCGAAGACCTGAGCCAACTCAGGATTGCTCCACCATGCATAGACGGTGCGATCCACCGGGGCCCGCCCGCGGCGATAAATCTCCGTCGCGGCCGCGGAGCGCAAGACGGGGTCGCTCGAGTAAAGATCAGCTATTGCCAAGGCAAGCGGACTGGACATGGATAACGCGAAATTGTAGCGTGAGGGCCGGGCCAAAAGCCAAAGCGAGGCACGCACTGGCAGAAGTAACCAAAGTGCCGCGTTTTTCATCGGAAGTTTATGCCAAAGCCAGTGATGTTGACCGTGGATGACGATCCGGAAGTGCTGCGCGCCATTGAGCGCGACCTGCGCGGGCATTATGCCGAGCGCTACCGAGTAATGCGCGCCAACTCCGGAAGCGCCGCGCTTATCACCCTTCGCGAGCTCAAAGCCCGCAATAATCCCGTGGCGCTTCTCCTAGCCGACCAGCGCATGCCGCAGATGGACGGCGTAGGCTTTCTAACGCAAGCGATGGACATTCATCCCCAGGCGAAGCGCGCGCTACTCACCGCGTACGCCGATACCAACGCTGCGATCGACGCCATCAACGAAGCGCGCGTGCACTACTACCTGATGAAGCCTTGGGACCCGCCGGAGGAGAAACTGTTCCCTGCGCTCGATGATCTTTTGCATGATTGGACCGCTCAGTTTCGTCCGCTGTACGAAGGCATCCGCGTGCTGGGCACGCGCTGGTCTTCCCGGGCCTACGAGTTGCGCGATTTCCTTGGCCGCAATCAAGTGCCCTACCAGTGGATCGACGTCGAGGTTGCGTCCACGGATCCCGAAGTGCGCCGGCTCCTCGACTCGCTTGGCCCCGAAGCGGAGACTTTGCCGCTCATTCTTTTTCCGGACGGCGAGCGTCTGGCCGAGCCCCCCTTTCCGGCGGTTGCCAGCAAGTTAGGCCTGCACACCAAGGCACAGACGAATTTTTACGACCTCGCCATAATCGGCGGCGGGCCCGCGGGGCTTGCCGCGGCCGTCTACGGCGCATCGGAAGGTCTGCGTACGGTGATTGTCGAGCGCGAAGCTCCTGGCGGCCAGGCGGGGCTCAGCTCCCGCATCGAAAATTATCTGGGATTTCCATCCGGACTGAGCGGTGGCGATTTGGCGCGCCGCGCGGTGGCCCAAGCGCGGCGCTTCGATGTCGAAATTCTCTCACCGCAAGAAGCGCAAAGCCTCCGCGTAGACGGCCCCTACCGGCACATTAAGCTTTCGGACGGCTCGGAAATCTCCTGCCACGCATTGCTTCTAGCCATGGGAGTACAGTGGCGTGCGCTAGACGTGCCGGGAATAAAGCGGCTTCAAGGTGCGGGCGTCTATTATGGCGGCGGAGCCTCGGAAGCCATTGCCTGCAAGGGCGAAACGGTTTACATCGTGGGCGGCGCGAACTCTGCAGGCCAAGCGGCGATGCATTTCTCGAAATTCGCGCAAAAGGTGATCATGTTAGTGCGCGGCGGTTCGCTGGCGAGTACCATGTCGCACTATCTGATCGAGCAGATCGAGAAGACGCCGAATATTGAGGTGTGGACGCACGCCAGCGTGATTGAAGTTCATGGCGATACGCACCTCTCGGGTATCACGATTCAGCGGACGGTGACCGCGGAAGTCGAGAAGCTGCCGGCTAGCAGCTTGTTCATTTTCATCGGCGCGCAGCCACGTACAGAATGGCTCGCTGGCTTGATCAAGCGCGACGAGCGGGGCTTCATTTTGTCCGGCCCGGATTTGCTGAAAGATGGAAAAAGACCTGAAGGGTGGACCCTCGACCGCGATCCTGGGTTGCTGGAAACCAACGTACCCGGAGTTTTTGTCGTCGGCGATGTGCGGCACGGCTCGGTGAAGCGGGTGGCCTCAGGTGTCGGCGAAGGAGCCGTCGTCGTGCAGTTCATGCATCAATATCTGGCCAAAGTCCAGTGACCCCATCGCAGCAAGCTTGCATCCCGAACTCGGAAAGGCGGCGAAGCGCATGACGGAAATGCCGGATAAGGTCCGCATGGACGCGCTGATCGCGGATCTCCGCAAGGTCGCCGCATTCGCGGACCTTTCAAACGCCGACCTCGAATGGTTTATCACACACGCCGAAGAGCGGTTAGTACAGGCCGGCGAAGTCGTAACTCAGGAAGGATCTCCCGCGGATACGATGTTGGTCCTTCTCGAAGGCGAAATACGCGGACGGCGTGAAAGCGAAGCTGACGGCCCGACATACGCCGCGCAAGCGCCGGCCGTAACCGGCTTCCTGCCTTTCTCACGAATGAAAATAGTGCCCCTGACTACGCGCGCGGTTCGTCCGGTGCGCGCCCTGGCGATGAACTCCAAGCACTTTCCGGAAATGTTGCATCGCATGCCGGACCTCGCGCAGCGCTTGGTTGGGGTGCTGACCGATCGCGTCAGGACATTCGCAGTGATCAACCAGGAGCGAGAAAAACTCGCGGCACTCGGCAAACTGTCCGCAGGACTGGCGCATGAATTGAACAATCCATCCGCTGCCGCCCGGCGCTCTGCGGGAGCGCTTCGCGATTGCCTGGAACGCCTGCGCCAAGTCGGGCGTGCTTCCACAATCGGACCTGACGACTGCGCCATGTTGGCGAAACGCGAAGAGGAAATTCGCGCCGCGCTGAAGCCGGCGCAATTCAAGGATGAATTCGCGCGCGTCGAACGCGAAGAAGCCATTCAGGGCTGGCTGGAGGAGCGCAAAGTCCCCGAGGCATGGAAACTGGCGCCGCTCCTGGCCGAGGCAAACTTGACCGATCCTCAGCTCGAAAGCTTCGCTGCGACAGCGGGTGCATCGCTCGGACCGGAGCTGACCCGCTTTGCTACGCTGCTCGAGATGGAGCGCATCGCCGACGAACTGGAACACAGCACCGCACGCATCTCCGACCTCATCAAGGCCATCAAGGAATATTCCTACATGGACCAGGCCAAGCTGCAGGTAGTGGACATCACCAAGAGCCTGGAGACCACGCTGACCATCATGCATCACAAGCTGAAGCGCGGCATCGCAGTGACGCGCAACTATGCGCCAGACCTGCCGAAAATCATGGCTTACGGCAGCGAGCTCAACCAGGTGTGGACCAACCTGATCGACAACGCAGCCGACGCCATGGGCGACAATGGCAAGCTCCGCATCCGCACCGCCCGCGAGAATGATTTCATCCTCGTGGAGATTGCCGACAGTGGTCCCGGCATTCCTCCGGAGGTCAAGTCGCGCATCTTTGAGCCATTCTTCACCACAAAAGGCGTAGGCGAAGGCACCGGCCTGGGGCTCGACTTCGTCTATCGCATTGTCACCGGCATGCACGGCCAAGTGTCTGTGGATTCCGTGCCCGGAGACACACGTTTTGCAGTGCGCATCCCGATCCAAGTTCCCGGATAGAACCGCGAGGAGTAACCATGGCCGAGACTTGCACGCACACCGATCAAATTCGCCACCTTAAACCCAAGACGCATGTCTGCGAGCAGTGCGTCAAAATGGGCGACACCTGGGTGCACTTGCGGCTTTGCGAGATATGCGGCCATGTGGGCTGTTGCGATTCTTCGAAGAACAAACACGCCACCAAGCATTTTCGCGCGACGAGGCACCCCATCGTGCAGTCCATCGAGCCGGGCGAAGACTGGTATTGGTGCTACATCGATGAATTGATGTTTGAAGAGGGATGAAGCGCGACCTCTTGCGTTATGCGCGCGACCTGACCGGAAAAAGTAGCGAAGCCCCAAGCGCCAGCAGGAGAATCCCCGCCACGACCAGCAAGGAAATGTGTTCGGGAACGTCCACCCACTTGTGCGCAATCATTTTTGCGCCGATGAAGGTCAAAACGAACGACAGCCCGACGGTCAGGTAGCGCACACGCGACAGCACCCCCGCCAGTAGGAAATACATGGCACGCAAGCCCAGAATCGCGAAAACGTTGGAAGTGTAAACGATGAAGGGGTCCTGCGTGATGCCGAAGATCGCGGGGATAGAATCGATAGCCAGCGTAATATCCGTGATTTCGACGACCAGCAGCACGAGAAAAAGTGGCGTCGCGTAGAGCTTCCCGCCGCTGCGCAAGAAAAAATGTTCTCCCCCATAGTCGCGCGCTACGCGGAGATGTTTACTTGCAAAGCGAAAGATGAGACTTTTTTCTGGGTGAACCTTTTCCTTCTTCACAAAAAGCATGTGAATGCCGGCGTACACGATGAACGCGCCAAAAACGTAGAGCACCCAAGAAAAGCGCTGAATCAGCTCCGCGCCGGCCAGAATCATCATGCCGCGCATCACCAGCGCGCCCAAAATCCCCCATTCGAGCATGCGATGCTGGAAGCGCTCATCGACCGCAAAGGTGCGGAAGATCACCAGAAAAAGAAACAAGTTGTCGACGCTGAGCGCCTTTTCAATCAGGTAGCCGGTGAAGAATTCCAGGCCCGCTTGCTTCCCGGAATAGTGCAATATGCCCAAGCCAAACAGAATCGAGAGCACAACCCACAGCAAGCTCAAGAACCCGGCTTCGCGCAAGCCGACCTTGTGCAAGCGCCGGTTGAACACGCCCAGGTCCAACGCGATGGACGCCAGGACAAAAAGGTTGAACCCAATCCAAAGCAGCGGAGTGCCCATAGCGAAGCGCGGCTCGTTAGGGAGCCGAAGGGAGCCTATCGACGGCATTCAGGTTGGTTAGCTCGATGCGCGCGGTCTGCCCCGCGCGGATGGCTACGGGCACGTCCCAAATGAGTCTGGTGTCGCCGGCATTGACGTCCAGATTCAGCGAGCTAAGCCAGTAGGCTCCTGGCGCGAGACCTGAAGCCGAGGCGTGGCCGTCCAGGTCCGTTTCTGCTTTCGCGACAAGATACTTGGTTTGCGCGAATTCCGGCGCCAACCGCTGTAAGCGCCGTCTGTGGTCGGCTTGCATTTGCGACCACTGTTGCTGCGGATTCACACCCACGAGTTCGAGCTCGATTCCGCTGACCGTGGACGGATTGTTCTGTATGAATTTCTTGAGCGCCACGTAGTATTCCTGCAGTAGCTTGTTGTAGCGATCGGGATGCGCTGTCTTGTCGGCGTCGGTATATCTCGGCTTTGGAATTCCGCTGGTCACGCCGCCGCTGTTGGAATGCTGGTAGGCCAGAAGAAATTCAGGCACATGAATGATGTCGTCGGGTGTGACCAAGCGGTCCAAATCGGGCATGGTCAAATCAAGAATCTCATGCGCTTTCAGCCATTCCTTCAGTTCGGGAGATACCTTTAGGCCTTCGATAAATTTTTCGCGCGGCGGAACTACGTTGTCCGCTTCTATCTCTTTCACGATTTCGGCGTAGCTCTTGGTCAGAATGTAAAACGTGAATTGCCGCACGGGCTCCGGGCGCGCCGCTGTCGGCGTGATACGCGCCACAAAATCGAGCGAGCCCGTCGCACTTTGAGGCAATGCAGCGGGCGCGAAAAGATAGACACAACTCAACACGAAAATGAAACGTGCTAATACTCTTCGCATGGGCTTCATCGTAGCAGAATTGGCGGCGGCGGAAGGGGAAGAAGGATTGCCTGTTGCCTACTCCGATGCGCACGTAACAGCGACACAATGAACGGCAGCGATTCAGGATGCCGGGAATAGGTTAGGCGCGAACGGTTTAGTACAGTCGGAACGTGACTTCGATGGGCACGATGGTCGGCACAATCTTGCCGTTCGGCCCCACAGCGGGTTTGAATTTCCAGCCCCTGACGGCTTCGATGGCTTTCTCTTCCAAGCCGAGACCGGGGCCTTTCACAACGGAGATGTTGGTCGCGCGGCCATCGGTGGTGATCGTCACTTGCAACACCACCGTGCCTTGATACTTGGCTTTGCGCGCCTCGTCGGAATACTGCGGGATCGGGCAATACAAGCAAATTGGTATCCCGACGCCGTTCACGCCCGCGCGAAACGCGCCGCCGCCCGTGCCGCCGCCCTCGCCAGGACCTAGCCCCCCGCCAGTGCCGCTGCCGATGCCCGTGCCATTGCCGTGACCAAGCGAATCGGAGTACGCGGAAGCGAGCGGGTCACCGAATGTGGACATATTCGGGCTCGGAACCTTCAAGTCCGGTGGACCCAGGAGCGAGGGATCCATGGCCAGCTTCGGATTCAGATTCTGGATCTTCACCTGCGGCGGAGTAAATTGCGTCCACTTGAACTTGGGCAATTTCCCCTTGTTCACTGGAGTCAGGGTGTGGTCGTTAGCGCCGCCACCGCCCCCGGCTTTGTCCGCGCCGGCAGGCAGCTTCGCCACGTAGGGTGAAATGTCGAGAGGCATAACGTCCACATTGCTCTTCGCCTGAATCGGCGTGGAAAAGTGCCAGAAAAGCGGAACAAAAATGACCAGTGCGAAGATAGCCGCATGCAGCCCCATGGAAATGATTTGTGTCCAGCCGAAGTTTTCGTCTTTGGACCAAATCTCCTTCACCTTCACCGGCTTGCTGGTCACTTTCAGCGGTGGGAGCTTGGTCGGCGACAACGCTTCCTTGATACGGTAGAAGAAACCACCGAAGTTTGCGCCCCAATTGACTGCCAGCTTGCTGTTGAGCGGTCCTTTGGGCACTGGGCGGGAGCTCAAAAACTCTTTCAGGTTCTCGCTGACTCCGCCGCCAAACGAATTGCGCGTGAACGGCGCACCGGGACGCTCCACAACTTTCACTGGGCGCTCGGTCAGGAACTGCTTTAGGTTCGACCAAAAATTGTCGGATACGAGATGTGCGGGAGCTCCGAAACGGGGCACAGCATTGGCCGGGACAGGCACGGCCTTTTGCTGCGAGCTCGCGCCGGCAGGCGTGCTTCGTTTTATGTTCGTGGGCAAAAGGCTTATAAAAGATGAATCTGGCACCTGTGTCCCCTAAATCAGCCGGCAAGCGGCATAGGTTTAGACGTAAGAAACCCTCGACTAGGTGTCCCCGGAAATACGATTCACGCAGGCTCGCATTGGTTGCATGGGCCCGCGGCTGACACCCATTGCTATTCATTGTAACATACGCTGTTCACGCTGCTTCCGATGTTTCCCGCCAAACACCTTAGGGAAATGAGGGAAATAACGGCATAGAAGGGGATTAGCTAAATCGACTCATGTCCGAGCCGCTCGAACTCAAGAAGACACTGAATCTGCCGAAGACGGACTTTCCCATGAAGGCGAGCTTGCCGCAAAACGAGCCCAAACAGCTCGCCGCCTGGCAGGAGTCCAACCTTTACGAGCGCATTCTGGAAGTCCGCAAGGGCAAGCCGCTGTTTGTCCTGCATGACGGACCTCCGTATCCTACCGGCGAAATCCATCTAGGAACCGGCCTGAACAAAATCCTGAAAGACTTGGTCGTGAAGACCAGGAGCATGGCCGGGTACTACGCTCCGTACGTGCCGGGCTGGGACTGTCACGGACTGCCCATCGAGACGCAGGTCGAAAAGGAATTGGGCGGCAAAGGCAAAGTGTCGCCGGCGGAGTTTCGCAAGCTGTGCCGAGAGTTTGCCACGCGGTACGTCGAGCAGCACAAACGCGACTTCAAACGCCTCGGCATCTTCGGCCGCTGGAATGATCCTTATCTGACCATGAGCTTCGACTACGAAGCCACCATCGCCAGTGCGTTTCTCGACTTCATGGAGAGCGGCTACGTTTATCGCGGGCGCAAGCCGGTGTATTGGTGTATCCACGATTCCACCGCTCTGGCGGAAGCAGAAGTGGAGTACGAAGACCACACCAGCCCTTCGATTTGGGTTAAATTCGGCGTTGTAGGCGGCGGTTCCGGCCAAGCCGCGAAAATCGGCCCCGACGTCAGCGCGGTGATCTGGACCACCACGCCCTGGACAATTCCGCACAACCGCGCCCTGGCGTTTCATCCTGATTTTGAATACGTCGTGGTCGATACAGAAAGAGGCGCGCTGTTGCTCGCGGCGGATCGCGTTGCGGCTCTGCAAGCGGAATCCGGAATCAAGGAAGCCCGCATTCGGGGAAAGTTCAAAGGTTCCGACTTTTCCGGGATGAAATTTCAGCATCCCTTTTTACCCATCCAGGTGCCCGGCATTCTCGCCAACCACGTCACCCTCGATCAGGGCAGCGGCATCGTGCACACTGCTCCCGGACACGGCGCCGATGACTTCGTCTCTGGCCAAAAACATGGCTTGGAGATTTATGCCCCCATCGATGATCGCGGCGTATACCTGGAGGGCTTGCCCGAATACAAGGGCAAGGACGTTTTCACTGCGAATCCCATCATCGTCAAGCTGCTCGCCGACCGTGGCGCGCTGCTTGGTAACCACGAGTACAAGCACAGCTATCCGCATTGTTGGCGCTGCCACAATCCAGTTATCTTCCGCGCCACCGAGCAGTGGTTTATCAAGATCGACGCCGCCGCGCACGGCCGGAGCTCCAGCCTCCGTCAGGAGGCTCTCAACGAGATCCGCCACGTGAAGTGGATTCCCGCCTGGGGCGAAGACCGCATGTACGACATGATCGCAGAGCGCCCGGACTGGACCGTTTCCCGCCAGCGCTTCTGGGGCGTGCCCATCATCGTCTTTTTTTGCGACGCGTGCGGCACCCGCCTCGAAGATTTCAAAGCGCTGCGAAACGTCGTTCGCTGGTTTGAGAAAGAAGGCGCCGACGCCTGGTACAAGCACACTCCCGAGCAGCTTTTGCCGGCTGGAACAACCTGTTCCTGCGGCGCGACGAAGTGGCGAAAGGAAAACGACATTCTGGACGTGTGGTTCGATTCCGGTTCATCGAACCTCGCCGTTCTCACTCCGAAAAACGGCTTGGTCGAGCCGGGACAAGACTGGCGTCCCGCCGACGTCTATCTTGAAGGCCCTGACCAATATCGCGGCTGGTTCCACAGCTCGCTGCTCGTCGCCACCGGCATCAAGCACAAAGCTCCGTTCCGCGCCGTTGTCACACATGGCTGGACACTCGACGAAAAAGGCCAGCCCATGTCCAAGTCGCTCGGCAACACGTTATACCCCAATGAAATCGTCGAACGCTGGGGCGCCGACCTGCTTCGCCTCTGGGTTGCCTCCGTCGAATACCAAGCGGACGTGAAAATGAGCGAGCGGGTGATGACCCAGCTCAGCGAGGCCTACCGCAAAATCCGCAACACGTTTCGCTTCGCGCTCGGCAACTTGGCCGATTTCGATCCCGCGAAAGACGCGCTGCCCAACGACCAACTCGAGGAAATGGATCGCTGGATGCTCGAGCGCACCGCCGATCTCGTCGCCAAATGCCGTGACTGGTACGCCGCCTACGATTTCCATCGCGTCTACCACGCCATCCACGATTTCTGCGTCGTCGATCTCAGCTCCTTTTATTTCGACGTGCTCAAAGATCGTCTTTACACGAAAGCTGCGAGGAATAAATCGCGCCGCTCCGCGCAAACCGCGATCTGGAAAATCACCAGCGCGTTAGTCCGTCTGATCGCTCCAGTGCTCGTCTTCACCTCCGAAGAAATCTGGAGATATCTCCCGAAGGCGAAAGGCGACCAACCCAGCGTGCACATGGCAGAATTTCCGGATGCCGAAAGTCTGATCGCAAAGATCGACCCTCAGAAAAGGGAAGCCTGGGAGGAACTAGCCAAAGTGCGGTCTGCCGTGCTCATCAAGCTGGAAGAAGCCCGCAACGCGAAATCCATAGGCGGTTCACTGGAAGCGAAAGTGTCGCTGTATTCTAAGCTCCCAAAACTGCAAAGCACTCTGAAGTCATACGCTAAGCAACTGCCCGCTCTGTTCATCGTCTCTCAAGTGCAAGTGTTGGACAGTGCCCCGATTTCACTTCCAGGCGGCGAATCTTCCGACCTTGGCATTCTGATTGACAAAGCCGACGGCCAGAAGTGCGAGCGCTGCTGGAACTATTCCAGCCACATCGGCGAGAACCCGCGCTACCCGACTGTATGCGAGCGTTGTACAGAGGCCCTCGCCGAAATCGAGGCCGGAGCCAGCCATGCAGCCATATGAGAGAGAACTAGCTTGATCCCCGCCCGCCTCCGCTGGCTCTGGCTCACTCTAGCTGTCGTACTCCTCGACCGCGCCAGCAAGGCCTGGTTCGAATCGCAGACTGTCGAAGGCTGGCACCGCGAGCTGATTCACAATTTCATCTACCTGGTGCACAGCCGGAATCCCGGCATCGCCTTCGGTGTCTTCGCCGATTCGCCCTCGATGACCATGCGGGTCATGCTGATTATCGGCTCCGCTTCGGTGATCGGTGCACTCGCTTGGCTGTTTGTCGCCGGCCACAGCGGCGGGGCCCTCACTGCTGCCGGCCTCGCGCTTTTGCTCGGCGGCGCCACCGGAAATGTAACCGATCGCATCGTGCACGGAGCGGTCACTGACTTCTTCGAAGTCTGGCTCGGCAGCTACCACTGGCCCGCCTTCAACGTCGCCGACTCCGCCATCACGATCGGTGCAGGGCTCATCATCATCGACGTCCTCTTCTTCCACAAACACCACACCCCCGAAGTCACCAAGGGACAAGCCACCTGATCTCTGCCTCGGCTGAAACATTCCTCGCCAGCTTGTGGGACAGTCATTTCTTCCTGCGACTTCGCCTTCACCCTCAAGGCGCACCTCTCGCGCTTCCGAGAAGCATCCATTGAGCAATCCATCGCCACTGCTACAATCTCCGCGTGAACCAAACGAAGGAATCTTCGCTTCGCGAATTTGTAGCGAAAGAAAACGAAGCAAGGCAGCGTCTCGATCAGACTCTGGCCGCGCGCCTCAGTGAGTTAAGCCGCACGCGTATTCAGGAACTCATCGAAGCCGGCTTGGTGCTCGTTAATTCTCGCACCGCCAAAGGCTCGCACCGTCTCCGTACTGGCGAGCGCATCCAAATCCAAATCCAACCCCGCCCACCGTTACGCGCCGAAGCGGAATCCATTCCTCTCGCCATCCTCTACGAAGACGCCGACGTCATCGCCGTGGACAAGCCCGCTGGCATGACCGTGCACGCCGGCGCCGGCGCCACGCGCGGCACCTTGGTCAACGCCCTGCTGGGCCGGGGCCAGTCTCTCTCGCAAGGTGGCGATGCCCTCCGCCCCGGCATCGTCCATCGCCTCGATAAAGACACCTCTGGCATCATCCTCGTCGCCAAAAATGACGCCGCTCACGCCAAGCTCAGCGAAGCCTTCCGCCAACGAAAAATCAAGAAAACCTACATCGCCCTCGTGCAGGGCCTCCTGAAAGAAGATCGCGGCACCATCGATCTAGCCATCGCCCGCGACCCCAAGCACCGCACCCGCATGACTGCCCGCCGCAGCATCGTTCTCGGCAACGCCCGCGAAGCCCGCACTGACTGGCGCGTCCTCACCCGTGTCGATGCCACGTCGCTCCTCGAAGTGCAACTTCACACCGGCCGCACGCACCAAATCCGCGTACATTTCTCAGCTGTCCGCCATCCCGTGGTCGGCGATACTCTCTACGGTGCGCCAACGCAGCTTCGCATCGGGAAAATCGCTTTGCCCCCTTTGCACCGCAATTTCCTCCACGCCGCCAAGCTCGGCTTCGCGCAACCGCACACTGGCGCATGGATCGATCTCCGCGCTCCACTCCCGCAAGACCTCCGTACATTTCTCCAACAACTCGCTTCGGCCGCCGGCGAGTCTCCCGAGCGAATTGACGCTGCCCTCACCGCCTACCTATAATCGATTCACATGCGTCGGATTTTAATCTCCGTGTTCTTGGCCGCAGCTCTGCTTATCGCAGCGGCCAGCTTGCCCGCCGAGGCAGGTGACCGCACCCAGAAATCTTCCGGCGCCTCCGCGCTTGGCACGCGCCAAGACGCTGCCCAGCAACCCGCACCTCCACAGCCCGCGCCTCCGCAGGAAGCCGCCCCCCAACGTCAGGATCAAGGCAAAATCACCCAGGTCGTCAACCTTGTCGATGTCCTTTTCACCGTCCTCAATCGCCGCAATAAATTAGTTCCCGACCTCGAGAAAGACGACTTCAAGGTCTGGGACGACAAGAGCCCCGAATCCATTCGCTACTTCAGCCGCCAAACCGACTTGCCTCTGCGCATCGGCCTGCTCA
>WNFS01006969.1_pt1 | contig 15643 bp, 11 predicted proteins | sample 5400141 | NCBI WGS metagenome assembly WNFS01 (sample SAMN13153358, study PRJNA577476) | soil metagenome | isolation source: 60 cm saprolite under Madrone tree | place: USA:California | collected 2016-06-14
GCCGCAGGCTCGGCATGCAGGAGCCCGGCAAGGGACAAGTGGTGATCCTGCGGTGACCCCGCCCGGGCCGCCGCAGGCGCGCATGCTCGCGGTCGCGGGTGTGTTCGCCGGTCTGCTCGCGCTGATCGTGCTCCGCGCCCTCGACTTGACCGTGCTCCGCGGACCCGACCTGGCGCGGCTGGCCGCGCTGCAGCACCGGGCGCGGATCGAGCTCACGCCGCATCGCGGCCCGATCGTCGACCGCCACGGCGAGGCGCTCGCCCTCTCGCTCGATGTCCCGTCGGTCTACGTGCGGCCGCGCGAGTTCGGCCGGCAGGACGCGCGCCTCGCCGCGCTCGCCGCGGCCCTCCGCCTTCCGCTCCAGACCGTGCGCGGCAAGACGGCCGGCCCGCAGGGCTTCGTGTGGCTCAAGCGGCAGATGCCGCCTCACGAGGCCGAGGCCGTCGAGCGGCTCGGCCTGAAGGGTGTCTACACGGTCCAGGAGGGCCGCCGCTTCTACCCCCACAACGGCCTCGCGGCCCACGTGCTCGGCTTCGTCGGGGTGGACTCGCAGGGGCTCGAGGGGCTCGAGCGCCGCCTGGATCCCGTGATCCGCGGGCAGCCGCACGACATCGAGGCGGACCGCGACGGGCGCCGGCAGGTGATCTTCACCGCGGGCGTGCCGGCGCCGCCCGCGCAGGGGAGCCGCGTCGAGCTCACCATCGACGCCGGCATCCAGGACGTGACCGAGCGCGAGCTCGCGGCGGGGGTGGCGGCGGCGAAGGCCGCGGGCGGGGCGGCGCTGGTGCTCGACCCCTCGACCGGCGAGGTGCTGGCGCTCGCCAACGTCCCCGCCTTCGACCCCAATCAGCCAGGCCGGCGGCACGACCGCGGCTGGCGCGACCGCGTGCGCAACCGCGCCATCACCGATCCCTACGAGCCCGGCTCCACCTTCAAGGCGATCCTCGCCGCCGCCGCGATCGAGGAGCGCGTGGTCAAGCCGACGGACATGTTCTTCTGCGAGAACGGTCGCTACCAGGTCGGCAGGTGGCGCATCCACGACGCGCACCGGCACGGCTGGCTCAGCTTCGCGCAGGTGATCCAGTACTCGAGCAACATCGGCGCGACCAAGGTGGCCGAGCGCCTCGGCGCCGAACGCTACTACCGCTACCTGCGGGCGTTCGGCTTCGGCGCGCGCACCGGGATCGAGCTGCCGGGCGAGACCCCGGGCATCCTGCGGCCGGTCGAGCGATGGGCGCGGATCGACCTCGCCACGCACAGCTTCGGGCAGGGCGTGTCGGTGACGCCGCTCCAGATGGCGGCCGCCTTCGCCGCGATCGCGAACGGGGGCCTCCTCGTGCGCCCCTACCTCGTCCGCCGCGTGCTCACCCCCGAGGGCGATGTCGTGCTCGCGAACGAGCCCGCCGTGGTGCGGCGCGTGGTGAGCGCGCGCACCGCCGGGACGGTCACCGCGCTCCTCCGCCGCGCCGTCGAGGAGAAGGGGGGCACGGGCGAAAAGGCACGCCTCGACGACTTTCCCGTCGCCGGGAAAACGGGTACTGCGCAGAAGGTGAACCTGCACACCGGCACGTACTCTTCCAAGCGCATCGGCTCCTTCGTCGGCTTCGTGCCCGCCGATCGCCCGCGCGTCGTCATCCTCGTGCTGATCGACGAGCCCGGCGTCTCGAGCTACGGCGGGGTGGTCGCCGCGCCCGTCTTCCGGGCCATCGCGGGGACGGTACTCAAGCGCCTCGGGGTGGAGAGCCCGGCTCTGCCGCTCCAGATGGCTTCGGCGCCGGCCGGCCGGGCACCGAGGAAGACGCCCGCCCTCGCGCGCTCCGCGCGCACTGCGACCGCCCCGGCGGAGCCCTCGACGCCGAGCTTCCTCGGGCTCTCGCGGCGCGAGGCGCTCACCCGCGCGTACGCCGCAGGCTGGGACGTGCAGGTGAGCGGCATCGGCTACGTGAGCGAGCAGTCCCCGCCGCCGGGGGCGCCGCTCGTGCCCGAGCGGCGCCTCGCACTCCGGCTCGTGCCGGGTCCGGGGACGGCCTCACCATGATGAAGACGGCTCGATGCGGCTGAGCGAGCTCCTGCAGGCGCTGGGGGTGGAGGCGAACGGGGTGGGGGAGGACGTGGAGGTCGGTGGCGTCGCGGCGGACTCGCGCCGGGTCCGGCCGGGCGACGTGTTCTTCGCCCTGCCGGGCGTCCACACCGATGGCCGGCGGCACATCGCCGAGGCACTCGGACGCGGGGCTCGTGCGGTGATCACGACGGGCGAGGTGGACGCCGGGGGCGCCCCGGTCGTGCGGGTGGACGCGCCGCACCGCCTCCTCGGCCGCGCCGCCGCCCGCGTCGCGGGCGACCCGAGCGCCGCGCTCACGCTCGTCGGCGTGACCGGCACCAACGGCAAGACGACCACCACCTACCTGCTCGAGGCGATCTGGCGCGCGGCCGGGTGGCGCCCGGGCGTGGTGGGGACCATCGCCTATCGCTTCGACGGGGCGAACCGGCCCGCCCCGCTCACCACGCCCGACCCGATCGCGCTCCAGGCGCTGCTCGCCGAGATGCGCGCGGCGGGCACCACGCACGTCGCGCTGGAGGTCTCCTCCCACGCGCTCGCCCAGGAGCGCGTCGCCGGCTGCCGCTTCGACGCCGCCGTGTTCACCAACCTGACGCGCGACCACCTCGACTTCCACGGCGACCTCGAGCGCTACGGGGCCGCCAAGGCGCGGCTCTTCCTCGACGAGCTGCCCGCGAGCGGGAAGCGCGACCCGGTGGCGGTCGTGAACGTCGACGACCCGGCGGGCGCGCGCCTGGCGGCGCGCGTGCGCACGCGCTGCGTGCGGGTCGGCCGCGGGGCGGGCGCCGACGTGCGCCCGCTCGAGGCCGAGACGTCGCTCGCGGGGACGCGCGGCACGCTCGCGCTGGGCCCCGAGCGCCTGCCGTTCGAGAGTCGGCTCGTGGGGGCGCCGCACCTCGAGAACATCCTGGGGGCAGCGGCCGCGGCCTGGGCGCTCGGGACGCCGCTGGAGGCGATCGCGCGCGGCCTCGCGGCCGCCGAGCCGCCACCCGGGCGGCTCGAGCAGATCCCGGGGCCGGGCTTCACCGTGGTGGTCGACTACGCGCACTCGCCCGACGCGCTCGCCCGCGCGCTCGACGTGCTCCGCCCGCTCGCGCGCGGGCGGCTGATCACGGTCTTCGGCTGCGGCGGCGACCGCGACCGCGGCAAGCGGCCGCTCATGGGCGAGGCCGCCGCGCGGCGGAGCGACGTCGTCGTCCTCACCTCCGACAACCCGCGCACCGAGGACCCGCTGTGCATCCTCGCCGACATCGAGGAGGGGGTGCGGGCCGCGGGCATGACCGGCCACGTGGTCGAGCCGGACCGGCGCGCGGCCATCGCCCTCGCGCTCGGCCTCGCGCGTCCGGGCGACCTCGTCCTGGTCGCCGGCAAGGGGCACGAGGACTACCAGATCGTCGGCACCGTGAAGCGCCATCTCGACGACCGCGAGGAGGTGCGGCGCGCCCTCGGGAGACTCGCGTGAGCGAGCCCGCCCAGGCGGCCCCGGCGGCCTTCGCGCTGGAGGAGATCCTCGCCGCCACCGGCGGGGAGCTCGTTCGACTAGGTGCCCGCACCCGCTTCGCGGGGGTCACGACCGACAGCCGGAGCCTCCGGCCGGGCGAGCTCTTCGTCGCCATCCGCGGCGAGGCGCACGACGGGCACGACTTCCTGCGGGACGCGGCCGAGCGCGGCGCGGGCGCGGTCGTGGTCGAGCGCGCGCATGCCGAGCGGCCGCTCGGCTGCGGCGTCATCGCGGTGCGCGACACGCTCGCCGCGCTCGGCGACCTGGCCGCGTTCCATCGCCGGCGTTGCCGCCCGCGCATCGTGGCCGTGACCGGCAGCAACGGCAAGACGACCACCAAGGAGATGCTGGCCGCGATCCTGGCGCGCGCCTTCGGCCCGGGGCGGGTGCTGCGCACGACGGGCACGCAGAACAACCTGGTCGGCCTCCCGCTCACCCTGCTCCGCCTCGCGGGCACGGAGGAAGCGGCGATCCTCGAGCTCGGCATGAACGGGCCGGGCGAGATCTGGCGCCTGGCGCAGATCGCGGAGCCGGACGTGGGCGTCATCACCTGCGTCGCGCCCGCGCATCTCGAGGGCCTGGGCTCGATCCACGGCGTCGCCGAGGCGAAGGCGGAGCTCTACCGCCGCCTGCGGCCCTCGGCGACCGCGGTGGTGAACGCGGACGATCCCCTGGTCAGCGCGTCGGCGCGCGCCTTCCCGGGACGCAAGGTGCCGTTCGGGACGGCGCCGGCGGCCGGCGTGACGGTCGGCGCCCAGGGCATCGTCGACCGCGGGCTCGAGGGCACGGAGTTCCGCCTGGTCGTGGAGCGCCGGGAGGCCACGATCCGGCTCGCGGTCCCCGGCCGCCACAACGTCACCAACGCGCTCGCCGCCGCCGCCGCCGCGCACGCCCTCGGGGTGGACATCGCCGCGGTGCAGGCCGGGCTCGAAGCCTTCCAGCCGCCCGGCATGCGCATGGAGGTGACGCAGCTCCCGACCGGCGTCACCGTGCTGAACGACGCCTACAACGCGAACCCCGCCTCGATGGCGGCCGCGCTGAGCACGCTCGCGGCGAGCCGCGGCCGGCGGCGCCTGGCGGCGCTCGGCGAGATGCGCGAGCTGGGCGAGGAGGCGCCGCGCGCGCACCGCGAGCTCGGCGCCGCGGCCGCGGGGGCGCGCCTCGATGCGCTCTTCCTCCTCGGGCCGCACGCCGCGGAGGTGCGCGCCGGCGCCGAAGCGGCCGGGCTTCCCGCCGAGCGCATCACGATCGCGGCGAGCCACGACGAGCTGGCCGCGCGGCTCGCCGCCTACTGCCGCGCCGGCGACCTCGTCCTGCTCAAGGGCTCGCGCGGCGCGGCGATGGAGGAGGTCCTCCGGCGCCTCACGGCCGAGGCGGGTGGGGAGCGCCGGCCGTGATGCTCTACCTGCTCCTCTATCCGCTGCACGTGTCGTACCCGCCGCTCAACGTCTTCAAGTACATCACCTTCCGCACGCTGCTGGCCGGGCTCACCGCGCTCACGCTCTCGCTCGTGCTCGGGCCGATGCTGATCCGGCGCCTGTCGGCGCTGCAGATCGGCCAGGCGATCCGCAGCGACGGCCCCGCCAATCACGCCAGCAAGGCCGGTACGCCGACCATGGGCGGCACGCTCATCATCTTCTCGCTCGTGCTGGCGACCCTGATGCTCGCCGACCTGAGCATCCGCTACGTGTGGATCGCCCTCCTGGTGACGCTGGGACACGGGCTCGTCGGCTTCCTCGACGACTACGCCAAGGTGCGGCTCCGGAGCTCGGCGGGCATCCCCGGGCGCGTGCGCCTGGCCGCCGAGTTCGCGATCGCCGGCGCCGCCGCGCTCGCCGTCTACCTTCGGCCCGAACACGGCGGGCAGCTCAACATGCCCTTCCTGAAGGACGTCCACCCCGACCTGGGCCTCTGGTACGTGCCCTTCGGGGCGCTCGTCGTGGTGGGCGCCGCGAACGCCGTCAACCTGACCGACGGGCTCGACGGCCTCGCCATCGGGCCGGTCATGATCGCGGGCGGCACCTACGCCGTCTTCGCGTATACCGCCGGGCACGCGAAGATCGCGGAGTACCTCCAGATCCCCTTCGTGCCCGGGGCGGGCGAGCTGGCGGTCTTCTGCGGCGCGCTCGCGGCCGCCGGCTTGGGCTTCCTCTGGTTCAATGCCTACCCGGCGCAGATGTTCATGGGCGACGTCGGCTCGCTCGCGCTCGGCTCGGCGCTCGGCATCGTGGCGCTCATCACCCGCCAGGAGCTGGTGCTCGTGCTGGTGGGCGGGGTGTTCGTCGTCGAGGCGCTCTCGGTGATCGGGCAGGTGATCTCCTTCAAGCTCCGCCGCAAGCGCATCTTCCGCATGGCGCCCGTGCATCACCACTTCGAGCTCCTCGGCTGGCCCGAGCCGCAGATCATCGTCCGCTTCTGGATCGTCTCGGTGGTGTGCGCGCTGCTCGCGCTCTCGACGCTGAAGCTCCGCTGAGATGGACCTCCCGCGTCACGTCCTCGTGCTCGGCTTCCGCCGCACCGGGCAGGCGGTGGCCGCCGCGCTCACGGCGCGCGGCGTGCGCGTGCGGGTGGCGGACGCGCGCCCGGCGGCGGCGCTCGGGGTCACGGGTGCGCCGGCGGGCGTCGAGCTGCGCTTCGGCGAGGACGGGCCGCAGCTCCTGGCCGGCGTCGAGCTCGTCGTGCCGAGCCCGGGCGTGCCGCGCGACGCGCCGGTGCTGGCGGCCGCCGTGCGCCGCGGCATCCCCGTCTGGAGCGAGATCGAGCTGGCCTTCCGCCTTCTCGCCTGCCCGCTGGTCGCCATCACCGGCACGAACGGCAAGAGCACGACGACCAGCCTGGTCGGCCTGGCCCTCGAGCGCGCGGGGCGCCGGACCTTCATCGGCGGCAACCTGGGGACGCCGCTCATCAGCGCGCTCGACCAGGCACCGGAGATCGCCGTTGCCGAGGTCTCGAGCTTCCAGCTCGAGTGGGTGGAGCGCCTGCGGCCGCGCGTCGGCTGCCTCCTGAACCTCACCCCCGACCACCTCGACCGCCACGCGAGCTTCGCGGAGTACGGCGAGGCGAAGGCGCGCCTCTTCGCCGCGCAGGAGGCGGAGGACTTCGCGGTCGTGAATCGCGACGACGCGGAGGCGTGGCGTGCGGTCGCCGGGGTGCGCGCGCGCATCGTGTCGTTCGGCGCGGGCGCGGTCGCCTGCGGCGCCTTCGCGGGCGAGGGCTTCGTCGCGCTCCGCCTGCCCGCCGCGACGGAGGAGCGCTACGGGCTCGGCCGCACCCGGCTCGCCGGCCGCCACAACATCGAGAACATCCTGGCAGCGGTCACGGTCGCACGCCTGGCCGGTGCGCCGCCCGCGGCCGTGCAGGCGGCGATCGACGAGATCGAGCCGCTGCCCCACCGGCTCGCGCGCGTCGCCGAGCGCGGCGGGGTCGCGTGGTACGACGACTCGAAGGCCACCAACGTGGGCGCGGCGGCGAAGAGCCTCGACTCGTTCGCCGGCCCGGTCGTCCTCCTGGCCGGCGGCGTCGACAAGGGAGGTGGCTACGACGCGCTCGCCGCGAGCGCCGCGGGCAAGGTCCGCCGGGCGCTCGTCTTCGGCGAGGCCGCCGACGCGATCGGCGCCGCCCTCGCCGCCGTTGCCGTCCCGGTCGAGCGGGTGCGCACGCTCGAGCAGGCGGTCGCCCGCGCGGCGGCGGTCGCGGACGCCGGCGACACGGTGCTGCTCGCCCCCGCCTGCGCGAGCTTCGACATGTTCGCGGATTACGCGGCGCGCGGCCGGGCCTTCCGCGCCGCGGTCGAGGCGCTCGCGTGATCGGGACGAGCGCGCTCGGCCGGGGCGCCGCGGCTCCGCCGGCCTTCCGCGGTCCCCTCGCCGGGCAACGCCCGCGCCTGCGGGGGGTGCTCGGCGGCGATCCGTGGCTCGTACTCGCGGTGGCGGCGCTCGTCGGGCTGAGCGTCGTCATGGTCTTCAACGTGAGCTACTTCTACGGCCAGGAGCACTTCGGCGACTCCCTCCTCTTCTTCCGCAAGCACCTCCTCTCCGTCGGGCTCGGCACGGTGGTCGCCGTCGTCGCCTCGCGCCTCTCCTCGGACACCTATCGCCGGGCGGCCTACCCGCTGCTCGTCGTCGTCCTGGTGGCGCTCGTGCTGGTCCTCGTCCCCGGCATCGGGCTCGCGCGCGGCGGGGCGCGTCGCTGGCTCCACCTGGGCCCGCTCAGCGTCCAGCCCTCCGAGCTGGCCAAGTTCGCGCTCGTGCTCTACCTGGCGCGCTCGCTGGTGAAAAAAGGCGAGCGCCTGGCCACCCTCGAGTTCGGCATCCTGCCGCACTACCTGGTGGTGGGGCTGGTCGCCGGGCTCGTGCTGCTCGAGCCCGACTTCGGGACGGCCGCGCTCGCCATGGGGCTGCTCGTCTTCATGCTCTTCGTGGGCGGGGTACCGGCCCGGTTGATGGCGCTCCCGGCGCTGGCGGCGCTCCCGGCGCTCGCCGCGGTGGCGTGGAAGACGCCTTATCGCTGGGCGCGCATCGTCGCCTTCCTCTACCCGGACCGCGATCCGCTCGGCGTCAACTTCCAGCTGAAGCAGTCGTTCATCGCCTTCGGCTCGGGGGGCCTGTGGGGTGTGGGGCTCGGCGAGAGCCGGCAGAAGATGTTCTACCTCCCCGAGGCGCACACCGACTTCCTCTTCTCGGTGATCGGCGAGGAGCTCGGGCTGGCCGGGGCGCTCGTCGTCCTCGCGCTCTTCGCGGTGGTGGCGGCGCGTGGCTTCCGCATCGCCGTCCGACATCAGGATCGGTTCGCCAGCCTGCTCGCCTTCGGCGTGACGCTCTCGCTCGCCCTCCAGGGCGTGGTGAACGCGGGCGTGGTGCTCGGCTGCCTCCCGACCAAGGGGCTGGCCTTGCCGTTCCTCTCCTACGGCGGCTCGGCCATGGTTGCCGCGCTCGGCCAGATCGGCGTCCTCCTCGCCCTGGCCCGCGAGACGGGGTGACGACGCAGACGAGCGTGCCGACAGGGAACGACGGCGGAGGCCGAGCGCGAAAGCGCTCGTCTTGCGCGCGGCGGGGCGCGTCGCTGGCTCCACCTGGGCCCGCTCAGCGTCCAGCCCTCCGAGCTGGCCAAGTTCGCGCTCGTGCTCTACCTGGCGCGCTCGGGCTATGCGCTCCGCCTGCTCCCCGGCCGCCAGCTCCGCGGCGGCGGCATGCCGCGGGCCCTCGCCGGGCTCGCGAGCGCGGCCGGCGGAACCCTGCGCGCGCTCGCGCTCCTCGGGGAGCTCCGGCCGCGCCTCGTCGTGGGCGTGGGCGGCTACGCCTCGGTCGCGATCGTGATCGCCGCGTCGTTTCGCCGCATCCCGACCGTGCTCCTCGAGCAGAACGTGGTGCCCGGGGCGGCGAACCGGATCCTCGCGCGTCTCGCCCGGCGCATCTGCGTCGGGTTCGCGGAGTCGATCGCGTTCCTGCCGCGCGCCCGGACCATCCACACCGGGAACCCGGTGCGCGCCGACCTGATCCGACCGCGTCCGCCCCGCGCGCGGCCGGGCCTCCTCGTCTTCGGCGGCAGCGCCGGGGCGCACCGGCTGAACCACGCGATGCTGGACGCGCTCGGCCCCCTCGCCCCGACGCTGGCCGGCCTCGACCTCACCCACCAGACGGGGGCGGCCGACCTGGAGACGGTGCGCGCCGCCTATGCGGCGCGGGGGCTCGCCGCGCGGGTCGAGCCCTTCATCGCGGACATGGGCGCGGCCTATGCGGCGGCCGACCTGGTGGTCGCCCGCGCCGGCGCCACCACCTGCGCCGAGCTGACCGCGGTGGGCCTGCCGGCGATCCTGGTCCCGTACCCCTACGCGACCGACGATCACCAGCGGCGCAACGCCGAAGTGCTGGTGCGGGCCGGCGCGGCGGAGATGATCCTCGATGCGGCGCTCGACGGCGAGCGTCTGGGCACGGCGCTCCGCGCGCTCCTCGAGGACGCCGGACGGCGGGCGACGATGGCAGCTCGCGCCCGCGCGCTCGGCCGCCCCGACGCCGCCGAGCGCGTCGCAACGGAGTGCCTGCGACTCGCCGCGGCGTGAGCCGCGTTGCCAAGAAAACTGCACGTGCGGAGCCCGAGCCCTTGAAGAGCGAGGCGTGGTTCTCTAATAGGGTGCGAGCGTGGTGGGGCTTCAGGGCGGGGTCGGGGACTGGGGCGGGTGGCTCGGGCTGTCCCGCCTGGGGAGCACGGCGGTGAACGGGCGCAAGCGCCGGGTCCACTTCGTCGGCATCGGCGGCATCGGCATGAGCGGCATCGCGGAGGTGCTGCTCACGCTCGGCTACGTCGTCTCCGGCTCGGACGTGGTGGAGAGCGAGACGACACGGCGGCTGGCGCGTCTCGGCGCGCGCCTGCACCTCGGCGCGCACGACGCGGCGCATGTGAGCGAGGACATCGACGTGCTCGTCATCTCCTCGGCGGTCACCTACGCCAACCCGGAGGTGTCGCGCGCCCGCGAGCTCAAGATCCCGGTCATCCCGCGCGCCGAGATGCTGGCCGAGCTGATGCGCATGAAGTACGGCGTGGCGGTCGCCGGCAGCCACGGGAAGACCACCACCACCTCGCTCACCGCCGCGGTGCTGCGCGAGGCGGGGCGCGACCCGACCGTGGTCGTCGGCGGCAAGGTGCGCGCGCTCGGCACCAACGCGCGCCTGGGGCAGGGCGAGTTCCTGGTCGCCGAGGCGGACGAGAGCGACGGCACCTTCCTCCTCCTCTCGCCCATCATCGCGGTGGTGACCAACATCGATCGCGAGCACCTCGACTACTACGGCGACATGGAGCGGCTGCGCGACGCGTACCTCCAGTTCATCCATCGCGTGCCCTTCTACGGCCTCGCCGTGCTCTGCATCGACAACGTGAACGTGCGCGCCCTGCTGCCGCAGGTGCGCAAGCGGTTCGTCACCTACGGCACCACGCCCGACGCCGACTGGCAGGCGCGCGACCTCCGCGTCACCGGCCTCGAGACCGCCTTCGAGGTGTGGCGCGGCGAGCGCCGCCTCGGACCCGTGCGCTTGCACATGCCCGGCCGCCACCACGCGCTCAACGCGCTCGCCGCGCTCGCGGTGGCCGAGGACCTGGAGATCCCCTTCCGCATCGCCGTCCACGCGCTCGAGGAGTTCGGCGGCATCCACCGCCGCTTCGAGGTGAAGGGCGAGGAGCAGGACGTGCTGGTGGTCGACGACTACGGCCACCACCCCGAGGAGATCCGCGCCACGCTGCGCGCCGCGCGCGAGGGCTTCGCGCGCCGGCTGGTGGTCGCCTTCCAGCCGCACCGCTACACGCGCACGCGCGACCTCTTCAACGAGTTCCTGGAGGCGTTCGACGACGCCGACACGCTGGTGCTGACCGACATCTACCCGGCGGGCGAGGAGCGCATCGAGGGCGCGTCGGCCGAGGCCGTCTACCAGGCGCTCAGGCGGCGCGGGCATCTCGACGTGTGCCACGTCGCCGCACGCGAGCGGGTGGCGGAGGCGCTCGCCGCGATCGTGCGCCCGGGCGATCTCGTGCTCACGCTCGGCGCGGGCGACATCCACCGCACCGGCGACGAGCTCCTCGACCTGCTGCGCTCGGGGGTCGCCGTCCCCGCCATCCACTAGAGGAGGCTGTCCGGGTAACCATGGTGAGCGAGGCGAACGAGCCGGGGAGCGAGAGCGGCAAGCGCAGCGACGACCGACGGGGCGTGCCTGAAGGCACGCCGCAGGAGGGAGGAGCGAGCAGCCATCTGGCAGCGCGGCTGTCGCCGCGCTCCCCCGGATCGTTCGCCGCAGCCGCCATGGGCTACCCGGATAGCCTCCTGGCCATGTCCGACGCGCTCCCCGTCGCCCTCATCGACACGATCCGCGCGCGGCTCGGTGACCGGGCGCGGCCGGGGGAGCCGCTGGCCCGCTACACCTCGTTCCGCATCGGGGGCCCCGCGGATCTGCTCGTGTTGCCCGACACGGCGGACGAGCTGGCGCACGTGCTCGCGACCGCGGCGGCCTTCGGCGTGCGCCTGACGCTCCTCGGCGGCGGCTCCAACGTGCTGGTCGGCGACGGCGGCATGCGCGGCGTGGTGGTGAAGCTCGGCCGCGGCTTCGCCCGCATCACCTGGAACGGCACGGAGGCCGAGCGCGAGAGCGCTCGTCTTGGCCGACGGGGTCTGGGGGCATCGGAGGAGCGGAGCGCGGCGCGAGCCGCGCGAGCACTGGACGGGCCCCCAGATGATTTAAACCTCGTCCCCATCCACGCCGGGGCCGCCGTGCAGCTCGGGCGTCTCGCGCGCGCGGCGGTGGCGCGCGGCCTGGCCGGCCTCGAGTACGCCGAGGGCATCCCGGGCACGGTGGGCGGGGCGCTCTTCATGAACGCGGGCGCCTACGGCGGCGAGCTGGCGCACGCGGTCGAGTCCGTGGAAGGCCTCGGTCGCGACGGCCGAGCGCTCGAGCTGCCTGGCCGCGCACTCGTCTTCGGCTACCGGCGCTCGGCGCTGCCGCCCGGCTTCGTCGTGACCGCGGTGCGCCTCCGCCTGCGCCGGGACGAGAGCGGTCAGGTACGCAACCGAATGGACGAGGCGCGCGCGCGGCGCACGGCCGCCCAGCCCCACGGCAAGGCGAACGCGGGCTCGATCTTCAAGAACCCGAACGGCGATCATGCCGGGCGCTTGATCGAGGTCGCCGGGTTGAAGGGCGCGCGTGCCGGGCGGGCCCGCATCTCGGAGCGGCACGCGAACTTCATCGTGAACGAGGGCGGGGCACGCGCCGCGGACGTGAAGGCGCTGATGGACGTGGCCCAGCGGGTGGTGTGGGAGCGGAGCGGGGTATGGCTGGAGCCAGAGGTTCAGCTCGTCGGGAACTGGTAGCACGGCTCGTCTTGCCGCGGCGGAACCGGCGCCGCGGGACGGGGCCTGGCCTGGGCGCGCTCGGGCGGGCGCTCTCGGTCGCGCTGCCGGGGGCGCTCGCCATCGGGCTCGCGCTCGCCGCCTGGCCGCACGTGCGCGGCGCGGCCGCACGGCATCCGTACTTCGCCGTGCGGGAGGTGGTGGTCCGGGACCACCATCGCCTCCCCGCCGACGAGGTCCGCGCCGCGGCGGGCATCGCGCCCGGCACGAGCATCTGGGAGGTCGATGCGGCCGCCGCGGAGGCGCGCCTCGCCGGGCACCGGTGGATCCGCGCGGCGCGCGTGCGCCGCGAGCTGCCGCATCGGGTCGTGATCGAGGTGCGCGAGGAGCGGCCGCTGGCGATCGTCGCCCTCGAGGACGGCAAGGGCGAGTACTACGTCTCCCCGCACGGCCACCTCTTCGCCCCGGTGGAGGCGAGCGACGCGCGCGACTTCCCGTATCTCACCGGCCTCGCCCGGGCCGACCTGAAGGACGGCGAGCGGTTCGGCCCGCGCGCCCTGCATCGGGCCCTGGCGCTGGTCCGGCAGAGCGGGGGCGCCGCGGTCTCCGAGGTGCACGTGGACCGCGTCCGGGGCCTGACCCTCCTCCCCGTGCGGCCGTCGGTGCCGATCGAGCTCGGGTGGAGCGGCTTCGCGGCGAAGCTCGCCCGCTTGCCCCGCGTGCTCACCCTGTGGGCCGGCCGGGAGGGCGAGATCGTGGCGGTGAACCTCCGCTTCGACGACGAGGTGATCGTGCGCACGCATCCGGCGAGGGCGGCCGCGCCGGCGCGGCGCGCGACTTAGGAGGCGGTCCGGACGCATGGCCAGGAAGAGCCCGCTCGTGATCGGTCTCGACGTCGGCACCTACAAGATCGGCGTGATCGTCGCCGAGGTGGTGGAGGGCGGTGTCGAGGTCGTCGGCATCGGGACGGCGGCGTCACGCGGGCTCCGCAAGGGCGTCGTCGTCAACATCGAGAAGACGGTGGAGGCGATCCGCAGGGCGGTCGAGGAGGCCGAGCTGATGGCCGCCTGCGAGATCCGCAGCGTGATCGCCGGCTCGGCCGGGAGCCACATCAAGGGCTTCAACAGCCATGGCGTGGTCGCGGTGCGCAACCGCGAGGTAGCGTCGGGGGACGTCGAGCGGGTCGTGGACGCCGCGCGCGCCGTCGCCCTCCCCACCGACCAGGAGGTCCTCCACGTCCTGCCGCAGGAGTTCATCGTCGACGACCAGGACGGCATCCGCGAGCCGGTCGGCATGGCCGGCGTGCGCCTCGAGGCGCGCGTCCACATCGTGACCGGCGCGGTGAGCGCGGGGCAGAACCTGATCAAGTGCTGCAACCGCGCCGGGCTCCACGTGCGCGACGTGCTCGCCGGCCCGCTCGCCGCCGCCGAGGCGGTGCTCACCTCCGAGGAGCGCGAGCTGGGCGTGGCCCTGGTCGACGTGGGCGGCGGGACGATCGACGTGGTCGTCTACCAGGCCGGCACGATCCGCCACACGGCGGTCCTCCCCGTGGGCGGCGGGCACGTGACCAGCGACCTCGCGGCCGCGCTCTGCACCCCGCCCGCCGAGGCCGAGCACTTGAAGCAGCGCCACGGGAGCGCGCTCGCCGCGCTCACGCCCGCCGAGCAGACGATCGAGGTGCCGGGGCTCGGCGGGCGCGCGCCGCACCACCTCTCGCGCCGCGCCCTCGCCGAGGTGATCGAGCCGCGCGCCGAGGAGATGCTGATGCTCGCCAGGGCCGAGATCGAGCGCGCCGGCTGCTACCAGGCGCTCGCCTCCGGGGTCGTGCTGACCGGCGGCGGCGCGGTGCTCGAGCACATGACGGCGCTCGCCGAGCGTGTCTTCCGGCTGCCGGTGCGGCTCGGGGCCCCGCTTCATTTGAACAGCTTGGTTGACGCCGTCGCGAGTCCCATGTATTCGACGGCAGTCGGTCTCGTCCTCCACGGGCTCAAGCAGGACGGTCACGGGCGCCGCGGCGAGGGCGTGCTCGGTCACATTGGGGTGGTGGGTGAGCGGATGATGGGGTGGCTCCGGGAGTTCTTCTAGAACGCCCGGGCGGAAGCGGGGGAGGTGCGGCAATGATCGAGTTCGTCGATGCCAGCGGCGCGGCCCGGATCAAGGTGGTGGGTGTCGGGGGTGGAGGGGGCAACGCGGTGAACACCATGATCGCCGCCGGCTTGCCCGGCGTCGACTTCATCGCCGCCAACACCGACTCGCAGGCCCTCAAGGCCAACCTCGCGCCGATCAAGATGCAGCTCGGCGAGAAGCTGACCCGCGGGCTCGGGGCGGGCGGCAACCCCGAGGTCGGCAAGCGGGCCGCCCAGGAGGACGTCGAGCGGCTCCGGGAGTACCTGGGCGAGGCCGACATGATCTTCATCACCGCCGGCATGGGAGGCGGCACCGGGACCGGCGCGGCGCCCATCATCGCCAAGGTCGCGAAGGAGCTCGGCTCGCTCACCGTGGGCGTGGTGACCAAGCCGTTCACCTTCGAGGGCAAGCGGCGGATGAAGCAGGCCGAGGAGGGGATGAAGGAGCTGAAGGCCAGCGTCGACACGCTGATCGCCATCCCGAACCAGCGCCTGCTCTCGGTCGCGGGGCGCAACTCCTCCATCCTCGAGACCTTCAAGAAGGCGGACGACGTGCTCCTCCAGGCCGTGCGCGGCATCTCGGATCTGATCACCGTGCACGGCCTCATCAACCTCGACTTCGCCGACGTGCGCACCATCATGTCCGAGATGGGCATGGCGATGATGGGTGCGGCCATCGCGCAGGGCGAGAACCGCGCCGTCGAGGCGGCGCAGAAGGCCATTTCGAGCCCGCTCCTCGAGGAGGTCTCGATCCAGGGCGCGCGTGGCGTGCTCATCAACATCACGGGCGGCCCCGATTTGAGCCTGCACGAGGTGAACGAGGCGGCGACGCTCATCCAGGAGGAGGCGGACGAGGAGGCCAACATCATCTTCGGCGCCGTCATCGACGAGTCGATGGGCGACGAGGTGCGCATCACGGTGATCGCGACGGGCTTCGGCGAGCAGCCGGAGGCGGGCGAGAAGCCCCGGCCCGGTCCGCGCGACGCGCGAGCGGCCGGGGCCGGCGACGGCCGTCCGGTGAAGCGCCTCGGACTGCTTGCCGAGGACGAGCTCGACGTGCCGACCTGGCAGCGTAGGCGGCAGGAGCCGCCCGTGGCGGCGCGCGGCGCGCAGCGTCCGGCGCCGAAGGC
>WNFS01003044.1_pt1 | contig 15636 bp, 15 predicted proteins | sample 5400141 | NCBI WGS metagenome assembly WNFS01 (sample SAMN13153358, study PRJNA577476) | soil metagenome | isolation source: 60 cm saprolite under Madrone tree | place: USA:California | collected 2016-06-14
CCTTACGCCTCCGCGCCCGCAGGAGAAAAGATTCGTCAGTCTGGAATCATGCTCCCGGTGATTGCTCAGAGCAACAGCAAGGGTTTTGTTCTTGGGGATGCCCTTTACTTGGCTCCGCGACCTTGGTTTGATGCCACGATGGGTGCCGAGCTGCTCACCAAGCGCGGTTCCGCCGAGCGCGGCGAATTCCGCGCCCGGCCTTTCGAAAACACTTCCATCAAATACACGTACTTCGGCGTGATCGATCGCGGCCTTTTTCTCCCCGGGCCGAACGGCACCACGATCGTTGAAAAACAAGGTGGCCACCAGCAGCAGTTGGAAGTCCAGTCCGTGCTCAGAGAAGGCTGGCGCTTTGTCGGGGACATCAACGAACTCACTTCGCTCACTTTCCGACTCGCCTTCGCCGACACCTTCGGCGAAGCCATCACCTCCGAAGTTCGCAGCGCCACTTTCCTCACCAACAATTTCCGCGGTTTTAGCGTCAATTTCGCTTATCTAGCAGACAAAACCTTTCTCAGCATTCCGATCACGTCCGCTACCACCGGCATTACAACCCCGGCCGTCAGCGTTTCGCTACGCAACGCTCCGGAAGCGCTCTTCAGCTCCGTAGAACAATCGCCCTGGCAGAAACTCCCCTTCTACTTTTCGTTCGATGCCTCTGCCGGCGCCGTGCATCGGCAGGACGACACCCCTCTGAACACGCCAGAGTTCGTGCAGCGCACTGAGTTCGCTCCGAAAGTGACCGTTCCGCTGCACTTCGGCGCCTGGTTCGGCGTCACCACTTCCGCCGCCTTCCGAACGACCTACTATGGCGATTCCTTCAATTCGGCGGGCCAACTAAGCGGCCAATCGATCACCCGCAACACCGGCGAACTCACAGTCGAATTCCGCCCGCCCACTCTCGAGCGCTTTTTCGACCGCTCCCCTCTCAACAAAGACAAGCCTCGCAAGCGTTACAAACACACCATCGAGCCCACGATCACTTACCGCTATGTCACCGGCGTAAACAACTTCGCCGACTTCATCCGCTTCGATTCCGACGCCACTCTCACCGACACCAACGAAGTCGAATACGGCATCACCCAGCGCCTCTTCACGAAAACAGGCGAAGACCAGCCGCAGGAGCTGCTCTCCTGGAGCATTTTTCAGAAGCATTACTTCGATCCCACGTTCGGCGGCGCCATTGCGGACGGCCAACGCAACGTTTTCGAAGCACTCGACTCCATCTCTCCCTTTGCATTCGCCTTCGGTCCCCGCAACTGGTCTCCCATAGTCAGCGATTTTAAAATCACGCCCGGCGGCCGTTACGACCTCGAACAGATCCTGCAGTACGATGCTCAGATCCAGCGGCTTGTCACCCTGGGCACGCTATTGAAAATAAAGCCCTACAGGGAATTTTTCGCCACCGTCTCCTACTTCCGCCTCAACGACAATCCCGTCGAAGCCGATCTTCCTCCCTCGCCACCCCCTGGTTTTGTGCCTTTTCAGCAGCCGCTCTCCAACCAGGTCCGCACCCTCTTCGGCTACGGCAACTTGACGCGCAAGGGGTTCAATTTCACCTCAGGAGTCAGCTACGACTTCACCAACCAGACCCTGCAAAGCCAGCTGGTGCAAATCAGCTACAACGGAAACTGCTGCGGCCTAGCCCTCGAATACCGCCGCATCAACCTCGGCCAGGTCCGCACCGAAAACCGCTTCTCCGCCACCTTCATCATCGCCAACATCGGCTCCTTCGGTAATCTCCGCCGCCAGGAAAAAATCTTCTAGCCCCAATTTCTCACCAGCGATGAGTCAAGGGAATCCCTTGTAGGGGCGCAGCATTGCTGGGCTCCAGCTTGCCCAGGCGTACTGTGTTAAATTCTTTGCTCGCGCCTACTCGTACCATGCCCCCAACGACCGACGCTGATCTCGCCTTCGCCTCCATCGAAGAAGTCGCTCGCCTCTACCGCAAGCGCAAACTGTCGCCCGTCGAACTCACCCGGCTCATGCTCTCTCGTATCGCCCAACTCGATCCGAAGCTCAATTCCTACATCACCGTCACTCCCGAACTTGCCCTCGCCCAAGCCAAAAAAGCAGAAACCGAACTCCTGAGCCGAAAAGCAAATCGCGACCGTGGCCCTCTTCACGGCATACCCATCTCGCTGAAAGACAACATCTACACGGAAGGCGTTCGAACCACTGCCGGCTCACGGATTCTCGGGAAGTTCATTCCGCAACACGATGCCGCTGTCGTCCTAAAACTGAAGGACGCTGGCGCAGTCATCCTCGGCAAAACCAACATGCACGAGTTCGCCTACGGCGTCACCAGCAACAATCCGCACTACGGCCGCGTCCACAATCCGTGGGATCTCTCGCGAATCCCTGGCGGTTCCAGCGGCGGCTCTGCTGCCGCCATTGCTGCCGGCCTGTGCTACGGCAGCATCGGCACCGACACCGGCGGCTCCATTCGCATCCCTGCCGCTCTCTGCGGCGTCGTCGGCCTCAAGCCGACTCTTGGCCGCGTCAGTGTGGAGGCCGTGATTCCACTCTCTCCGCGTCTCGATTGCGTCGGCCCGCTAGCTCGCACGGTCGACGACGTAGCTCTTCTCCTCGAAGCAATCCTCGATCGCGTGAAAGGCGAACCCAGTCTCCGCGCTCTCGACAAATCTTCCGCCAAGCCCCGCAAATTCACGATCGGCATTCCCAAGGAATTTTTTTTTGATGTTGTTTCGCCGGAGATCCTTGCGGCCTTCGACGAAGCGATTCGCGTCTTGAAAAAGCAAGGCGCGCGGCTGAAGGAAATCTCTCTGCCACTACTAAACGAAACCGAAGACGCCGGCAACCAAATCGCCTGGGCCGAAGCAACTCACTATCATCAGCAGGCCGGATGGTTCCCGTCTCGCGTCGCTGATTACGGCGACGACGTTCGTTCTCGCCTCGCATTGGGCACAAAGGTAAGCGCCACCGTCTATCTGTCCGCTCTCGAGCTCCGTGAAAAATTCATCGAGCAGTTCCATGTAGCATTGGAAGATGCCGGAGTCGACGCTGTCGCGGTTCCGGTGTTCCCGCAATCTCCGTGCCCTGTGGTTTCACGGCCGCAGGTCTTCCCGTCGGCCTCCAACTAATCGGCGCCGTGGCCGGCGAGCATCTCCTCCTGCAATTTGCCGCCGCCTTCGAGCGCGCCCGCCCCCGAACAGCGCCGCCCCCAGGCGTCTAAGGGCACGATTTATCGTGCCCTCTTTCTTGTGTGCCGAGCAGGTTTGACGGCCAGGAGGTGTGAGTCCTCTTCACAACATGAAGCCCGTTCAGGGAAGCGTCCTCCAAAACATAATGAACTTCGCTTCGAAGAACGGCCCACTAGACGGCCCCATGCTTCTACGCAAATTCAACTTGCTAGGAGACGTAACGACAGGCGCGGGGCTTCTCCAGCGCGTACCAGCTTGGACATGGGGACGTGAAGGGAGCGGCAAAAACTCTAGGCATCGCAGGTTTAGGATACGTTCTAGCAGACCCGGCAAAGCTAGACTTGATTACGAAGGCTCTGGCGACTGCCGGGAAAGGTGCGCAAGTCGCGAAACCCGCCGTTGCGAACTGGGTGCGCGTGCAAATTGGAGACGATCACTACCAAGTTCATCCCGACGACCTGAATGAGCTTCAGCGCCGCGAGCCTTCTCTATATCTCGCCAGTCGATGTCATACATCTCGCCACTTGAGGTCATAAAGCGTACCGGGCATTTCACAAGACCTAAAACTTCGTCCGACATTCATCCTTCCTAGTTGGGGGACTTTGGGGGATTTTATCAGCTCTGTTCCGTCCGTAATTCCACTAGCGAATACGCCTCGCGTCTGGCTGGTTCCGACTAGCTAAAGTGCTCATCCTTCCATCATCTTTCCCCAAAAATCTTCGGTCCATTCCTCTTCCTGCGCGTGTGCCGCAATCCGCGTCAGACAAAAAGGATCACGGCAGCACCCGCTTAAACGCTTGCCAGATCATTCGAGCGCGGCTTGTGCCGCAACGGGTGCTCCACCCCGCGCCTCCACGTCGTCCAAACCGAAACCAAAAAGAAAACCGCAATCGAAAGGTTCGTAAATCCCCCAGTCAACACAGCCCCGAGCGGTGCGGGAACTCTGTCTGCAAGCGGAGAAAGCAGCATCAGCACAGCCGGATTCGCCAGCACCGTCCACCTCGGATACCACGTCTTCCCCCACAGCACGAGCCCGATCAGCACGATGGCCCCGAGGAATCCCGGCACAGCCCCGATGTTGTACGCCAAGTCCCAATACGAATTCACCGCAGGCAGCAGCGCCCGGCAACCCATATCTTCGCTGCCGTAGCAAAACTTCATCGCCAGTCCCCTGGCCGTCCACAGCGTATGTATCGCGCTCCCACAGACCATCAGCACCGCGAACAGTACCAGCATCATTCGCCCAACAAACTCCTGCGATGGCCGCACATTCAAGTAAACGTGCCAAAACCCCACAATGCACAAACACGCCGCAAAAGGCCCTAGCAACCCTCCCGCAAAAAGCCGCCCCAACGAAGCATTCCGCACCGTCTGAATCATCCCCTCATGAAATCCCGCTCCCGATCCCCAATGCCCGTAAAACAGCATGTCCCCAACAAAAAACAGCAATGCCCCCGCACAGCCCGCCACCCCGGCCCATCTCCGCTTCCACTCCGCCCCTTCAGAGCCCATCTTCCCTCACACTCCTTTGACCCAACGCTGCGTCCTTGTCACCGCTACTGAATCAACGTAATAGTTACGAGCATACCTCCCTTCGCTGGAACCGCCCGAAGGAGTCCAGTTTCAGAGGGGAGCACTACAGGATTCAATTGGCCGTCTGCCCGCATGGGCAGCACCCAGTACGCGTTCTATCTGGGTTCTCCGTGTTCTTTTTCGAATCTCGCGTAGTTCGGATAGACCCACTTAGCAGGACTGATACACATGTAAAACTTGGATTCTGTGAGATTGAAAACGAAGTCTCCCGGTTCGCAGCTTGTTGGAAGAACAGACACGCTAGACGAATGTACGCGGACGAGTACTTCTTTCATGACAGTCCCACATTTTTGATTCGCAAGCCGCTGGCCGTGATGCGAACCGACGGTCCACGAAAACCAAACAACCGCAACCACTGAAAGCGCCAAACCGATTGTTTTGGTTTTCAAGTTTTACCTCCAAGGAAAGGGCGAGCCGAGGCCCGCCCCGTCTTCCAAATTTCGCTTCACTGTAATGCGTTGCCTTCCGCCACGAAGGCCGCCGACGATGGCTGGCAGCCGCGCAGACGCACCTTTTGGATATGTCCAAACGACGCTGGACTGGCTCAGCATGGAGTACTGCAATTGATTATAGTATGGTGAATTATCCCGTAGAGGTCCGGCCAGTATGTTATCTATGACGAGATCAGGGGAGAGCGAGTATTCGTTACCGCAAAGGACGACACCAGAACTTAAAGAGCCGAATCGCTCCTTGGGTTTCCGTTATTTGACCTTGGCTTACTTGTTCAGAGAGCGTCGCAGCACCGCGCCCACGTCCAAGCTGATTCCGAACGAGAACGTGTTGAGCCGCAAGGGAACGCTGCGGCTGTAGTCCACTTCGAGGTCGATAGTCTTTACCGGCTTGAATTCCGCGCTGGCGTTGAAACCGTTATCGCGTGTAAGACTCGCGCCACCGCTCGTGACACTACTCGATAGATACCCCTTGCGATCTGTGCTTGTTCCGGTCGAGCTGCACTTCACGCCAGAACTGCAACGAAACACGCGGCTATAGACTGCCTGATTCCCCCACGGTGCCACGTCATAGCCGGACGCCGACAGGCTGATCGGGCCTGCATCTATTTCCGTGCCAGCCTCAAACTGCGTGCTGTAACCAAACGTCATATAAGGCCGATGGAAATATTTAGTATCGGGAAGGGTGTTGCCCGCTCCTGCATCGATAAATGGCGTGAAGTTTCCCCAGCCATGCTCGATATGATTGGCCCAGTTCCAAGTGGCGTGCCCAGTGCTGAAGCCCTTTTTCGTATCCCCGGTTGGAGCGCCAAGATGCATGGTTGACGCATAGTTCATCGTTTTTCCCGGAAACAGCCACTTCAAGTCCAGGCCAGCATTGCCGACGCCATCACCAGAGACCGCTCCAGGATTTTTTCCTTTGATCGAAGACGGCGTACCCACGAAATAATACGGAACGCCCAAACCCACGCCAAAGTGGTGCGAGAAGTTGTAACCCACTCCGGTCCCCAAGTCGTACACGCTGCCATCGCTATCGGCACTGCCCTCAAAGCGCACGCCGAGGTTCCACCCCGGATAAAACCCTTCGTTCTTCTGTCCTGTCGGGCCATTGGCGGCAGGATTCGGGTTCTGCGCATAGCTCACGCCAAAGCCCGCGAAGAAAAGCAGCATCGCGCCGAGCATTGCGCGGCAAACCAACCGAGCAAAGTTGCTCATACCGATTTCAAGTTGCATGAATCCCCCTGGTTTCGATTTTGTTGGGTCAGTCCAATTTTCGCCGAAGGAAGGAGACCGGCGCTATCGGCATGACGGACATAGGTTCGCGGTGAAAACTGTACGGAAGGGCACGTCGGACATTCAGGTCTGGATGCACGACCATCGGAACTAACTCTTTGGGCCGTTTCTCGTGGCTATGATTGCCATAGTTGGCCGATGGATTAAGCGGAACTCGGTTGACTTTCCAGCAGCCAATTCATCTAACTTGCGCATGGCTTCCGCTGAATCTTCGATGCTGGCTTTCCAGATTGAAATTCCGAGGCACCAGCAAAAAGAAAACTATATGCACTTTTCGTTCAGCTTTCCGTGGAATCGAGAACCTGGAACCTACAATTGCAGACTCAAAAAACGGACAGGTTTAGGTCCGCACCCTACTCTCGAAAAACCCGAATTCTGGCCGCTTTTTAGGAGTATGTCAGGAGTTCTGAAGTTACAGATTCTTCGTGCCCCGCAGGGGTATAGAATGAACACTTGTGCAAAACCCGGGGGAGGGGGCCGTTATGGTTCGCCGCGCGCGCCTAGACCGGGTCCGAGTGGCACGGACTTCAGTCTGTGCTGTTCCGCCGCTGGGAGCCGCCGCTCCATCAGCCATCCCCCAATGACATACCCAAGCGTTCCCGTGACCATCCCACCGAAAATATCCGCCACATAATGGTTTCGCACGTACACGGTCGAAACGCACATGCAAAGAACGAACGGTAGGAACACCCAGAACAGCCACCGCCGATGCCGCCAGGCACCCCACAACGCCGCCATCGCTCCCGCAACGTGCTGCGAAGGAAACGCCGCACCATGCACGCGTCCGCACTTCTCCATCAGATTGATCGCCGCGGTGAACGGTCCGCCCGCCAATTCTCCGTGCCACATTCCCGCAAACGTGAACCACGGGCTCTCGACAGGAAAAAGCATCGCGATGACGTACCCCAGCGAATATCCAACCGCCGAATATGTCATCACCGCCCAATAGCTTCCCCATTCGCGCCGGCAGTAAAGAATCCCCCCCAAAATCAGCAAAAACAAAAAATACGAAAAGTATGCAAACTGCATGAACTCATTCAGTGCCGGATGCGCAAAGCGCTCCAGCCAAAGCGAAGGATTCACTCCGGTAAGCCAATGGTCGAACGCAATCAATTTCGCGTCTTCCCACCCTGGCTGAACCAAATGCATCAACCGTCCCAATTCTTCAAAGCAAAACAAAAAGAAAAAGTGCGGATACCAACACCGCCAAAAATGCCAGAACCTCAAAGCAGGGCAGACACTCCTGTCTGTCGCCGTTCTCGCTTCCGTCAAGGTGGGACAGACATTCTTGTCTGTCTCTCTTGTTGCTGCCTCGCCGACCTTTGCACGCTCCGCAACGCGAGCCTCCACCCGGCACAATGCGAGAATCAGCGCTGCCACAATCGTCTGCGCTCCCAGCAACCGCACCGGATGTTTCAGGTTCTCCGCAAACAGCAGAATCAACGCGCTCGAAACTCCTAAGTACCCCAATGCCACACACTCAAAAATCCCGCACGCGGCCCACGCCGCAGTCAATTCCTGTCGGGCGAGTACACCGAGACTTGGTCCATTCAATTCGACAGTCGCCACGCCTTCGCCGTTCTGCGCAACAGCCTCTTGCCACGCGATCGCATACTCTTGCTCTCTGTACTCGTTTCTCCTCAGTCTGCTCATGCCCCGAATCCCGCTTTCTCCCTCGCCACTTGCAATTCGTGGTCAGTCTTCTCCCCCCTCTCTGATCTCACTGCCCTCCGTATCCTCGGTGTAAAATTCTTTTCTTCCTCCCACCGCAAAACCGTCCAATCATTTCTCCGAGCGATCCGCCCCAAATCATTCGATGGATTGACTGCTGTCGGTCTACCCACCGCATCGAGCATCCACCGATCACTGGAACTGTCTCCATACGCGAAGCATCGCCGCAAATCCAAATCCTCCTCCGCCGCGACTCGCCGAATGGCCAGAGCCTTCGCTTCGCCAAACATCGCTTCACCAACGACGCGTCCAGTCCATCGCCCGTCGTTCTGCTCCAGACTTGTAGCGCAAACGCGAATCGTGCAGGCCAATTCGCGCGCGCCAAGCTCAGCTTCCAGTTCGCGAGCCGCTCGCTCCGCCAATATTTCCAGCGTGCCACTCACAATCACAAGCAAATGCCCACGTTTGGCATGCCAAGCCATGCGCTCGACCGCCTCAGCATGAAACGAAGGCACACTCAGCGAAGCCGCTTCCTGAACAGAAACGCCCCGCAAGTACGTCTTGTTTGCGTGCATAATCTGATTGATCCCGCGAGGAATCAGCCGCGCCGCTTCTAAAAGCCAAAGAAAATAATTCCGGATCCCAATGAGCCTTCGATATCGCAACATCCAAACAAATCTCTTCTCCAGTGATGGCATCGCCATCAGCGTTCCATCCAAATCAAAAAACGCCGCAATTCCTCCGTTCTTCTCCTCTGCTTCTTTTACTCCCTTAACCTCGTCGCGCATCATCACATCGCCCCCTGCGCAATCCTCTTCACGGCACGCGTCGGTCGAACGCTACCCGATAAATACCACCATCCTTCCGCCAACACTGGCAATCCCCGCAGCAAACAAAACGCCGCCGTCATCCAGGTCAACACATGCGCGCCCACGCGAACCAGCGAATGCAAATCCGCGGTCATTCCTCCCAGCAACGCCACAGGCCCACGCGTCAATGCCAACTCCAACCCCAAGTAACAAAAACATAGACACTTCATCGCGGCATACAGACCGCGGCTCCAGCGCGACGCCACCAGCGCGCGGCCCCACCAAGTCTCGAGCATCGCCTTCGCGCCCCAGCCGGAGTGGCCTGCCCGCATGGCCAGCCCCCGCAGAAAATCCGTCGCCGCTCCCCGCGCAAAAAAGAAAACGGGCAGCCACAACGACACCATTCCGACAACAGCGAAATAAGTGAAGTACACGTTCTCGATCATGCGGTCGCCGAGGATATCGAGCTGCGCACCGACCGGCGTCGCCAGATTCTTTCGCCGCGCGATATGCCCATCCAGAGCATCCAACGCAATCGCCATCACCGTCAGCCCAACTGCCGCGAGATTTGACCACGGTCCCCGCCCAAACAAACTCACCGCGGCAAATCCCACTGCCACGCGGAGCGCTGTCACTTTGTTTGGTGTCCACTGCATAGCCACCTGCTCCAACCTGCCGGGCTCTCTCTAAGCGCCCCACCTGTCCCATCGCAACCGCGCTTCCAACCTCCGCTCACGCAAAGCCTTCGCTTCCTGTCACTTACGAGCTTCCTCGCAAACCAACAGGCTAGGGCACGTCCGCCAAACACTTCATCTGTCGTCTGTTCCCTGCCGTACATATCTAATGCGGCTGGCACGCGTCTAATAGATAGCTGCGACCTCACCTCGGCGAACCGGGGTGCCGCCTCTACCCATGCCTCGGAGCAAAATTCCCGCGGCCAAAAAACGCGGTAGTCTTTTATGGGAGAATAAGAAGGTGCGTTTCGCGGTCTACCAAGTGCGATACTTTGCGCGCACAAGGAACGACAGTTATCGAGGGCCAGTTTGAGGATTGAAACCGATGAACAATGAGGTCACTCTCGCAGGAGCCTTTCTCGCCGGGCTTGTCTCCTTTCTTTCGCCGTGCGTTCTTCCGCTGGTCCCCGGCTACATCTCCATGCTCTCCGGCGTCGGCATGGAGCAACTTCGGCAGGGCGAGGTTCCGCGCTCCGGTCTTTTCTCCTCCGCACTTGCATTCGTCACTGGTTTTTCCGTGGTCTTCATTTCTTTTGGCGCTGCCGCGAGCGCTGTAGGCGCTTTTCTTAACGCGCATCGTCACACCCTGACGCCCATTGCAGGCGCGCTCATCCTTCTGTTTGGTCTGCACCTCCTTGGGCTGCTCATTAAGCTAAGTCTTCGGGTGGGCGTAATCCTTGGTGCGTTGCTGGTTGTCTTGGGCTTGATCTCGCTCGTGCGCCACGCTCCGCTCTTCGCCGATTTCGGCGCCCTTCATTTCTTCTCGCTCTCTGTCATCGGCTTTTTCGGGCCCTCGCTGGCCCGCTGGCTCAATCGCGATGTCCACCTCCGCAGCAGCGTCGCACAGCCCGGCATTGGCAGCGGCTTCCTCCTCGGTTTCGCGTTTGCCTTTGGCTGGACTCCCTGCATCGGCCCCATTCTTACCACGGTTCTGGGTTTCGCCGCCGCCAGCGCTACCATCAGCCGCGGCGTGTTCCTGCTCGCGGTGTACTCCGCTGGCCTGGCCATTCCCTTTCTTCTCACTGCGCTCGGAATCAGCAAGTTCATGACTTTCTATAAGAGTTTCCGAAAGTATCTACACGCGGTCGAAGTTTTTAGCGGTGCTCTACTGCTCTTCGTAGGCGGCCTGATTTTCTTCGATAACCTGAAGTGGCTCACCGGCAAACTCACTTTCCTGCAGTCTACCGTGTTGTGGCTGGAACACGCGCTAACAACAGGCGTGGGTGCCAAATCCTTCTGGCTGATCCTAGGATTGCTAGTTCTCGCAATCGTCGTATTCGCTCTTTGGAAGAACTGGAAGACGGTCAGTTCCTTCCAAGGCCGGAAGACTGTCTTAATCGTGGCAACTGTCGTCGTCCTTATCGCCGTAACCGCCCTCGCTGACCGGGCCACGCGCTTGCCGAAGCAAAACACGGAAGATGCCGGTGCTTCGATCCCCGATGAAAGGGTTGCCGGCCTGCCCGCGCCCGAACTCACGCTTAAAGATCTCGACGGAAAAGATGTTTCCCTAAGCGAGTTTAAGGGCAAAGTTGTTCTGGTGAACTTCTGGGCCACCTGGTGCGAACCTTGCCGCGTGGAAATTCCCTGGCTCATCGAAATGCAGAAGCAATACGGTCCCAAGGGTTTCGTCATCCTTGGCATCGCGCTCGACGAAGAAGGGAAAGGCGTCGTCGCCCCTTTTGTCGCAAAAGAGCGCTTCGATGTGAATGGCCAGCAACTGCCCATGAGCTACAAGATCCTCATCGGCAACGATGATGCCGCTGATAAATTTGGCGGACTTTTCGGCTACCCGACAAGCATTCTCATCTCGCGCGACGGCAAACAGATCAAGCGCGTCACCGGCATGATCAGCCCTGACGAAATGGATAAAGCCGTCGCGTCGCAACTCTGATACGCTGAATCCATGCTGGATGAAAAAGATTTTCAGAAAAAAGCCGACGCTGCCTTTGCAGAGCTCAAGAAACGACTGCTTGTGGTTGCGGACGAACATGGCTTCGACGTGGAGGGCGAAAGCGGGAAACTCGAGGTGATCTTTGAGGAGCCCGAGGAAATGAAGTTTGTCGTTTCGCCAAACACGCCGATACGCGAAATCTGGATTTCGGCGCTATCCACTTCGTTCAAACTTGGGTGGTCGGAAGCGAAGAACGCGTTCGTGCTCGAAAAAACGGGTGAGGATCTTTTTGCCGTGATGAACCGCGTCGTTTCCCAGCAACTTGGCACGCAGGTCAAACTATGAAATCCGCCGTTGCTATCTTCGTCGGCATCTTGTTGCTCGTGGCCGTTGCTGCCCTACCCTCTCGGCCGCAGCAGGTTCCTTCTCCTAAGGATGTCGTTGCTCCCACAATCTTTGTCTCGCTTGATCCCGTCGGCCGTGGCAGCCAATTTCAAATCGCAGCAGTCTTGAAAATCCGACCCGGCTTCCACATCAATGCCCGCGAGAAATCGGAAGATTATCTGATCGCCACCGATCTCCGCGGCGATGCGCCAGCCGGCTTTCAATTGGGCGAGGTGTCCTATCCCAAGGGCGCGTTGCATTCCTTCACCTTTTCCAAGAAACCCCTGAACGTTTATGAAGACACTATCACTCTGCGGCTCCCGGTCACGGCGCTCGCGAGCGCTCCCCTCGGCACGCAACACATCCCGCTGAAACTCCGCTATCAAGCCTGCAGCACGGAAATCTGTCTGCCTCCAGTGACACTCTCTCTAGACGCCGCTCTCAACGTCGCTGCATCCGCCTCCGCCGCCAAACCCTCCCACCGCGAACTCTTTCCCCCTAAATAGCCTTCTATCAGGTCTAAAATATGAGGAACCTTTTCGCCGCCCTAGCGTCTTCTAGGGCATGAGCCTCTACGCCTACCTTCGCTCCGCGTTTCGACAAATGAAGCGCAATCCCGGTTTCTTCGCCGTGGCGCTGGCTGCCCTGGCTCTGGGAATCGGCGCCAATACCGCTATTTTCAACGCGGTAGAGGGAGTTCTTCTCCATCCGCTGCCTTATGCCGAGCCGAGCCGCTTGGTGATGGTCTGGGAAGACGCATCCTATCTGGGCTTCTCCCAAAATACTCCGGCTGCCGCCAATTATGCAGACTGGCGCGCCCAAAACCAGGTCTTTACGGACATGGCGGCGCTGCGCTACTCGAATGTCGCCCTTAACGGTGACCAGGCTCCCGAGCAAGCCCTCGGCCGCGGCGTCACGCCGAACTTCTTCGATGTGCTCGGCGCGCAGCCTGCCATCGGACGGCCCTTTACTGCCGAAGAGGATGCCGCCAAACGTAAAGTCGTCATCCTGAGCTATGCCCTCTGGCAGCGCCGCTTTGGCGGTAACCCATCCACTGTGGGCCATTCCATCTTGATGGACGGCGAGGCAACGACGGTGGTGGGCGTGATGCCTCGAGGCTTCTTCTTTCCAGACAAGCAAACCGACTACTGGATCCCGGCTTCTTTCACGCCCGAGGAGCTCGCCAAACGTACCCGACACTTTCTGGAGGTCGTCGCTCGTATGAAGCCCGGCGTCACTCGCGAACGGGCGCAGCACGACATGGAGGTGATCGCCAAGCGCCTGCAGCAGCAGTATCCCGACACAAACACGAATATCGGCGCCGTGGTCGTTCCTATTCGCGAGCAATTTGCCGGCGAAGCCGGCACAGGCTTGGGGGTATTGCAAATCGCTGCTGTGCTGGTCCTGCTCATTGCTTGCTCGAACCTGGCGAATCTTCTTCTGGCCAGGGCCGCTGGCCGCCGGCGGGAAATAGCTGTGCGCATTGCATTGGGTGCGAGCCGCGCGCAGATCGCCGCGCAACTCGTTACGGAAAGCTTGTTGCTTTCGGTTGGTGGAGGAGTTGCAGGGCTTCTGGTTGGCCGCCTTTGCTGGGGCGTGTTCAAAAACCTCGTGCCGGCGCAGATCGCTGGGAATGGCTTTGCGTTGAACGCGCCAGCGCTTCTGTTTACCGCAGCTGTCTCTATCCTATCCGGTGTGTTCTTCGGGCTCGTGCCCGCTCTGCGGGCGACGGATGTTTCTTTGCAAGCATCGCTGAAGGAAGGCGCGCGAGCCGGTGAATCCCGCGGCGGCGTACGGCTACGAGACACTTTGGTTGTCGCACAATTCTCCATGGCGTTTGCGCTGTTGGTGGGCGCGGCGCTGATGATCGAGACTTTGTGGAACCTGCGCCGGGTCGATCTGGGTTTTCGCTCCGACCACCTGCTGACGATGGGAGTGCCTCTGCCCGAAACGAAATACAATACCAACGAAAGGATTCGCGCTTTCTATAGGGATGTTTTGGATCGAACGCGGACTCTTCCAGGGGTCAAGAGTGTCGGCTTCGGCTCGGACGTTCCGTTCACCTCGGTCGGCGACACAGACGGCTACGCCATCGAGGGCGCGCCCCCTACCTTGCCTGGGCAGGATAACGACGCGGTGTACCGCGAAGTGACCGCAGGTTATCTCGAGACCATCGGGGGAACTCTTGAAGAAGGGCGTCTTCTAGAGGATCGCGACATCGAGTCCAGCCAGCCGGTCGTCGTGGTAAACGAATTTCTGGCGAAGCGTCACTGGCCGGGCCAAGACCCCGTCGGAAAACGGTTGAAGCTGTCTGGGTCTAAAGAGCCATGGCGCACCGTTGTGGGGGTAGTCAAAGACATACGAGAGCGAGGTCTTTTGTTGGAGATGAAGCCGGCGGTTTATGTGCCGGTCAATCAGGTGGATAGGCCTGGGCCTTACTTTCTGGTTGCGCGAACGTCACAAGATCCGGCAAGCGTAGTCAATGCTTTGCGCGGAGCGGTATGGGCGGTGGATGCGGATCGCCCTGTTGCGTTCATCCGCACTATGGATCAACTCATGGAGGAAAACGTTGCGGACCGCGAGCGGCCCATGACGCTGCTCGGTATTTTCGCGGGACTGGCGCTGGTTTTGGCGTGCATCGGAGTGTACGGCGTGCTGGCTTATTCCGTCGCGCAACGAACTCGCGAGATTGGCGTTCGGATGGCGTTGGGCGCGAGGCCGCTGGACGTTACACGGATGATTTTGGGGCGCGGATTAAGACTGAGTGCCATTGGATTAATCGCGGGGGCGGCCCTGGCAGGGGTGCTGGGAGTTTTGCTGCGGTCCTTGCTTTTCGGTGTGACACCGGCAGCGCCTTTCATTTACGCGGGCACAGCGGCATCACTGATTGTCGTGGCGCTCGCCGCTTGCGTGATTCCCGCGCAGCGCGCGGCACGCGTTGATCCCGTCGTGGCCTTGCGCGACGAATAATCGACGGACAAAAAACACCGAGAAAAATCGGCGCTTTCTTCAAACAATTTTATTTTGGAGTTATGCGACGGCCTTTCGCAGACGGCTTACGACCCGTTCTTGGCCAAGCACGGCCATCGTATCGAAAAGCGGCGGCGCGACTGCTTGCCCGACAATCGCGACGCGGCACGCGTTGATCAGCAATCCCGCTTTCACGCCGGCAGCTTCGGCCACGGCGCGCGAAGCGTGGTCGCAGGCGTCGTGATTCCATTCGGGCAACGCGGCAAGTGCATCCGCCAGCTTTGCGAGCAGTTCCGGTACTTTCGGATCTTTCCAGAACTTTTCTTTTGCCGCCGGATCGATTGGAAAATCATCGCTGAAAAACGCCCGCGACCACGATGAAAAATCCGGCAGCAAGCGGATTCGCGGCCGCAGCAAATCCACCGTGCGCGAAAACCACGCGTGGTCTCTTCCATCGGGGCCTCGGGCAGCGCCAGCGGCCCACTCTGGCCTCCACAATTTGCTGCGCTTCAATTCGGCTTCCACTTGCGGCAACAGTTCCTCGATCGGAAGCTTTTGTAAGTACTGCGTGTTAAACCACTCAAGCTTGGCCTTGTCAAAGACTCCATTCGTACGGCTCACACCTTCGAGCGAAAATCTTTCAATCAATTCCTTCGTGCGCAGATACTCGTCATCGTT